>Ga0307515_10015993_pt1 | contig 13773 bp, 18 predicted proteins | sample 17_EM_MG_FD_194513 | JGI IMG/M metagenome (GOLD analysis project Ga0307515, IMG submission 194513) | Populus trichocarpa ectomycorrhiza microbial communities from riparian zone in the Pacific Northwest, United States - 17_EM | ecosystem: Host-associated > Plants > Roots > Unclassified | place... | reverse complement strand
CAAAATTGCACGTGTACGCCGAGCGTGCGCCGCCGCTACCTCGGCCGGATCTCCGGCCCGCTGATGGACCGGATCGACATCCAGATCACGCTCCAGCCGCTGAGCGCCGCGCAGCTGATGACCGTGGCCGGCCCGGCCGAGTCCTCCGCCACGGTGGCCGAACGCGTCGCCAAGGCGCGGGCGGCGGCCACGGCCCGCTGGTCGGCGGACGGCTGGCGGGTGAACGCCGAGGTCCCGGGCCCGCAGTTGCGTCGCCCGCCGTGGCGGCTGCGGCCGAGGGACACGGCGGCACTGCGCGTCGGCTTGGACCGGGGCTTCCTGTCGGCCCGCGGCTTCGACCGCATCCTCCGCCTGGCCTGGACCGTGAGCGACCTGGACGGCCGCGACCGCCCCACCGGAACGGACGTCCACGAGGCCGCCCAACTGAGACTGGGAGAAGCCCATGACCACCGGGATTCCTGACCCCCGGCCCGCCGACGGGTCGGATGAGGATCGGATGGCTCGGGTCGCGCTGACCTGGCTCGCCGAGCCGGGCAACCGGGCGGTCTGGACGATGGTCCAGGCGGTCGGCGCCCCCGCGACCCTCGATCGCCTGCTCGACGGCGACATCCCCGACCGAACGCTGCGCGCCGCAGTCATCTCCCGGGCCTCGATAGGCGACGCGCGAGGGCTGGCGGAGGCCGCATTGCACCGCGCGGAGCGGCTCGGCGCCCGCATCGTGGTCCCCGCCGACGACGAGTGGCCGATCCGGGTGGACGACCTGAGCACCCTCGAGCTGGACACCGGCGGCAAGGTCAACCAGGACACCCGGCCCCCGCTCTGCATCTGGGTGCGCGGGCAGTGGTCGCTGGGGGAGGCGTTCGAGCGTTCGGTCGCGGTGGTCGGCGCCCGGGCCGCCACCCCGTACGGAGTGCACGCCACCTACGACATCGCGTTCGGGCTGGCCGAGCACAACTGGACGGTGGTCTCCGGCGGTGCCTTCGGGATCGACGCGGCGGCGCATCAGGCGGCCCTGGCCGGGCGCGGGCTGACCATCGCGGTGCTCGCCTGCGGCGTGGACCGGCCGTATCCGATCGGCAACTCCGCCCTCTTCGAGCAGATCGCCGAGACCGGCCTGTTGATCAGCGAATGGCCGCCGGGCTCCGAGCCGCTGCGGCATCGCTTCCTGATCCGGAACCGCCTCATCGCCGCCGCGACTACGGGGACCGTGCTCGTGGAGGCGGCGGCCCGCAGCGGTGCGATTCAGACGATGAGCCGGGTGCTGGCCCTGGGCCGCACGGCGATGGTCGTGCCGGGCCCGGTGACGTCGGCGATGTCGGTCGGCTGCCACGAGTTGCTGCGCACCAACCCGTACGCCCGGTTGGTCACCGGCCTGGCGCACGTCCTGGAGGAGGCGGGCCGGATCGGTGAGTATCTCGCCGACCCGCCGCGCGGCCCCGGCCATGCCCGGGATGCCCTGGACGAGGACGCCCGGCTGATCCTGGAGGCCGTCCCACGCCGGGGCGCGGCCGGCCCGGAACAGCTGGCGGCGAAGGCAGGGGTGAGCCTGCGTACGGTCCTGGGCCGGCTGTCCCTGCTGGAGATGCACGGCCTGGTGGTACGCCGCAACGGAGCCTTCGCCCTGCCACCCGCCCCCAAGCCGACCGACCCGGACCCGTAGCACCCGGCTTTATCAGCCGGCGGCTTTGCCTGCCGTCAGTCGGCGGGCCGTCAGTCGGTGTCGGGCTCGTCGATGTCGCGCCGGTGGACGCGCATCCAGCCCTCGACGTCTTCGGCCACCCACACCTTGCCCTGCGCGAGATCCGCGATGGGCTTGGGGAAGTCCGCGCGGCTCGTGATCTGGTACGCGCGCTGCCTACTCACCCCGCCCAGCCGGACGCGGATCTCGTGCGCACCCATAAGTCGAATCGGCTTCACTACCACGTGATCGACCGTAGGCGTATGACTATTAGTCCTTTATCAACTTGATGCGAGACAGCTAGTCGTATGTACAGTAGGGTGGTTGCATGACTAGGAGTCGCCGGTCAACCCCACCGGTTCCCCTTCAACCCACCCATCGCCGCAGCTGGCGCACCTTCTGGCGGCGCTGCACCTGTGGCCTCACTTTGCCCTGCGTCGACCGGCTCGTGCCGGCCAATCAACCCCCGTTTCCGCCCCGGATCCGGGACACGGTCGCCGACCGCGTGGGCCCGACTTCCGGAAACCGGGCAGGTTCAAGAAAACGCCTGAATCGGGATGATCCGGCCGAATCGGGAAGTCGCGCCGATTCGCCGACCCGAGCAGGTCGCTAGTGCCGCGAGCCGACAGCAGAAAGAGCAGGGTCAACAAGGGGGCGCCGATGGCAGTGACAGCTGAAACCGAGCTCGAGCGGAACCACGCCGGGGACCGACCGTCCTGGGATTGCGTGGCTTGCGGACAGCCATGGCCGTGCGCCAACGCCAAAGATCTCCTGATCACCGAGTTCCGCGGGTATCCATCGGTGCTGGCGATCTACATGTCGGCCCAGATGTGCGAGGCCGTTCTCGACCTCACCGCCCACGGCACGGAGCCGCCGACCGACCTCTTCGACCGCTTCATGTCCTGGGTGCACCTCGCCTCGGCCAACGGCGCCCGCGCCGGCGGTGCTCTTCCGCGGGCAAGGTCCCCGCGCGGCCAGGAGAGTCGAATCCCCGAGGCCGACAGCCACCGGTGAGGTCAGCGGCTCACTCCGGCCCGCCAAGATGCGGGTGACTCCGGGCCTGCCACGCAAAGGCCAGGGCACGCAGTCGCCCCAAAGCTCGCCGCGCAAGGCCAGGACACGCACTCACCCCAGCCCGCCACGCGAGACCAGGACACGCACTCACCCCGGCCCGCCACGCAAGGCCACGACACGCGGCCCAAACCCACCCCGCAAGGGCCACGGCGTCGGTCACCCCAGGCCCACCGCAAGCCCGTAAACGGACAGCCACCCAAGCCGTCCACCAAAGCCAGCCCCCTGCGTCAGACCAGAACCCCGCACGAGGCCAACATGGGTCTCCGCCGAGGGCGGGGCTCAGCCGACCCCCGTTGCGCCAGGTCCTACCCGTTCTCGCGGGACGCCACCTGAACACCCTCGGCATCCTCCTCACGACCGAAAGATCTCGCAGCCTCCCATGCCGACGGTCCCCGGCAGCGAAACAGCCCGCTAAGGCCGATCGCCAGCCGTCGCCGAGAGCGGAATCTGTGGCTCAAGCGAGCGACGGCCGACATAGTCGACCGTCGCTCGCCCCCAACACCGCCCGATCAAGCTCGGCCTTCTCAGTGCGGCGGTAGTACCCTATCAACATGAATCTGTACGTACAACGTGACGGAACATCGTGGCCACGTACCGTGGCTCACATGATCGACCCCTCGGCAGACCGGGCCGTTTTCCGGCAGTTGGCGGACCTGCTGCGCGACCAGATCGAGTCTGGTGAGCTCGGGCCGGGTGAGCCGCTGCCCAGCGAATTGCGCCTCGCGCAGGAATATGGCATCAGCCGGACCACGGTCCGGCAAGCGATCGGCCAGCTGCGCACCGAGGGCCTGGTGACGGTCGAGCGGCCGCGCGGGACCTTCGTCCGGGTGCCCGAGCCGACCCAGATCGTGCCGCTGGCCCGGGGCGAGCTCGCCAGCGCCCGGATGCCGACCGACGCCGAACGCCGCAGCTATCGCCTCGGCGAGGGCGTGCCGGTGCTGGTGGTCACCGCGCCCGACGGGACGGTCACCGTGCACCCGGCGGACCGGGTGCAGCTCACCCGGCCATAGGGACGTCGCCACCGGGAGCCGGGCCGCTCGTTGCCGAGACGGCCCAGCCCCGGCCTCCGGCCAGTTCGCCATACCCCGAGGCTAGGCGCCGGGTCTGACAGTTTCAGAAGACGTCGTACTGCTGCATGGACAGCATGAAACCGTGTCCGGAGGAGAGGTTCGAGCAGCGCATGCCCGTGCTCGCGCTGTCGCAGACGAAGTCCCCGGCCCGCAGCGACTGTCCATAGGCCAGCACATCGCCGGCGCCCAGCACCGTGTCGCCGGCACACGTGAAGGTCGCCTCGCCGTCCTGCGAAACCGTGATGCCGCTACCCCAGTCCAACTCGCAGTCGGCGGGCTTCGGCGGCGGCGCCCAACTCTTCTTCACAATGTCGCAGCGCGCGGCCTCCGCCGACAGGTAGCAGCCGATATTCTGCGACGGCGTCTTGAAGGCGGCCTCGGTCACCTTCTTGGTGACGTTCGGCACGACCGAGGTCGGCGCGGCCCCGAGCCCGACGTTCGCGGCCGCCGAGGGCGCCACGCTCGGCCGATTCGCCCCGTCGCCCGAGCCGGAACAGCCCGCCAAAACCACCCCGGCGACAGCCGCCAACCCGAGACCGACCCATCCGCGAACAGCCCGCATCAAGCCTCCCTGGTCGGCAAAATCATAAAGGCAAAGAGCAACCCCGATCTCTTTCGTACGCGCAAAGTCCACCCCAACCGCAGGCCCGGGCCCACAAAACACACGGGGAGAGACAAGAACCGACCGAACGCGACACGCCCCGAGCCAGCGGCGAGACAAGATCGGGCTCGACCGAGGAACATGGACCTGGTGAGCACCCGGGAGTTGCACGCGGCTTTGCCGGCCGAGATGCGCAATGCCGTGGACGAGTTCGGGCGGCACCTGGCCCGCGTGGACAATCGCTCGGCGCACACCGTTCGGGCGTACGTCGGCGATGTTGTGTCTTTGCTCGATTTTGCCGCCCACGATGGCTGCGCCGCCCCCGCCGACCTGGATATCGCCGTGCTGCGCGGCTGGCTCGCCCGGCTCATGGTCGGCGGCGCCGCCCGGAGTTCGCAGGCCCGGCGCGCGGCCGCGGCCCGGACGTTCACCGGGTGGGCGCACCACGTCGGCCTCTGCCCCACCGACGTCGGCGCGCAACTGGCCAGCCCCAAGGCACATCGCGACCTGCCAACCGTGCTCCGCGCCGAGCAAGCCGCCGATCTAGTGGTCGCACCGCAGAGCGAGGGCGACGAGACGGAGCTGCGCGACCGAGCCGTCCTCGAGATGCTCTACGCGACCGGCGTACGGGTCAGCGAGCTCTGCGGCCTCGACCGCGCCGACGTCGACGACGCGCGGCGGGTGATCCGGGTCTTCGGCAAGGGCGCCAAGGAACGCGCGGTCCCCTATGGCATCCCGGCCCAGCGTGCCCTCGACGCCTGGCTGCGCGCCGGGCGGCCCCGCCTGGCCGGCCCGGCCAGCGGAGACGCGCTGTTCCTGGGCACCCGGGGCGGCCGCGTGCAGCAGACGGTGGTCCGCCGGATCGTCGGGAACGCGGCCCAGCAGGCGGGCCTGCCGCACACGAGCCCGCACGACCTGCGCCACTCGGCGGCCACCCACCTGCTCGACGGCGGCGCCGACCTGCGCGCGGTCCAGGATCTGCTCGGCCACGCGTCCCTGTCCAGCACGCAGATATACACGCACGTCTCCACGGAACGCCTCCGCGCCGCCTTCAACCAGGCCCACCCCCGCGCCTAACAGCCCGGCGGCGCGGGCGGAAGCGGGAGACGGGCGGCGGGCGTTCGGCTGATTCGGGGCTCGGGCGAATGCGTGGCTGATTCACAATCTTGGCCGGTCGGGGGCGGGTTGCCCGTACGATTGCGGGGTGAGCGTCGGAGATCCGCCCCCGCCCATTGTTGGTGCCCGACTTCTCTTCTCCCTCGACCCGGCCGTGTCTTATCTCAACCACGGTTCCTTCGGGGCCGTTCCGGTCGGGGTGCAGCGGGCCCAACAGCGGCTCCGCGACGAGATCGAGAGCAATCCGCTGAAGTTCTTCGCCCAGGGGCTGCTCGACCGGATCATCCACACCCGACGGCATATTGCCGGCTTCCTCGGCGCCGATCCGGACGGCAGTGCTCTCGTGCCCAACACGACCGCCGCCGTGGCGCTCGTTCTGCAGTCGGTTCGGCTCGAGGCCGGCGATGAGGTGCTGCTCACCGACCACACGTACGGTGCCGTGGCACTCGCCGTGCGGCGGCAGTGCCGGCGAGCGGGAGCTACCGCCCGGACCGTCGCGTTGCCGCTCGGCGCCCCGGACACCGAGGTCGTCTCGCGGATCCGGGCGGCGTTGCGGCCGGGCAAGACAAAGCTAGTGATCGTGGATCACCTCGCCTCGGCGACCGCTCAGCTGCTGCCCGTTCGCGGGATCGCCGCGGCGGCGCGGGAGCACGACATCCCGGTGTTCGTCGACGCGGCACACGTGCCGGGCATGCTGCCGGTGAACGTGAGCGCGATCGGCGCCGACTTCTGGGTGGGAAATCTGCACAAGTGGGCGTTCGCGCCGCGCGGGACCGGCTTGCTGGCCGTCGGGCCGAGCTGGCGGCGGCGGATCGATCCACTGGTGGTGTCGTGGGAGCAGGACGCCGGCTTCCCCCTGTCCGTGGAGTTCCAGGGCACGGTCGACTACACGCCCTGGCTGGCCGCACCGACGGGGCTCTTCACCCTGCGCACGCTGGGCATCGAAGCGGTGCAGGCACACAACGTGGCGCTGGCCGCCTACGGCCAGCGGGTGGTCGGGGCAGCGCTCGGCCTGTCACCCAGCGACCTGCCGGAGCCCGGCGGCCCCGGCGCGATGCGAATCGTGCCGCTGCCCGCCGGCCTGGCCACAACACAGGTCGAGGCGCAGGCGCTGCGCCAGCACATCGCCGACAAACTAGCGACCGAAACCGCGGTGAACGCCTGGGGCGGCCGCGGCTGGCTGCGGCTGAGCGCACAGATCTACAACCGCCCCGATGAATACGAACGCCTCGCCGAACGCCTCCCACCCCTGTTGGCCGCACTACAACGCTGAGCCACCGCCTCCGGGGCCAGACGATGCAGCGCTCAAGCCAATAGTGGACGGCCGGTCTCGAAGCCTCCGGCACCTGTGTCCGCGCTGTCCCTGGGTCGCAGCCGATCAGCAGTCACCGGTGCCGGCACCGTCCGACCCATGCAACCCCGAAGCTCCGCGCGAGGTTCCGGTTGACCAGTTGAACACCAAAACCAGCGTGAGGTCCGCGTCAGCCTGCCCCCGGCCGACCCACTCGGATCAATTGAGGGATCCAGGGAAGGTTCAGCCACTCAGGCGGACCCGCCACCGAGCGGCAACAGCCGGACCGGGCCGAGGCCGAGCAGGGCGAGCGGGTTGAGATATCCCTTGCCGCTGCGTAGGCCCCAATGCAGGCAAGCCGAAGCCGGGCAGCCGGGATGGCCAGCCTCAAGCGTGCCGATGAGCTGCCCGACCATGACCACATCGCCGACGCGGAGGCTCGATGTCACCGGCTCATAGGTGGTGCGCAGGCCGCCAGGATGCGCGACGCTGACAACGCCGCGACCGGCCAGCCGGCCCGCATAGACGACCGTCCCGGCTCCAGCGGCGTGCACGGCCGACGATGGTGGCGCGGAAAGATCGACGCCGCGATGACCGGCGAGCCAGGGCTGGGCCGGTGGATCGAACGAGCGCACGACATGCGGCGCGTCAACCGGCCACCCGAAGCCTCCACCCCCCACGCGCGGCATAGCAGGACCAGCCAGCCCACCCGCCCCGGCGGAAACCTCAGCCACGCCAGGGCCGCCAGCCGAGGCGGACGCCATGAAAGCCCCGACCCGAGCGACAGCCAGGACCGCCCCCGGCTCAGGACCCGGAAGCGGCGCGGCTAAGACCAAGAACAGGCACAGCAGCAAAGACATGCGAGCAGCCTGCCCGAATCCAACCCCGCCCACCGCGCCCCTGTGGACGCCGCCCCGCTGTGGACAGCGCTACCCGCCGAAACCAGCCTCATCAGGCAGGGAGATGTCGGGCTTTTCCAGCTCCTCGACGTTCACGTCCTTGAAGGTCATCACGCGGACGTTCTTGACGAAGCGGGCCGGCCTGTACATGTCCCAGACCCAGGCGTCGTGCATCTCGACCTCGAAGTAGACCTCGCCGTCGGCGTTCCGCACGTGCAGGTCGACCTGGTTGGCCAGGTAGAAGCGGCGCTCCGTCTCCACCACGTAGGAGAACTGGCGGACGATGTCGCGGTACTCCCGGTAGAGCTGCAGCTCCATCTCGGTCTCGTACTTCTCGAGATCCTCTGCGCTCATCGTGTCTCGCCCTCCATGGCCTCATTCTCCCCCACCGGCACCGGCGGCCGAGGCCGCTCGCCCGACGCCACGCCGACGGTACCCTCCGGCACAGGCCAGAGCATCATCGGCTCGTCGGTGGCGGACGGCACAACAACCGGCCGGCGCGCGCGGGGCGGGCGGTTGCCGCGGCCCGACACGGCGGCCACGTTCACGTACGAGAACCTGTGCTCGATGCAGGGCCCGTGTCTGGTCAGGGCCGCGCTGTGCTCGTCGGTGATGTAGCCCTTGTGCACCGCGAAACCATAGTCGGGGAACCGGCCGTCCAGCTCGACCATCAGCCGGTCCCGGGTGACCTTGGCCAGCACGCTCGCCGCCGCCACGCAGGCCGCCACCCGGTCACCCTTCCACACCGCTAGGCCCGGCGCGCCCAGCCCGTCGACAGGGAAGCCGTCGGTCAGCACGTACTCGGGGCCGGTGCTGAGCGAGGCCAGCGCCCGCCGCATCGCGGACAGGTTGCAGACGTGCAGGCCGCGGGAGTCCACCTCGGCCGGCGGGATGATCACCACGGACCAGGCCAACGCGCGGGCCACCACCTCGGCGTAGACGCGCTCGCGGGCGGCCGGGGTGAGCAACTTGGAGTCGGCCAGTTCGTCGATCTCGCCGCGCTTGCCCTCGGGCAGGATCGCCGCGGCGGCCACCAGCGGCCCGGCACAGGCGCCCCGGCCGGCCTCGTCGGCCCCGGCCACGTGCCGGAAGCCGCGCCGCTGCAGGGCCCGCTCGAGGGCGTACAGGCCGCCTTCCCGGCGGATGACCGTGCGACCGGGGGTCAGCATCACAGGCCTCTGGTGCACTTGCGCAGCAGGTTGGCCAGCCCGGTCGGGAAGACCTGCTCGTCGGTCGCCTCGATCTCGGTCGCCGACCACCACCGGTGCTCGTCGATGGTCAGCTGCTCGTCGACGTCGAAGCCGGCCGTGTCCACCCGCCACTCGCTCACCCGGTAGAGGAAGAACTCCTGGGCCTGCCGATACGCCTGGTGGTTGTAGCTGAACTCGGTGACCTCCTGATAGACCGGGTCACCCAGCTCGGCCGGGTCGACCCGCAGGCCGGTCTCCTCGAACAGCTCGCGGGCCGCGCCCTGGGCGGGCGTCTCGTCGGCGCCGAGACCGCCGCCCGGGGTGAACCACCAGCGCTGCTCCGGCCGGACCGGGTCGCCACCATGGAACAGCAGCGCCCGACCGGCGTCGTCGATCAGCAGCACCCTGGCGGCGCGGCGGTCTTTGAACGTCACGCACCCAAGCCTATTGCCCCGAAAGTCGATCTTCAGCCCGGGTTGCCGGACCGGCTCTCACTTGGCGGTGGTGGAATCCGGGATCGAGTCGAACTCCTTGGGCACCGACAGCCAGGTCGCCCTGTTCACCGGCCAGAAGACGGTGAACGCCCGGCCGACGATGGAATCCTCGTCGATCGTGGCCTCCTGGATGTCGTTGGTCTGCTCGTAGTGCTCCAACGAGTCACCCGAGGCGGACCGGTGATCGCCCATCACCCAGAGCCGGCCGGCCGGGACGGTGATGTCGAACGCCTCGTCCGCCGCCGGGTCCGGAGTGCCGTCGGCGTCCTTGTAGATGAACGGCTCGTCGAGCGAGTGCCCGTTGATCTCCAGCCGGTTCTGCGCGTCGCAGCAGACCACGTGGTCGCCGGGGGTGCCGATGATGCGCTTGATGAAGTCTTCGCCCTCGGTGCCGCTCTGCCAGTCCTGCGGCGCCTTGAACACGATGATCTCGCCGCGGCGCGGCTCCCGGAAGTCGTAGACCAGCTTGTTGACGAGCACCCGGTCGAGCACGTTGAGCGTGTGCTCCATGGACGGCGACGGGATGTAGAACGTCTGCAGTACGAACGCGCGCACTAGGACGGCGACCAGAATCGCCACGCCCAGCAGGATCGGTAACTCGCGCCAGAACGATCCACGGCGCTTTTCGGTCTGCTCGTCAATCACGAACGGAGCCTACGTCGTGGTGCCCGTAACGTCAGTCCGGAACGCGCGGATAACCCGGCACTTAAGAGGAACGGGACGATAATCACGTCGCTGGCGGGATCGGGCGCCTGCAAAGGCTGGGGCGCCAGGGCCGTGGGATGGTCGGCGGCGTAGTTCTTCCAGTTGTCCGGCACGGACAGCCCGGCGAACCGGCTGCTCGGCCAGACCACCACGAACGCGCGGCCGATGATGTTGTCGATCGGCACCGGTCCCTGGCACCGGGCGTCCTGGGAGACCAGCCGGTGGTCGCCCATCACGAACATGTCGCCGGCCGGCACGGTCACCTCGGTGAAGCGCCGGCTCGTGCATTGGGTCGGATTGGGCGGGGCGTCCAGCGGCGAATTCTCCTGCACGTACGGCTCGTCGATCGCCACGCCGTTGACGGTTATCCGACCCTGCTTGTCGCAGCAGGCGACCTTGTCGCCGGGGAGGCCGATGACCCGCTTGATGAAGTCGCGCTCGCCGGGGCGGCTGACCCCGACCAGGTCCCCGATCGTGCGGCCGAGCTTGGCACCGAAGCTCTGGCTGACCGGCTCGGTGACCTCGGGCGCCCATTTGTCGGTGCCGCGGAACACCACGATCTCGCCGCGCACCGGGTCGCGCATGTCGTAGACGACCTTGTTGACCAGCACCCGGTCCCCGATCAACAGGGTGTTCTCCATCGACCCCGAGGGGATGAAGAACGCCTGGACGAGGAACGTCCGGATCAGGACCGCGAGGCAGAACGCCACGACGAGCAGCAGCGGAAGCTCCTGCCACAGCGGCATCTCAGCCCGCCGGATGACTCGCCCACGGCGCCGTCCACCCGAGGCCGAGGCGCGGCCGCCCCGGTAGCCGCTCATTTGTCCCACGCTACGCATCTCCCGCCGCCGTTCCGGCCAGACCAGCCCCGGATACAGCACTACCGCCCGAGCTCCCCGCTAGGGGACGTCGGGCGGTAGTGCGAATGGCCCGCCAGCGCGGCGGTCGCCGCAGTGGCACTGTTTCCCATCCGTCACAAGCGCCAGCGTAGTTCGCCCGCGCAGCAAACGTCAGTCCGAGTGAATACGGCCCGGACGGCGACGGGGTTCAGCTGACCGTCTGCTTCTCCCGCAGCTCCTTGATCTTCGCCTTCTTGCCGCGGAGCTCGCGCAGGTAGTAGAGCTTCGCGCGGCGCACGTCGCCGCGGGTCACGACCTCGATCCGGTCGATCTGCGGGCTGTTGATCGGGTACGTCCGCTCGACGCCGACGCCGAAACTGATCTTCCGAACCTTGAAGGTCTCGCGCAGCCCGCCGCCCTGGCGGCTGATCACGACGCCCTGGAAGATCTGGACGCGGGAACGGTTACCCTCCACGACCCGCACGTGCACCTTGAGGGTGTCACCGGCCCGGAAGTCGGGAATGTCAGTGCGCCGCGACTGGGCGTCGAGCTCGTCCAGGGTGTTCATCGCTGCATCCTCGTGTTACTCAATGCGCACCGGGAGTTCGATGCGCGAATGGGTGATTCTGACCCCCGAGCCGATCGTGCCCCGGTGATCCTCGCCCGTCCCCCACGGCGTGGTGGACGGGCGGCAACCTCACTACTCTGCCACAGCGGGGGGCGTGATCCGAAATCCGCCCTCGGCGAGCGCCGCGAGGTCCTTCTTGTCGAGCAGTTCGCGAGGATATGCGGCGAACATGTCGGGCCGCCGGGCGGCCGTCCGCAGCAGCGACTGCTCCCGCCGCCAGCGCGCGATCTTGCCGTGATCGCCCGACCGCAGCACCTCCGGCACCTCGCGGCCGTGCCAGGCGGCCGGCTTGGTGTAGACGGGCGCCTCGAGCAGCCCGGCCGCGTGCGACTCCTCGGTCAGTGACTCGGCGTTGCCCAGCACCCCGGGCAGCAGCCGGGTGATCGCTTCCATGATCACGATGACCGCGACCTCGCCACCGAACAGCACGTAGTCGCCCAGCGAGACCTCGCGGACCGGCATCCGGTCAGCGGCCTCCTCGATCACCCGCTGGTCGATGCCCTCATAGCGGCCGCAAGCGAAGATCAGATGGTCCACCGCCGCCAACTCGTGCGCGTCGGCCTGGGTGAACGGCTTTCCCGCCGGTGACGGCACGACCAGAGTCCCCGCGCCGACCGCGGACAGCGCGGCCGACCACGGCTCGGGCCGCATGACCATGCCCGGTCCGCCGCCGTACGGAGAGTCGTCGACCGTGCGGTGCACGTCGGAAGTCCAGCCGCGCAGGTCGTGCACGGTCAGGTCGAGCAGCCCCGCCCCGCGCGCCTTGCCGATCAGCGACAGGTCGAGCGGGCCGAAGTACTCCGGGAAGATCGAGATGATGTCGACGCGCATCACAGGTCGAGCAGGCCCTCGGGGAGATCGACGAGCACCCGGCCGGCGGCCAGGTCGACGGTCGGCACCATCTGGCTCACGAACGGGATGAGCGCCGTCCCGCCACCGGCCTTGCGCAGCACGATCAGGTCGGAGGCCGGCGCGTGGTCGATCCGGTCCACCTCGCCGAGCACGTCGCCGCCGACCGAGACCACGGCGAGCCCGACCAGTTGATGATCGTGGAACTCGTCGGGATCCGCCGGCGTGGTCACCGACGCGCTGTCGACCTGCAGCAGCACGCCGCGCAGGGCCTCGGCGACGTTCCTATCCGGCACGCCCGCGAACTGGGCGATCACCCGGCCCTGATGCCAGCGCAACGACTCGAGGGTGAGCTCGGCGGGCACCCGGTATTCGACGCCGGGCGCGGAACGTGCCGGGCCGGTGCTCACCCGGCGGTCCCGCGGGACCTCCGTGACGAACACCGCACCGGCGACGAAACGTTCCTCCGGCTCATCGGTCCGCACGGCGACCGAGACCTCGCCCCGGATCCCGTGCGGCTTACCGATCTGGCCGACGACAAGCAGCATCGAATCGACAGGCGGGATCAATACGCGTCGACGATGTCAACGCGGATGCCACGCCCACCGATCGAGCCGATGACCTGCCGCAGCGCCTTGGCCGTCCGCCCGCCCCGCCCGATGACCGTGCCCAGGTCCTCGGGGTGCACGCGCACCTCGAGCCGCTTGCCGCGGCGCGAGTCGACCAACCGCACCCGGACGTCGTCCGGGTTGTCGACGATGCCCTTGACGAGGTGCTCCAGCGCGGGCCGGAGCGCCCCGTCAGTTCGCGTCGGCGCCGGCACCGGCCGGCTCCTCCACGGTCTCGGCGACGGCCGCGACCGGCTCGGCGGCAGCCGCAGGCTCGGCCTTGGCCTCAGCAGCCTTGGGCTCGGCGGCCTTGGGCTCGGCGGCCTTGGGCTCGGCGGCCTTGGGCTCGGCAGCCTTGGCGGCCTTCTTGGCCGGCTTGGCGGCCGGCGCCTCGGCGACGCCCGCGGCGGCCTTGGCCTCGGCCTCGTAGGTCGCCTGGCGGCTGACCTTCTCCGGCGCCATGAGCAGCGGCGGCGGGGCCGGCAGGCCCTTGAACTGCTGCCAGTCGCCGGTCTTCTCGAGGATGCGCTGCACGGCCTCGCTCGGCTGCGCGCCGACGGAGAGCCAGTACTGCACCCGCTCGGACTTCACCTGGATGATCGACGGGTGTTCCTTCGGCTGGTAGATGCCGACGTACTCGATGGCGCGGCCGTCGCGCTTGGTGCGCGAGTCGGCGACGACGATGCGGTACTGCGGGTTGCGGATCTTGCCCATCCGCAGGAGCCGGATCT
>Ga0307515_10015992_pt1 | contig 13773 bp, 7 predicted proteins | sample 17_EM_MG_FD_194513 | JGI IMG/M metagenome (GOLD analysis project Ga0307515, IMG submission 194513) | Populus trichocarpa ectomycorrhiza microbial communities from riparian zone in the Pacific Northwest, United States - 17_EM | ecosystem: Host-associated > Plants > Roots > Unclassified | place... | reverse complement strand
CCACTTCTGTTGATGATGTCAACAAGAGCGTAGAGGAAAACGACGAAAGTGATTTGACAGAGCTGGATATTGAGGAAAGAGAGGGTCTCGATGAGTACAAGGATGTGGACGAGGAGGAGGATGAGGACGTTGTAGAGGAAGAGGGCAGCGAGGAAGAAGAGCTGGTTTCAAGTCAGGATATGGAGCACAGTGTAATTGTAGTTGCATCACAACGTTGAGTGTAATTAGCACTTTGTATGTATGCTCCGCGAATGAACCAGTCCAGTCACGGAGGTGGGGTGCAGGGGTAAACTCCGTGAATGGACCGGTCTCTCCGCGGAGGGACATCCTCCGTGACTGGACTAGAACATAGAACCTTGCTGCCAGTGATTTCACGCTTGACATTGGGACGGGTCTCTTGCTCCCGGCCTTGCCCTTCAGCCTATAGCCGTAGTGCTTGGAGCACTTGTCGGCTTCCCAGTCTGCCTTCGCTGCCGTCCTCCCTTCAGAGATCCGTCTAGCTCTATTCGCGGCCGAGGTGTATATTCGCTCATGTACTGTGTAGCCTCGGTCTTCTCGTGCTGTGTTTGCCTGGCTGTCAGCCTCCTCGTTCCCGGGGATGCCCAAATGTCCCGGGACCCAGTGGATCACGACTTCGATGCCGTGGGCGCGAAGGGCCCTGGCATGCTCGTTAATTGCTCTTGCAAGTTGCTGCCCTGGCCCTGGGTCCAGGTGCGCTGTCCGTCTGATTGCTGCCTGCGAATCACTGAAGATTCCGACTGTGGTGACTCCGTGTGATCGTAGCGCCTCCGCTCTTGTGACGGACTTTCGGAGGGCGACGGCGATTGCCCACAATTCGGCGTCGAACACTTCCATTCGTCCTGTGCCGAGGTAGCTGCAGAAGACCGTCCACCCGTCTCCGTTTAAGCAAACTGCTGCGGCTCCCACTCTCCCATCGTCCGTACGAGATCCGTCCGTCCACCACGTCCAGGTGCCAGATTCCGCCTTGCCTTCCTTCTCTCTCGCCCATCGCTCGGCGGTTCTCTTGGCCGCGGCGTCCTCTTCCAGTATGGTGGTCTTGACCGCTGGCTTCTCCCCCGGGTCTGGCCAGCGCATCGTCTCTGTTCTCCTGCCGCGCGCGTGCTCTGACGCGGCTACCCTGCCTACCGGTGCTCCAGGTGTGGGATAATCGTAAAGCTTTTTCGACTTGGAGCCTTCGCACGCACTTGCTAGTCTTGCCACGAACCGTTGTTGTCTGGCGTCGAGGGCCACTGCCGCAGGTGTGAGCCCTGAGTCTGTCATGAGTGCACTTCTCGGGGTTGTCGGCAGCGCGCCCAGGGTTGACCTGGCTTGTCGATTCAGGAGAAGTTGGAGGTCGTCTCGTCGGCTGCCTTCCATCGGATCCCACCAGAGCTCGCTACCGTACAGCGCGACGGCCTGGACACAGGCTATTCGGGCGATCCTTGTGAGCTTTCTTTGTGTGTTTCTATTCAGCGTCTTTGCCGTGGGTGGCTTCTATTTTGTTGGAGAGTTGAGGTATCAAGAGTTGACTAAGGACCAAAATAATTGTAGTAAGTCCCAATCACGAATCAACCTTATACTTATGTGCTCGCGACTGATTATAAATATAAACAGCTGCTGCAAGCAATCGCCTCGCCAGCGTATTGTGAAGTGGTCTCTCCACTCCCAACTCGCAAGTGGAGGTAAGTCTATCACATTTCTCATTGAGATTACTCATTGCCTAAATGTTGTGCAGATGATTAGGATACGGCAATGTGAGCGAAAGAGAAATTTATGGAATTGGAAACACAAGAAGGCGCTATTGGTCGATTTGCACAGAGCCCGGAGGATATACTCCTAGTTACAAAAGCATATTTTCTTTGCTACGATACGTATCAGGGTGATCCGTATTCTCTTTCCCGGTGTAATAGGTGGAGCGATGAGCGTTTTCATTGGATTTGTTGCGAAACTTTGGAAACGACGTGTATGAGTACTTCTCTAAATGTCCATCGTATTACCAAGAAGTTGGATATGCGCGCGAAATCAAGACTCCAAACCTATTCAAGCAGTGTCGACATCTGAAAAGGGACCGACTTAGCACCAAAAAGCGAGTAATGGGTGTTACGGGTGGATCTGCAAGTACCAATGCGCCTAAGTGAAAACCCACCGAACGCATAAACATTGACATAGGTATGGAGGGATGAATATTGGCTTAGAGTTGCGTAAGTCTCGGTGTTTACTCGAGGAAGAGAGAGAGAGGAGGGAGGGTGCTGGGTTGTTGCATTTATCAGCCCAGGTACTTAAGTAGTCCTTGGTCAATCGTTGCCACTCTGAGCCGTCCCGACCATCGGTTGGTCAAATATAATGATCGGCATCCCAAATAGGAAGTGCAACAAATCAGAAAAAAGATTCTCAAAAGTAGCGTTTATTTTGCCGCTAAAAATCTTCTATACTTAGGATCAATTTCTTGTTTCTCAGGCCTTTTCAAGCGGTTTGCTCGGCAACTAATCCCGGGACAAGATCTCTCTAAGCGATTCTTGAAGTGCCCGATGTGTACGCTGACGACTCATAATAGTCACCACACGGATACAAGCAAAGAAATGGCTCGGTATTAGTCCCATTGAAGCAACATCATACCGGGTCACTCGAGCTTTCCCAGGAACTTCCTGTTACTGTATGGGGAGAACCGTGTGTATAGACTAAGGTATAGAGAGAAGGGAGTGAGAAGGAGAGAGACTCGAGATATATACAGGAGGCATCAGCCCCGATTACAGCCAGCTGTATCAGACCCTTGTACATATGTAACACTTCCTGTTGAAATATGGAGGGGAGAACCGTGTGAATAGACTTAAGATACAGAGTGTAAAGAGAGAGAGAAGAAAGACTAGAAATATATAGTACAAGAAAGCGGTGTGCCTTGTGCCCTACGGCTGACAGTCAGCTCCGCCATCAGTCAGATCTATTTATGCAACACTTCCTGTTACATATCCAGTGGTGGCAAGTGACTCAGAGTGGCGAGTGACTCAGAAGTGGCGAAGCATCAAAGTTTTCTCTCATAATTCTCTGTATATAAATCGAGTCTTTCTCCTCTCCTTCTCTTCACTAGATCATTGAATAAACACACGGTTCTCCCCTAAGTACTATAGCAACACTTCCTGTTACAAATGTGAAGCGGACGAAGTCTATTGTACTATCTAAGGGAGAAGCTCGGTCTTCATATACATGAAGGCCTGGAACTCTATGGAAGTCTATGGAAGCTCACGATTGCAAATGCCAGTGGCGAATGAAAACTCGTGGATGAGTCTACGACTGTGAGTCCGTAGCCTGTGAGTCAATTCGGCGATCTCAGTATCGGCGACTTCCTCTCAGATCATATAGTAATACTTCCGAATGATGTACAAAGGAAGTCACCGGTCATCACAAGTCTTTCCATCGTCTAACTATACCGGTTGCTGTCAAAGTGAGTCTGTAGAAGCATCGCACGGGATGGATTAACTGGTAATGTGCACCTGATATTATTTGGCAATCGAAAACATCCCAGATTATTCGGCGGTGAACACGAGTGGCGCAACCACGATAGTATTCGCATCACTGTCCCAGAACACGAATGCTCTTTCCCGACCCTTCCCTAATAATGTTATGCGTAATAAACCAAATCCAACCGTCCCAAACAGCTCGTTACAATGTCAGGTTTTTCCGAGCACCCACGCATTCATAATAATTCAAGCCTTGAAAGCTATTTAGAAGACGCTATGTGACTCATGTGCAAGCCGCAAATATACCCACCGTCAAAGATGAAACCCTCAGCACCTCTCAACTGTCTCAAACAGCACTCAGGAGTGCCTCAGAATCCCAAGAACGGCAACGCTTCTCAGTAAATCGATCTGGAGAATCCTCAATCCAATCTAGACAAACTAAAAAACTGAATGATTGCTGCCATCCAAAAAAGCTTACCGAATGTTTTGCTTTCCAGCAGTACATTTGGCAGGTCGATGAGTTTATTCTTTACATCACTCACTTCTACAAAAGTCTTACATTCGATAATCGTCAAGCTTATTACGCTTGCAGCCGTACTGATGACCATATACTCATAATCACGGTCGCCAGGAATACCACTACCAATATAGCCGTGAAAAGTACCTTCAGCGGGTTCATGCTTCCGAAAGTTATTGCAAACAATACAAGCATAATTGCCGGCATAGCCCCCCAAAAATCCGGAAGAAAGGGCTGATGCTCTTGTTATTCGCTATTCGGACCACAAGGGTAATAGCGTTGAATTATTTTAACGAAATGGTAGAGATGGGTTCAATTTCTTTAAGATAGCTTGGACTCAGACGACATTCAATCAATTGACGGACCCTAATTTAAGAAGATTGTCAACCATTAGATCCCCAAGGCCCTATACAAACACATCCGCACTCCTAGACCGGAATGCATGAGCAGTGTGGGTCACGACACCTCCCTATACATTTTAGATTCATTGTAGTTCTGCAATTGATTGATTACATAGATCCAGCCTTATCTGCAGTGTAGCGGCATGCTAGCTTATATTCGATCACGAGCGTATTTTCTTTCCGGGCGAGTCCATATGCGCCAGCGTGAATTGGGTATCAAAACGCACAGAGGTGGACAAAGGGGCGACAGTGTACAGGGCGGTGCCATTTTATCAATCACAAGGCGAATGCACTGTACAGTGTAATGTAACCGTGTTGATGATGCGAATTTGTCAAAGCTACAGGTTCGAGCCGAGATAGCCGTTGTGCGGCGTTCCGATTCACTACCAGACTCGCTGATGATACAGGCAGTGAGCTCTCTGCGGTAAATGAAAGATGCTTGCGAGAGGAGGAGGAGAAGGAAGCAAATGGTCAACTTGAGATGGAAGCAACTTTACGCGGGAAAAGCCACAGAAGTCGGAGCTGCAACAGGACAGATAGTACTACTTCTGTAGCCCCTAGGAAAACTCAAAGGACAGAACAAGCATAGTAGATAGATTTTATTTGATAGTTCTAGACGAACTAAAGAGAAGGGTTTTTTGCACTACAGCTCGTCGCTGCCAGGAGGTGTCCTACCCCGCAATCAAGAATCTTGCCTGGCGGGATACCCTCCCAGGAAAGCAGCCATCTTGGGCAAGGGGATATCCTCTTGGTCAAGTGGAGACCTTGGCTGATGGGGTAGACTATATACAGATATACGGATAATACAAATAACATCGCTATCCAGTAGCCAGGGACATACTCGTATCCCAAACCTACCAGCACCATCGAATTCAGCTCTTCCAAGATATCATTTTTAGCTGAAGAAGCGTCTCAGTCGGAGTAAAATTTGTGGCGTTGGTATGAGATAGCGGCGGGCGGATGGAATGTGCGTATTTTGAGTTCTACTGCCAACGCCACGAATTTCACTATAATTGAGACGCTTTTTTGACATGTAATGCTCTAAACATCACATTTTAAGTTTACCGAATTTTAGATCTCCGTTTTATAGAACGTAGCCGAAGACAATGCACCCTAATTGACTTAAAATATGGTATCAGCAGATGATTATTAGAGATAGTACTGTTTTTGAACTTTATGATATTTGTCATGGCCGAGAGAGTGTTTCACGTCACATAGGCGTCTCAACTGTAGTGAAACACGTGGAGTTGGAATGGGGTGGTGTTTCGGCGGATGGAATGTGCGAATTACCAGCACTCCGACAACTCCACGAGTTTCGTTCTGATTGAGAAGCTTCATAGAGATCAAGTAGTCTCTGGTACGAGGCCAATATAAACCTATCGGTTATGCCTATTGCACGGTCGAGGATAATACACATTGCGCATGCAGTACCATTTTTGTTCAGTGGCTATCTTATGCATGTATATCTTATCAGGCATATCCAACCGAATAAAAATATGCCCAATATGTGGCCAACCGATAATATTTCAAGTTTAGGATGTACTATGTTACGATATGGAAGTTGGGGAGAACCGTGTGCGTGGATTCTATGGTACAGAGAAGAGAGAAGGAGAAAGAGTCGAGATATATACAGGAGGCATCAGCCTCTGCAGCCGTGACCGTGTATCAGGCCTGTAACATCATGTACATCTGTAACATACTATATTACTATATGATCTGTAAGGAAGTCACCTGTACTGAGATCGTCATATCGACTCACAGGCTACGGAGTCATAGTCGTAGACTCATCCACGAGTCTTCACTCGCCACCACTGGTATTAGCAATCGTGAGCTTCCATGGACTTCCATGGTGTTCCAGGCTCTCATGTATATAAAGACAGAGCTTCTCCTTAGTTAGTAGAATAGACTTCATTAGCTTAATATTCGTAACATACTATATGGTGAGCAAGCCGAATGATTTTCAGTGAAGTCAGTGACAATTATTACCGCTGAATGAACAAAAGAGATGTAATTTAGCTTATTCAAATGGAGTTTAACAGGTTTTAACAGCTAGAGGAAGGTTAGGAAAATGCTGGCTGTGGTTCTAGAATGTCATGCAATATCATAAGTTCGTGACCGGCAGAGTCGTCGGGCGAGTGAGGGGTCTATGACGGAGTGGCCGGCAAGACCCCACCCGTCACACTGACCAGATAAGATCATGAGGTTGACGCCATGGTTATTCACGTATAAAACTTCAGCACCGAGCCCTACTGTAAGTAGAGTGGCGTTGGGTTGCATACCGTCACCCTGTTGTGATGGCACGTCCCAGCAGGTGACTACACTATGCCTGAAGTGCTGCAGTTCTGGGAATATCAAGACTAAATGTCTGCTTCACCTCTTGTAATGACAGAAATTGGGTTCCGCTGGTAGGCGTTGTAGGACTGGCAGGTACCGGGAGATAACGAGCTGTAGGGTCGTGGCACTCCTGGAGGAGAGCAGATGCGGGTCAAGAGTATAAGGAAATGGCAAGGTTCTAACCAGCGGAAGAAAAAGCAAACCAGAGCGGACTGCTTTGATAGACCCACACCGAGATGTGTCATACAGTTTCACCGCGGCACCAGCCGTAAAATATTAGAATGCTGGTCACAATAAGCGTTACCACCTCTTGCAGCTGAGACTTGCAGTATCGGTAAACATTTCACTGCGCCACAGCAACGATAAGGTACAAATCCGGTGCACGCGGAACATGATTTGAAGCTGATTGCGAATGATGAGGGTTATGGCTTGCTTTAGGCTCGTCAACGGAATCGGCAAATGTGGAACTATTTCGGTGTCAGCGGTTGTGCTAAGCATCTCGCTTATGCGTTGATTATGGTGAAATGTCGTGAGAATACAGTTATTAATTCTTGAGCAGCTTTCCGAATTCCCATCTGACACGTAGTGACACAACTCCGATCAACTGCATCTCATCTCATCAACTCCCAGCACTTTCTGTGTTCCCAAGCATTCCTGCGTATCAAAGCATCCTGCGTCGAAACCTCCAGTTTCCCGCGCCAGATAACTTAAAGTTTCCTGAGCCTATGAACCTAGAACATGAGTTTCCCGCGCCAGCAAACCTAACGCTGATCATCAGCCTTGCCTGCAAGAAAGGTAAAAATCTACAACGATCTCCGGAAGTCCCCAATATCCCGGAGCTTTTAATGTAGCCCCGAAGAGATAAAGTAGTTTCAGACTGTCGTGCTGTGAGAACCTGAAAGCTTACCGGGAAATTTGCGAAAGAATACAAGATGTCGAAATATATTAGCGGAGAGGCGTCACACCTCGGAAATTCTCCCTACCGACCAACCAGATCATCTGATTTCTGAGACATGGTTTTGATTTTCGAAAATGCTCTTAGCCAATCACGACCTTATTCACAAGAACTTTGGGAGTCCTCACCGGGTTTCCTCCACAGTAGCAATATGTACTGCAAGGATGGTAAATTAACTCTGGTTGTCAATTGGCTAATCTACATTCAGCACTCGGCTATCAACCAATGTTTCTTGGCGTTTTTTCGTTTCACTGCATTCTCAGGTAACACTTACGGCCTTGTTGGGTAGCTGTGTTGCATATAGGCCATTATCCAGTAGTTACCCTTACGTTAGTACTCCATGATATCCTAGATAGCGGTGGCCGCTAGCCGGTAGCCGGATGTTCTTCCATTAGATGTATGCGCAGCGCGCGAAATGTTTCTTTAAGATCTACGTTCACGTGCTGTATCATTTGCTGTCAACGAAGAACCAATCAATTAAAATAAGCCTTTAAAAATCCTTCCACGCATTATCCCGTACCCAGACTGCGAAAATAAATTTTGTGGGCGACCGAGCTTGCGAGCTAGGCTAGAAATCAGGGCACGGGAGAATTAGATGCATACGAAATGCCTTCATTCGCGAGCTGGCAGTGGGCAGGTGAAGATCGAACATATATGTACTTTCAATTGTCTATTCTCTTGTAGCAATTTAGTGATGCGATTAAAACGATGTTTAGTTGGTTCTGGTACAGGCTTATATTTTTCATTCAAGGATCTCTAATAGTACTGGTGCTTGTCCGAGACGCAAAGTCACAGCTAGGTATCGCTATCAATTTCCAGTAGTTCGGTACCATCCCTGCACTACTTTACGGATGATCATCTGCTTTAGGACACGTCAACTCCTCAGTGCCCCTCAAATGGCTTGGTAAGGTGGCAATAAAAGCTGGCTCTAGACCCTGCAACTCATCTGAACCAATCCTGCCAGCTATCACCTGCCAGCATTAGGCAACAACAGATCATACCTGAGACATTGACTCTAAGAAATATGCCAACCAACCGAGAATGATGACATTCGCCCATTTGAGCTTGTGAACTCTGGATATGGTTGCCTAAAGTTTCAGCTGTCAGCGCGTACAGCGGATCACAAAATTCGAATGAGTAATATCATTGGTGTTGTTCTATCAAGTTATGTGACTCGTTTGCGATCTTCATTTGTACAACTACGGTCCATCGCGCAATCCTGCATTCCTGAAAACTCCACAACATGCACAATCCCAGAATGGTTTTTATGCTTGGGAACCGGTGGTGGTTATATCACCGAATAATACATATCTGTTTCAAATCCTTTGCTTTCTAAGCCTTACTTAGAAACATAAAGACGAAGTATTAGTTTTGATGATCATCCTGGGCCGCGTGAGTTGGGAGAGCAGTGATTTGTCTAATCCCAGCTGTGTTTCTGGGTTCCCATTTGCTCGCCCAGGTTTAGAGTTGTACGAGGTGGGTTGCATAAAAATTACGAGCAGTAATGTCTCGTTTACAGCGCTTGATTGGTTGATTGGACAGTTCTGCTAGACACCCTTCGAATTTAAGAAAGGTGGCCCTGGCCCAGTTCAGCGTGGTGGTAGCACATCTAGCTAGTTAGCGAATAGATAGTTTGTCGCTAGCTCGCAATTGGCGCACTAGCCGGAACTCACTAAATGCGATATTGATTGACATGCGCTATTCCTAGTGAAACTCGATCAGATGGGAGCAGAAGTCTCAGGAAGAGCTAGAAGCACATTCTAGCTGATAGATAATCGCCCTGTAGCTAAAGCCCACATTATGGTCAGGCCTTCTCAAGTGCATTCATCTGCTGATACACTCCACTGAACTCGTCGCTCCTGGTCCTATTTTCACTCATCGCTTTCGCTTTGGCTGTGAAATACACGCAAAATTTCGAGTCATCTTATGCTTGTTGAGCGTATCCACAAGTATGCCAGCTCTGTGGCAACTCGGTTGGTTCGTGGCCGTTCTGGCGGTCTTGCAGAGGTCCGTCGTTTCATCGCTGGCAGTACGAGCCACAACGAATACCACAATCACGAATACCACAATCACACCGGAACTCACCGATGAATTGATAAAATGCTCGTCAACCTTAGTTATTCCGATACTGCAGTTTGTGATCACCAACTACATTGCTCACGCATTCACCATACGGTTCAGTCCTGGATACGGCGCTTTCTATACCATCATTTTCTCCCTTAAGGCTCTTATTTTTCCATGTTTTGGACTTCTGACAGCTTGCCGAACCATGGAACTCCTTGCAGTATGCCAAGATGATCCTCTGAAACGTGCCTTGGAAGCGGGGGCGTTATGCACAGTTGCTCGCACAAAAGAATGGAAGCCGGAAGACGGCGACAAAATATGGTTACCGTACGTCCCTCCCAATTTAGTATCTTTAGTAGCAAGGCTAATTGTGAAACAGGACCGCGACCAAAAATATCTCACAGAGCGACACGGAAAAGGATACTGGAGAGCGCGCGACAATTGAGAACCCGCCGCAGACACCGTCCCCACAGACACCGCCCCCACAGACGCTGTCCCCACAGACACCGCTCCGACAGACACCTCCCCTCCTTGATGTTACCAAAAGGACAGCAATCTACTGTCAAGAAGAGGGAGTCGAAGGTTTGCATCAACGCTATATTAAAGTACACGGCCTATGCCGCCTGCCGCGGGCTCACAAATGTCCGAAGGAATGCACAGAAGATGCCAAGCATTGTCATGAAGAAAAGGTCGACCATTGTGACTGCAACGAATGTATACGAAATGTCGAGCATTGTCACGAATCCCTATCCAAGAAATGTCCAGAAAAAGCGTTGGACTGTATCAAGAAACTTCAACATTGCCAAAAAGGCCAATACATGCTCATACGACTTCCCCCGCACTGCAGTGTGACATGGAAACACCACGCGGACTATCAAACAAGTTTTAGAAGGTACCACTCTAAAAAAAGTCGGGTGGAAAAGATCGTGGAGGTGTGTTACAGTCCTACCTTATTTTTGGTGGCTTTGCTGAACCGAACGCAGCTGTTTAAGTGGATTTTATGCTTTTGGCGCAAGCCCAGCAAAAAACCCGACACAAAACCCGACACAAAACCCGACACAAAACCCTATATATCAAACTACGATCTTGGTATTTCGGCCAACCTCAGTGTTGTCAGATTGTTTGTTGCGCTTGTCCAGCTTTATTCCATCATCAATATTCTGAGGGCAAATAAGCTTGAGGATTACAGTGCCTACCAGTTGACCTTGATACCTTACGCATTGATGTCTTTCGTCAACATAGTGAGCGGTTTCTTCACTCCATCCTATCCGGCAGTTTATATGGTACGCTCGTCCGTTATGGAAGAGGCTGAGAGGAGAGGAGCGGTTTTTGAGGGGTGGGTCGGAGAACTTGAGGAAGACGGAGATGCTACATTGAAGCGTATAATAGCAGAAAGAGCAATAGCGGGGTCTGGGTCACCGGAATATCCGAACGCTGAAGGTCAGACGACATTGAAAGACCAGAACGACGAAGAGCGGCCGATATCATTGGAAGATCCAAATGCTGGACAGGGGCAGGTGCCATTGATATGCCCGAGTGCCGAAGATCGATCGAAGTCAACGGAAGATCCAAAGGTATCGACGAAGTCAGCACAGGTGAAAAATAAAAGATTATTACGTCGCAGAAAAGAGAAGCCTACTATATTTTTCGGCGGGTTTTGGAATGATGATAAGGATGTTGTGCGATCGGCAATGTACTTCCATCACTTGGGAAGGAGTTTGCCTCTCATTCGGTTCGTCCTCAACAATCGCCTCAAGACATCTTTGCAGCAAGTCGAGGATGTCGGAATATTCTCGGGGAAGATTTTTAACAATGTGTTCAACAACGCCAAGGATAAGAAAGACAATCCCCTTGAGCACGAGAATTACTATTATATACTGCAGATCGGAAACGCCAAACATCGGGAAACTACTTATCCATGGATGCCACCTATTATGGACCTTGTGATGATAGCTGGGCTTATTGTGCCGTGGGTGACTATTTACTATCTTACAGGATTCAGATCACCAAAGTATATGCTGGCTGGGATTTTTTTTATGCTTTGGTTGTCACTTGGGCAATTTCTACCTTTTATCTTGGTACCTTCATGGAGCTTAATCAACCTGAAGATTTGGAGAGTTAAGCTAAATCAGTCGATCCTTGTGAGCTTTCTTTGTGTTTTTCTATTCAGTGTATTTGCGGTGGGTGGCTTCTATTTTGTTGGAGAATTGAGGTTTCAAGAGTTGACTAAGGACCACAATAATTGCAGTAAGTCCCATATACCTTATGCTTATGAGCGCATAACTGATTGCATATATAACTAGCTGCTGCAAGAAATCGCCTCGTCGGCCTAGTGTGAAGTGCTCTCTCCACTGCCAACTCGCAGCGCAGGTAAGTCTATCACGTTTCTCATTGTGGTTGCTCATTGGCTAACCATCTCTGTTTAGGATACGGCAAAGCGATCGAAAGAGATTTATGGAATTGGAAAACGTAGGAAGGCACTATTGGTGGATATACTTACTCCTGGATACGGAAAATACTTTCTTTTTCTATGATATGTCTTCAGATGATCCCTTTTCTCTTTGTTAGTGTAATTGGTGGAGGTAGGCGTTTTAATTGGATTTGCGCGGAAACCCTGGAAATGACCCACATGAATGCTTCTCTAATCTGCATCTATGACTGGCCTCGTACCCCGGCCCTTGATCTCATGTGATTTCATACTAACCGAAATGGCGAGTCTGATCCAAATTGAGATCATGAAGAAAAGTGAGGTGAAAGGGCCTGGAGACATCACCCCACCAAAAATTCAAATTCCCTCCAGTGAGCTGAGCTTTTGGGGGGTATTAGTTTACATCTACCTGAGTCAATGCTGAGTTTTTTAAAAAAAAAACTACTACATTTACACTCACTGCAGCCTTAGCCCGAAGCTAATCTAACTTGATCTGGGTCGTTGCTAGCTTGATCCGGGTCGTTGCCAGCTTGACCCGGTCACTCTTGTTCACTTTACACCACAAATTTTGCCTGACTTAGCACCCCATATAAACTGTATTTCCTTTACCCTAAACTCTTCTTTCCATGCAAACCCAGCTCAAACCGGTGGTGTTGATATTTTCACCGGGTTGACCTATGAACTTTGTGTGGAGCGATGTCTCCAGGCCCTCTCTCACAACTTCATTCCCTTGTAATCTACTCCCTTTTTATCACTTCCATTCTCATCTTAGTGCAATTGAGAGCCTAGTTCAAGGCCAATCTATGACCAAGGAGTGGAACTTATGCACAGAATCAAGACTCTATTCAAGTAGCTCTATTCCGAAGTTGCAACGGGCTTAGCACCACCAAGTGAATGATTAGTATTATGGGTGGATCTGCGAGTACCAATGCAGCCGAGCGAAGTCCAATGAGCGAATAAGCATTGACGTACGGAGGGATGACTATTAGTTTGTAGTTGCATAAGTCAGGATAGAGAGCAAAATTTGTTGGGGGGTATCCCAATATAACAGGTGTTCTCTAATTTATTGCATTTTTCTGTCCAGGAAATTCATAGGTCGATCTGAGCGTTGAGCCGTCCCAGGCCCTCGATTGGTCAAATCCTATGATTGGCATCTCAAATAGGAACTGCAAAAATCAAGATATGACGGCATATAGAACTTCTTCGTTTCTCGGGTCTTTTTAAGCGGTCAGTTAGGCAACTAATCCGGGCACAAATTCTTTGGCAATACCCGAAGTGCCCGATGTTACGCTAACGACTTCTAATAACCGCCACACGGATACAAGCAAAGAAATGGCCAGGTATTAGCTTTCATAATAGAACATTTAGACACTAAACTTTTGAAAGCGAGCCTATTGGGGCAACATCATACCGGGTCACTCGTGCATTCCCGGAAACTTCCTGTTGCATATATCGTCTACCTCCCTGAGATACGGCTTATGGGCTTCAGCTGGGCTGATGCACAATCTCCTTAAGATGACGGTCGTTCCAGACTCAGCTGGAGATGCCAGCTGAGTGCGCATGCATGCGTACAAGGCATACTTTGAGCGCCGTATATAAGGTCACACGAACTCCTGTAG
>Ga0307515_10015991_pt1 | contig 13774 bp, 4 predicted proteins | sample 17_EM_MG_FD_194513 | JGI IMG/M metagenome (GOLD analysis project Ga0307515, IMG submission 194513) | Populus trichocarpa ectomycorrhiza microbial communities from riparian zone in the Pacific Northwest, United States - 17_EM | ecosystem: Host-associated > Plants > Roots > Unclassified | place... | reverse complement strand
TATAGTAATTCTTAGAATATAATTAGAGTTAATCTGTTAGGCAACCACTCCACCAGTTATTATTACGTTGTTAACTTTAATTTGCATCACCTACACACCTAGCCCAATAACGAGCCCATTGTAGTTCTTGCTACAAGGTTCCGTTATACAGAACAACTTATATAAATATTTAAAGACCTAGAGGCAGTAACTACAGCAGAAAGAAAACTCTAAAATATTACGTAATAAACTTTAGCAATTAAGTATATAACGTAGTTCTAGACGCTAGCGATATAAGTTAAGTGGAATAATAAGGCGCTTATGGTATAGTATAAATAAGGACTTAAGGCTAAAGTCTAAGACATAATTATTTTAATAGAAGATGCGGACACCCTACGGGATTTAATAGATTAAGTAATTAAAATTAATAATTAGATCTACTAAAGGGAATAGGCTAAGAGAGGTTAGGATAGAGTTCTATAGTTATATAAGATATAGAGTACACAATAACTAAAGCTAAGTTAAAAACTATAGTATAGCGTAAAGCTAATAGACCTAAGCAGTACCAAAGAAGCCTATAAGAGATGGAGTAAAAAACTATAAAAACCTAAAGGTTAAGGATCTAGTAATTATAGGACTAAAGAATAGAGGCTAAACTAGGGATCTTAGCAGTAGAAGACGTTTAGGCGGACTCTATAGCAAAGTTAGTAGTTTAAAGACGGAGCTTATATAAATTACAGGAAATAAGGTTACTTTGCAAGGGATTATAAGAATGGTTAGAATTACTATATAGTAAAGGGAACTAGACTAATAGTAGAAGATATATACGTATAAAGGGATAATAGTGTACTATAAGGAATAAGAGAATATTTAATTAGAAGTTTCGCGTTTTATTATAATAATGTATACCAAATTTATAAAGACGCTAAGTATAGCGTAAGTTATTAGCTATAGGAGCCAAAATCCTTAAAATATAAAGGAACTAATAAACTATTACGTAGAACAGATATTAAAGACGATAAGTTTAATATAGGCGAAACATTTATAAACAATAAGGTAATAAATGTAGCTTATTAGAAGTATATAAACCTTAGAAAAGTTATATTAGAAGTAGAGACTAAGACCGCTATAGAGTAAGGATTAGTAATAGGCATTATAACACCGTTAAATACGGTATCTATTACTTTATAAGATAAAAGGAAGAGTATTTTATAAAGACTAAGTAAGCAGACGACTGCTAGTGCTAATTTATTACTTAATAAAGGTAAAAGGCCAAAGGCTTAAGATTCTTAAGATAAGATAAGGCAAGCTTAAGGACCTACAATAGATAAAAACTAATAGAGTAGAGTAATAGCTTAGTTTAAAGATATATAAATAAGCTTGGGATAGAGTTTCCTATAGATATAAGATTCTTAAGAAGAAATAAATAAGATTTAAGACTCTTAAGATAAGATAAGAACACCTAAGCCTAGTTAGACTAAGGTAAGAGTAAAGCTTAAGATAAAAGTAAGTTTAGGATTAAGAATCCTATAGAACTAAGACTTTAAGACACGAATAAGGACTATTAATAAGATTAAGAAGTAAGAAGACTTTAAGGATCCACTTATAAAACGCGAAAAAAAACTATAGAGAAATTTAGAGCAAGAATTACCTTATAGCAAGATTAGAAACTAGATAAGAGATCTAGTATATTAGGTTATACTAGGAATAAAGCACCTATATAAAGGATTACTAATAGGCCTAAAGTAGGCATACTAAGAGCTAAGTGGCTTACTAAACTAGAATGGGAAGAGGATCTAGGGATTCTAATTAGGTTCGAAGAATAATATATAAAGGGCTATTATAATATAGTAATAAGAAGATACTTCTTTACGGATAAGCCGTATATACTCTAGTAGCTATACTAAAAGTAATATAGGCAAAGGCATAATAATAAGTAGAAAGATTTCTATATATAGCTAGATAAGAAAGTTATCTAAGACCACCCAATTATAGAAAAGGCTATAAGTTATATTAAAGAAGCCTTAATTATAACATTAAAAGATCTAAAGAAGCAATTAGAGGATTAAAGAAGTAAGAGATAAATCTTAGTACCTATAAGCAAAGTTATAACGCTTAAATTAATATAAGAAAGGTTTAAACTTAAGGACAAAGATAAGTTAAGAGTTAACCTAAGACACTAAGTATATTATACATTAGCGTGGATTATATACGTAGATAATATATATAATATGTATAGAGCACTTAAAGATAAGCACTGGAAGTACCTAGTAAGGATATATTAGGCACTAAATAAGGCGAAATATAGAAACGCTAAGTATATATATAGTTAGCACCTAGTAGAAGTATAAAGCTAAGGGGACTTAATACTTTAGCTAGGAAGATTCCTTACGAAAAAATGCCTAAACGGATAATAGTAGTAGAAATGCCTAGAGAATACGTGTCTATAGTACATTAAAGATAAAAAATAAACTAAGTATTAGCTAAAAGTAAACTAAGTATTAGCTAAAAGTAAACTAAGTATTAGCTAAAAGTAAACTAAGTATAAATAGGATTAAGTAGCTAATAGTTAAGAAAAGTAGAGGCCTATAGAACTAGAGGGAACTAGTAGTAGAGCCTTAGACCCTTAAAGGAATTTAAGGATAATACCTAAATTTATAAGTTAAGTAGCAAGATTAATAGTTTAAAGCGTTAATAGATAGTAGGGTAATAAGGAACCACATCTTACTAGCAGTAGTTAAAAGAATAGGATTACTACATAGAAAAAAGGAGTAATCTTACCTATTAGTAACAATTTTAGGAGATCTAATAGCCTATAGAGGAGGCATTATTAACCTTAAAATAGGACCTATTTAGTTAACTATTAAAGAAAGATAAATTAAGATGTCTTTTAATATATTACTATTAGGGAATAATAAAGCAGTACTAGGAATGCCTTAGTTATAAAAATATAATCTAAAGATTAATTAGATTATGGGTTAAGTTAATATTAGGGATACTTAATAACGTAAGATATAATAATAGGCCAAGTTAGTATAGTACTAAGTAGGAGCGACCTATAAAGAAATGGAAAAGGGATTAAGTTATATACTAAAGAGATACCACAAGTATAATAAGAAATTATAGTTACCAAAAAGTAAGAAGCTATTAGAGTATATAGTATAGGACTATAAAATAGAATTAGAACTAGGAATAAGTTTAAGGTTCTTTCCAATCTATAAGCTTACTAAAGAAGAGGGTAGAGTATTAAAAGAGTTTGTTTAGAAAAACCTATAAAAAAGGGATATATTAGACTATTGTAATTATTAGCGGGTTATCTAGTACTATTTATACTAAAGAAAAATGGCAAGCTAAGGCTATATATTAACTATAGATAGTTAAACAGCATTACTTAAAAGGATAAATATCCTTTACCTTTAATTAGCGAAATCTAAAATAGGATAGGCAACGCGTAAATCTTTATAAAGATAGATCTAAAATAGGCGTACTATTAGATTAGAATTAAGGAAGGCGATAAATAAAAGGCAGCCTTTAAGTTAAAGGAAGGACTATATAAACTATTAGTTATATAATTCGGGCTTATAAATACACTAGCAACGTTTTAAAAGCGCATTAATAATATATTAGGAGAACACTTAAATGAGTTTATTATAGTATATCTTAATAATATTATTATCTACTTAATAACTAAGGAAGAATATAGAGAACACGTTAAATAGGTTTTAAAGAGACTATAAGAGGAACAGATGCTAATAGTAATTAAGAAATGCGAGTTCTTTACTAGGAAGACTAATTTTGTTAAATTTATTATTAAACTAGGCTAACTTAGTATAGATCTAAAGAAGATTAAGGCTATAGTGAATTAGTAAGAACTAGAGAACATTACATAGTTAAGATTATTTCTTAGGTTTTATAATTACTATTAAAGGTTTATAGCGCAATAATTAAAGGATATTAAACTATTTACGCGATTAATAAAGAAAGAAGAATTATAGGCATAGGGAAAGGAATAGTAAGAATTATTTAAAAAGGTTAAGGAGTTATTTACCTAGAAGCTAGTTCTTAAAATCTATTAACTAGGACTAGAGACGGTTATAGAAATAGATATATTAAACTATATACTAGGGGCGTGCTTTATATAGAAATATTAAAATAGATGGTACTTAGTGGTATACTACAGTTAGAAGATAACACTACTAGAGTTAAACTATAACATCTATAATAAGGAGTTATTAGGTATAGTTACAGCGCTAAAGAAATAAAGAGCATTTTTATAAGGTATAGAAAAACTATTTATAGTTAAGACGGATTATAAGAACCTAATAGGATTACTAATAATAAAGAAACTTAACTAAAGATAGGTTAGATGGGCAGAGATACTTATAAAATACTATTTTAAGATTTAGTATACTAAGGGCACAGACAATATATAAGCAGACGCCCTAAGTTAAAAGGCTAAATTATAAAATAACGAAAAGCTATTAGAGGCTTTACTATAAAAAGATATAGATAAACTAATTAGGTATAATTACCTAAAGATTATAGTAACTTAAGAGGAACTAGACAGAGTTTATAAGTTACTAGAAAGCTTTTAAGTATAAAGAATTCTAAAAGCATAGTTAGAAGATCTATAGATAGATATATATAAAAATTAAGAGGTAAAGTATATCCTATAAAGTATAGCAGAACACTTTATAGAAGAATTCTATAAGGGATTAACTTAAGGATATAATAGAGCCATGGGCCTAGTATTAAGACTTTAGAAGGAGTATATTATTAACGGAATCTAAAGCTTAGTACGGAAGGTTACTAAAGAATATCTAGATTGCTAAAGAAATAGACTAATAAGGCACAAGCTATATAGAGGGCTATAACCTATTAAAATACCAGAGAAACTATAGGAGGTTATATTATAGGACTTTATTATTAAGTTACTAAAGTTAAGAGATTCTATTACCGGATAAGATTATAATATAATCTCAGTAATAGTAAATAAGCTTATAAAGTGGGGATACTTTATAGTATATATAGAAGAAATATTAGCAGAAGATATTGCTAAAATCTATATTAAAAAAGTGTTTATAAGACATAGAATACTAAGTAAGATTATATTAGATAGAGATCTAAGATTTATAACAGTATTTTAGGAGGTATTCTTAGCGGAATAAAGAGTTAGAGTAGTAACTTCTACCGTATATTATTTACAGATAGACGGTTAAACGGAAAGATTAAACTAGATACTAGAGCAGTATCTAAGGCACTATATTAATTACGCATAAAATAATTAGGTATTATTATTACTAATTATATAGTTTATATATAATATAGCACCACAAGAAGGGATAGGCATATTACTATTTAAGGCAAATTATAGATATAAGCTAAGAACATTACTATCGCTATATTAAGTAAAGAAAATAAATAGCATAGCTAAAGAAAGAATAAAAACGTTAATAAATTTTTATATAGACCTTATAAAATTAGTAAAGAAAGTATAAAAGAGAATAAAAAAGTACTATAACGCTAAGAGATTTAACGGACTAGATACTTAAGAAGGGAGATAAAATATAGCTACTACACAAAAATTTTAAGAGTTAATAACTAAGTAAAAAGTTAAACTATATTAGACTAGGACCTTTTAGAATTAAGTAAAGGATTTTACTAGTTATGTTTAAGTTAAACCTACTAGCTAAAATAAAAATCTACCCTATATAGTATATTACAATACTAAAGCCAGCATATAAGAATATTAAGCCACTAGTTTATAAAGTAGATATATATAAAGGATAAGAAGAGGATAAATAGCAAGTTTTAAAAATTATTAGTTATAAGGACATTAACAATAAAATATAGTACGAGGTAAAGTAAATAGGCTATAATAAGACTACCTAGGAGCTACTAAAGAACCTAAAGAACGCTATAGGAAAGATATAGGAGTATTAAAAGAAATTAGGTTAGGTAATATTAATAAAAAAGAATTATTAAAAAGTAAGTTACCTAAGGGGGACCTAAGAAGAGTAGTTGCCGAATTACTTAAATCTATTTCCTTCTTGGCTAGAAGAGGATCCGTTCTTTTATTACTAAGTTTCTATAAACCCTATTTTATAAGTTTTTACTCCTTAAAATAAACCTTCTTAAGATAGATTAATTAAGTAGATACCGCAAGATAAGACTTAAGGGCCTATTGCTAAGTATTAGTAGCCTCCCGTTCTACATTATAAGAGCAGCGTAGCTCCGCTAGAGTAATAGACAGTTTATTATCTAGCTGCGTAGTAGTAGATTAAATATAAGACCCTAAGATAAATTAATTAGGGAGCTAGATGACTACTAAGAGTAATAGGTTACGTATATTTAGTATTAGAGATAAAGTAAACGTTATAGGACGAATAAATATTTACTTTAGTGCACTCTAAATAAAAAAACAGTTATCGCGAAGATGGGTTTACTAACATAATATAAACTAACCCCTCTTTTAAACAGCAAGGATATAGAGATAGTATAATTTCACTAAGAGATAATATTATAGCGACGGTATAAACACGACGAGTAGTTAAAGAAGAAGGAATTGCTTTAGGTATAATAAGTAACAATATTAACTAAGTTAATTAGACGGATATTACACCTCTAATAAGTAACTTAGAGATATTAGGAATCTTTAAGGACAAAAATAGGAAGAAGGGAGATGGTATTACGGACGCTTTAAGTATAATATTATAACTACTTAGAGAGGAGTTAGAAGAAGCTAGTTAGTTAATTTAAGTACGGTCTAAGATAGAGCCAATAGAGCTATATAACAAGAAATAGTAACTAAGGTTATATAACGAAATCTATATAATTTATAGGATCTACGTAATCTATAATAGAGTAAATAGAGCTTACGTATATTGTGTATAAGGAGGATTTTATAGGAGTACGGTTGTATATTTAAGGACCCTTAGTCCTTACCTAGATAGTTCCTTCCTTATAATAATTCTTAGAATATAATTAGAGTTAATCTATTAGGCAACTACTCTACCAGTTATTATTACGTTATTAACTTTAATTTATATTACCTACACACCTAGCCTAATAACGAGCCTATTATAGTTCCTGCTACAAGGTTCCGTTATAGGTTTAATACTTTTATCTACCGCCAGAATAGAATGTAGTAAGAGCTCCACAGCGTATAGGCGTAGCTCCCCCTATATTACAAGGTTAGCCGTATACTAAGAGGCCTTAATCGCCAGAGACTTTATTAGAGGGTAAGGAGGAGTTAGCTTTAAGGCTCTAAACGGAACAGGAGGAATATATAGTAAGGCCTTTAGGCGGAGGCTCGTTCTTTAAGTATCGCTTAGTAGTATTAGCAAAGCTCCAAAGGTTAAGTCGCTTAACTGTTATATTGGCTTATACATTTCCTAAGGCTCGCTTTAGCCTCTTGGTAATATATAATCGCGAAGTTTTTCTTAAAATTAATAAGGCTTTACAGCAGAAGTTCGCTGGCCGTACTTTTTAAGGGAAGTTATATAACACTACCGTAAAGCTTATCGGGCGATTAAACTCTACTAAATTTACGTTCCAACTTAACCCAAGCCATATAATTAATTGGATTGATTCCGAAGAAGAACTCTTAAGGGTGGCAAGAGGGTATTATAATCGCGATAATAGCTCGTCTAAACGGCTCGAAGTTGAACTCGCTATAGATTATATTGAGACAATTAAGCAGCAAGCTGCTCGTGCTCCTACCCGTTCCTCTATAATAACGTAACTGGCCTTATAATTGGCTTCGGAACCCTTATAAAGCTCTTTACTAAATATATTACAGCCTACTATAGATGGTAATATTACTGCTTTTTTTACAATTCCTAAAACAAGCTTTATAAAGGTATCTTAATAGTAGTAGTGTCGCAAAAACTATGGCAGTAACTAGTGCTGGGTATATTAGTAAGTCGACTATAAGCTAATATAGGAGGATATAAGAGAATAGGGCCGGGCGATTAATTAAGGCCTTACTACTAAACATACTCCTCCGGTTAGCCTAATATAGAAGCTTCTTAAGAGGAAGACGGGCAATAAGAAGAAAGATTAGCTTACCCCTAAGGCCTCTATACTAAGGCCTCTATACTAAGTACTCCGGGTATTATAAACTAGTTCTATATTAACCCAATTAGCAATTACTATAGGCGCCTATCTACACCTTTAGCAGCCTCGCTCTTGGGCTTAAAGTTATTACTAGTTGCTTCTCTACCGCGTCCTTAAGGCGTTAATCGGCTTATAGATTTGCGAGAGTATTTTAAGTAGTATAAGAAGGTGGTGGAAGACTTAGAGGCCTAGAAGGAAGATATTAAAGCTGCCTATTAAGTTGCTTTTACTAAGCGGTGGGATTTAAAGATAATTAGAGAGCAGAAGCCAAATAAGTAAGGAAAGACGCTAATTAAGGTAATAATTAAGGCAGGCGTTTTAGAGGTAGTCGCTAAGAGATTATAAGTAGATATTAAGGAGTGGAGGAGCTTAAGGAATGTACTTAGTGGTAATCTAGAGAGCCTTAGGCTCGGCCAGTAGTGGATTTTTAACTTTAGTATGCGCCTGCTTATAGGCACATATTATAATATACTCTTTAGCAGTAATTCTTATATAAATTAAATATTGTAAGCTTAAAAGTATAGCCACGCCTTCCTTTATAGAATAATAATCTTACTCTCCCCTACTAATATACCCGCTATAGCGGAAATAAGCTCTTACGCTATTAGATTTACTTCCTATAATTTCTATACACTAACTTAGAAAGCTATTAAAGCTATTACCCTATTACTCTAGCGCCTCCTTCTATATAATAAAGTATTATTAAATAAACTCCTTTAGCTTACTAAAGAACTACTTAATTAGATTTAGATCGGGCGAGTACGCGGGTAAGTATATAAGCTTTACGCCAGCTTACTTAAAGAGAGAGCTAATATAGGCTAAGTAATGGAAGCTCGCGTTATCTATAACAACTACTAATCTTAGTGCTGGATAAGGATTATAATAAGGTAAAAGGACGTTCTTAATCTAGTAGTTATAGCCCTCTAAATTTATTAAGCTAGTATATACTAATAATACTAGCACGCCGTTAATGGTGTAGGCAGGTAGTATATTAACTTACTGCTTACTATAATTATACAGTGTATGTAGAACTGGTGTAACTCCTACTGGTAACTAAGACGCCTTTTATATACCCGTTTTTAAGTCAGCTCTAGATTCGTCTATAAACACTAACTAATTAATAGTAAACTGTGAGATCGTAGCCCAGAACAAGGTGCGATCCTCTTGGCTTCGCTTATAGGCAACTTAATAAGCCTTATATATAATTAGCAACTTCCCTATATACGCCTATAAAAGCTTTCTTACTAGCTTCCAACTCTAGCCAGTAACTCTTAATTCTATACTAAGCGTTATTCTAGTTACAACTACCTAAAACTAGTTATAGATAAACCACGTTATCTTGTTAAGATATAAGTTCGGAGCCGTATCTAGTCGGCAGAGCAATGCGATAATTATCTCGTTGCTTAGTATACGTCTTGACTTATATTCGCGACCGAGCCTTATCTTTCCGTGCTGCCTTATCTTCTTCTAAATACGTTAAATTGCCTTAGGAGAGCAATCGGCTTGGCTGGCGCATATACGCTTACTGGCGCCGGCTGCAAGAAGGATTTTAATAAAGGCGTGCTGCCAGTCGCCCATATGTGGAGCTATATTAGGAAAGGTAATAGGGTAAAACACCAAGATCTGGAGGCAATATTAAGACTTTTGGTAAGGAGAGAGGTTTAGAACAGCTTCAAATCCGAGCTCCGAATTCTAGGTGGGCCGTGGCTCAAGCCCTGGCCACTACTACACCCCTTTCTGCTAGCTCTATATACTAATTTAGCTGCAGACGAAGCGAAATTAGGTGTGTGTCGCGCGCGCACACGGGTCTTACAGGCTGTACTGAGATAAGCTTGTGTCGACCACTCGCTTGTGGATTACGTTAAATGTACACTGACTGCTTACATCAGCAGCTAGCTGCCAGCGACGCCACACTGACCCAAGATCACAAGCCTCTAATTATGGATGAGGATTGTCCTTTGTGTCCTTCCTCTTTGTTCTATTACAAGCACAGTGAGTCTGAGCCGACCGGACAGGAACGCCATGAGCTGTTTCATCGACCATGTCCCGCTTGTTCTCTCGCAATGTCTCAGGAAGAGTCCATTTGTGACTTCTGCCAGCATTTACGACTTAAGCATCTCATAAGATGCGTCAAACCTGAGACCCGCATGGGATTTCTGTTCCCTTTACGGAAAGGGCTGGCGGAAGATTATATTGTGTCAAAATGTCCACTTTGCCGTATTGTAAACCACATGATTGTGGTTGGCCTTATCGCGGGGCAATTATCTGAAATCAAAGGAACAAACTACGATATCATTCTCTATCTGGGACCATCTCAAGATCCACAATCGGGGGCGTCGAGCATTCTCTCGGCGGATATTTATGCATCTTATTCTGAGGGAGATGGCATATCAAATATTTGGGTTGGCGATCTTCACATAACCGATATTAATAAAAGTAAGGCTTGACACCTTAATCTACATAACCGCTTTACTAAGGAAGGAAAGGCTTCGCTGTGCCGCTTGTTGGGGAAATGATGTCCTGGGCCCGTTTGGAGGACAAGATAAATGAATGTTATGAAACACATAGTGAGTGCCAGAATGAAGCCAGAGGCTGTCTACCTAAAGGGTTCCGAGTCATCGACGTGATTAGGCGATGCCTTGTTGAAACAAACGAGTGTCGCTTTGTTGCCCTAAGTTACGTATGGGGCTTGAATACACGGTCATCCCTACTTACAGCCTCCTGTGCCACAATTAACGGAATGAAGAAAGAAGGCGGACTCCCTCCTTTAGGAATGCCCCGGACAATAGAGGACGCAATTAGAGTTTGCGTTCAATTAGGCCAGAGATATCTGTGGGCAGACCGACTCTGCATTATACAAGATGATGGTGAGGACAAAAAAAATCAAATTGAGGCAATGGAAGAGATCTATTCCTCGGCACAGCTTGTGCTCATAGCTGCTTACGGTGATAGCATGGATTTTGGGATCCCCGGTGTTGGCCACCTACGGAGGGCAGTCCAGCATCATGAGGATATCCTCGGTTTTCGAGTTACAAATGTCATCCGAGAGGTCGAAGATGATCCTCTTAATTTATGGCACACTCGCGGATGGACATACCAGGAAGCTGTTCTCTCGAGAAGGCGGCTCTATTTCACGAGTACCCGAGCCTTCTTCGAATGTGAGCAGTTGATGTGCCAAGAGGATCAGTTCAACGAGGGAAATAGTCATAATGAGCTCACCTCGACCAAGCTGATTATCCCCGAGGATAATTCGCGTTTTCAATCCTTTACGCGACATCTTATGCATTACACTTCCCGCAAGCTCTCTTATCGCTCTGATGCTTACAATGCCTTAAATGGTATCTTAAAGTCGCTATATGATGGAAAGAACGCGTTCTTATATGGGTTACCTCGGGTGGACTTTGACCGAGCGCTTTTATGGTACCCTGATATCGGTAAAAATTTGATAACCCGTCTGGAAACCCAGGCAGCAGTCTTACCAACATGGTCATGGTCATCGGTCATGAGTCTGTCCGATCACGTTCGGCATCAAGCAACGGATTTCTATGGGACTCTAGTCCCTTGGTATCAAATACATGGCCCTTTCCCACCTGCTTCTATGGAAGCCGTCAATACTCACCTAGATTCTAATATGGGTGATGATTGGCAGGTTTATATGGCGATTGCTTGTCGTGATGGATGCGTGGAGAATGTCTCGTTCCCTTTTCCCCTGAAGACCAACAATTTTTCAACCGTGCGTAGGATGTTCAATACACGCTGGAAAGATTACTATACGTTCTGCAAGGAAACAATATTGTTGGCCATTAAGGCGACTGAATACCCACAAACGAAGGATGGCATTATTATGGATGGCACAAAACCGGGAGTCATAGTGACAAGATGCCAAACAGCGTTTCTCCAACTGGCACCAAAGTCTGCGACGTATTCTTTGAATATCGTTAACTCAGAAGGAAGGCGGATCGGCGAACTTTGTGGAGACGCAGCTAAACTTAGAGAAGAAGTGACCTCGGCCGGGTACGACAAAAGCGTCAAGTTGGAATTTATCGCACTCTCATTGTCCGGCGAAACGATCCGGGCCTACTCGAGCGAGGAGCTGCGGGCGAAGAAGTACTTTGACATTGATGGCAGCTCACTGGCTAAGGTACCTATCGTCAACGTGTTGATGGTTGGTTGGGAAGGAAGTTTTGCACATCGCCAGGGGCTTGGTTGGATATACCTTATCGATTGGGTCAATCTGCACCGAGAGTGGAAGGTAGTCATGCTTGAGTAACACAAGTAGAGCACGGTTGGCCGTGTAATATTCCATCTGTTCCGCAAGGGAGTCCCGCAGTTACAAGTTTTTTTTTCGTGATGTGACCAAAAAAAGGAAATGCCTCGATATACAGTCCCTCGTTAAAAGTCTCCGTGCCAAGCATATACTAAAAATGACACTCCCTGCTAAATTACTACAGGCAAAACTCCTTGGTACGATACGGCTTCTGCAGCCGAGCGTATCGTAATACCTGTAACGGGACTAGCCCAGTTACAGTAGGAATGTCTCGGTAAAACACTCGACAGATGAATTCCGACGCTTTAACCAAATTCTGCCGAATTCTGCCAGCTTGATCGACTTCTGCCAAGTTCTACCAGATGCATCAAATTCTACCGAAGTCAGTCGAAGACCGCGTACACACATGCGTACGCATCGACCACCAAGACCCCTAACTATTTAATATATGACTCTCTTGTTATTCCTTTCTCTTCTTTACGCAACGTCTTGTTTTTAGCAAGAGCTATATACCCTTAAATTTAGATAGAATTTATATCGTTCCTTTAAATCTTCCCTAAAGTCTCTTCGCGCCCTTATATTACGTTACGTTAAAATAACTACTATTAAAATAGTAAACGAACTTAAACCTACCGCGTTAACTATAAGCATTATAGCCCTAGTTAGGGACAGTGCTCTTATCAATATTCAATATCAGTATGAGGCCGTATTGATATATTGATTTAATATTGATTCAATACTGAAAATACTGAATATTGAATATAGTACATAGTAGGCATGGTGTTTTAATTAAAAGTAGGCTTCTCCCCCCTACCCCCCGGGGCTCTAGGAGAGCTTTAAAATAGCTGCTCTCTCGCGACTGCTCCCTTACTACTATCGTTACCTTCGTGATCCTTGGCGTGGTGGATGTCGGCTACTCTCTAGATTTTGCCAAGGCCTCCGAAGCCCCTTGTACATCCGTCGCCATAAGCCTCCCTTTGGCGGTGATATTACTTAGTAGCCGGCTCTTTAAGTACTCCGTACGTTTAATATTGGTACTCCTTAGGATCGCGGGCAAGCTGCCACCTAGAAGTAGCTAACTGGCGCCTTTTACGAGGCGACTTTAGGGTAGTGTATTTGGTGTAGAGTCGCTTAACGCGTTATTACCGCCGCCAGAGTTAGTAAACCGATCAGAATCAGGCTTAAAAATAGGATAGGATGTACTATCGTCCTCAGTTACGTGGGTAGATGAGGAAGGTATGGCGTTAATTAAAGGTAGAGTGTCGGGGGGTGGGGGGGGGGGGTTGCAAAATTAACGATGTTGAGCGCGATGACTTATAAGATCTAATTTAATGTTTGGTAATTTTTACTTTCTATGGGTTTACCTAACAAATTTGAAATGCGCACGTATTATAAGGAGGCCTGAGAGTC
>Ga0307515_10015990_pt1 | contig 13775 bp, 1 predicted proteins | sample 17_EM_MG_FD_194513 | JGI IMG/M metagenome (GOLD analysis project Ga0307515, IMG submission 194513) | Populus trichocarpa ectomycorrhiza microbial communities from riparian zone in the Pacific Northwest, United States - 17_EM | ecosystem: Host-associated > Plants > Roots > Unclassified | place... | reverse complement strand
AAATGCCGCATTTATAATTAAGTATTAGCATTTAGCTGCTAAATGCTAGAAAATGCTAAAATGGCAGAAAAGTAAAATTAGATGCTAGTAATTTTTTCCTAAAGTTCTATATAAAGTTTAAAGTTCTATATAAAGTTCCGCATAAAGCTCTACGCGAAGCTCTATATAAAGCTTTGCACGAAGTTTTATATAAAGCTCTATACGAAGTTCTATACAAAGCTCTACACGAAGTTCTATACAAAGTTCTACACGAAGTTCTATATAAAGCTCTACACGAAGTTCTACACGAAGATTTATACGGAGCTCTACATAAAGCTCTACACAAAGTTCTACACAAAGTTCTACACGAAGCTCTATATAAAGTTCTATACGAAGTTCTATACAAAGCTCTGCACGAAGTTTTACACAAAGATCTGCACAAAGCTCTATACGAAGCTCTACACGAAGTTCTACACGAAGTTCTGCACGAAGTTCTATACAAAGCTCTATATGAAGCTCTATACAAAGTTCTATACAAAGTTCTACACAAAGTTCTGCATAAAGCTCTGCACGAAGCTCTATATAAAGCTCTACACAAAGCTCTATATAAAGCTCTATACAAAGCTCTATACAAAGTTCTATATAAAGCTTTATACGAAGCTCTGCACGAAGCTCTATACAAAGCTCTATACAAAGCTCTGTATAAAGCTCTATACGAGGCTCTGCATAAAGCTCTACACAAAGCTCTATATAAAGCTCTATACGAAGTTCTATACAAAGCTCTATACGAAGTTTTATATAAAGCTCTGTATAAAGCTCTACACAAAGCTCTTATATAAAGCTCTATACGAGGCTCTATATAAGGCTCTATATAAAGCTCTATATACGGAGGCTCTACACGAAGCTCCGTATCGGGTCCCCGCTATATTCCCAATAGCCTCTATACGTACCTCTACTAAATATACCCCCTATATACACCTAGGTAGCTACCTTATTTTTTACCCTTCCTTATATCCTCCCTACCTAGGAAGACACTAGAACGACAATTAGTAGATAACCGTCGCCAGAGCTAGACGACCGTCGTTATCGCTATATAACCGTCGCCAGAGCTACATAACAACCGTTTAAACAACCAGCTAGCGAACACGATAAATAATTCGATTAATCGATTAAATCAAGGTAATATAGATAGGTAGGTATAGACAGGTAGGCATAGATAGGTAGGTATAAATAGATAAATAGACAGACAGATAAACAGGTAGGTAGGTAGGTAGGTAGGTAGGTAGGTAGGCAGGTAGGTAGGTAGGTAGGTAGGTAGGTAGGTAGGTAGGTAGGTAGGTAGGCAGGCAGGCAAGTATGCAGGTAGGTAGATAGGTCGGTAAATAGGCAGGTAGAAGAGAACCATCGCTATATTATATTAAATTATCTAAAATAATATAATATATTTTGCACCAACTGCGTAGAAAGAGTAATACTTATTTATTACTTAAATTAAGCAAGATATATAGAATGCGTAAGAAGGGCACTATATATAGAATACGTAAGAAGGGTATTATATACAGAATATATAAGGAGGGTATTATATACAGAATATATAAGGAGGGCATTATGTACAGAATGCGCAAAGAGGGCATTATATATTAATTGCGCATTAAGTGCAAAATGCGTAATTAGCTACACTATATTATTAAATACAGCAGTATACCGTACTATATTATTAAATATAATAGTATACCGCACTATATTGTTAAATATAGTAGTATACCGTACTATATTATTAAATATAGTAGTACGCAGTAGTATGCCGCACTATATTATTAAATATAGCAGTATACCGCACTGCATTGTTAAATGCAACAGTATGCCGCACCTTAGTTAATACTATACGCTATACGTTATAGTGCGCGGAATGCGCATTTGGCCGCTAAATGCTGCCAAATGCTATAAAAATGCTGGTAAATTTTTTCCTAATATAGAGCTTATATACCAGGGCTTAGCTATTCTACTTTAATACCTCCTTATAGTCAGCAACGTCTCCTATATAGATTATAATCTTATATACTTCTATAGGTTTATAAGTAGCTTATCTTATAGCTTAGGGCATTATAGGTATAATAATAGCGACGTTTATATATAATAGCAGGCCTACGGACGCCGGTCCGCTCTTTATTATTATTACAGCCCTCTAGAGGGCGCTAATATCCGTCCAGATTGCCCTTATATCTTAGGCGTACTATTCCTAGATTCCTTAGGTCTAGATAAGCTCCGCTAATATAATAAAGGCTACCTTAAGGGTTATAATTGTAGTAGTAATAAAGGAGAGCATAGTAGTGCGCTCTTTTTTTACATTAAGGGATCGTTTCTATAGTACCTGCTAGGTTTGTTCTATTACTTATATAGTCTATAAAACGTATTCCTAAAGGGCGCGTTATTTAATTAGGGTTATTAGGGTTTAGGGCTTATTTATTTATTATAGTCCGGCTTTAGGGGCTATATACTGGAAAACACTATATATACCTCCACTAACGCTAAATTGGGGTGTATAGTATTAATAAAAGGGGTTTCTATTACCTTTTAGGGCATGTAGAAGCCCTATTAGGCTTATTTTAAAGGTTTCTTTAATAGACAATTGTATTGTATTGGACTCGCTATTATATAAAGCTTAATATTATCTCTATATTACTAAAGGAGATAAATAGCTTATTATATTCTATACCTAGTATAGATTATTTAAATACTTAGTAATACTATTCGGCCTTATAAATACCCTACGTCTTTATCTAGATATCTTTTATACTACTTATATTAATAATATCCTAATATATAGTAATAACCTAACTAAATACTGGAAATATATAAATCTTATTTTATAAGCTCTATGGGGAGCTAGTTTATAATTAGATATAAATAAATATAAATTTTATAGGATAGAAATCTTATACTTTAGGCCTTTTATTTTAATAAATAGTATATAAATAGACCTAAAGAAAGTTAGAGTAATTATAAACTAGTAAGAACCTAAGAATATTAAAAATTATAAGAGCCTTTATAGGATTTACTAATTTCTACTAATAGTTTATTAATAACTTCTTTGCTCTAATTTTACCCCTTATAGCTTTAACCTAAAAGAATAAAGCCTTTATCTTTAATAAGGAGTATATAAAGGTCTTTATTTATCTAAAGGTTATATTTACTGCTACGTTTATGCTTTAATACTTTAACCTAAACTAAATAAGTATTATAGAATCTAATTTATCTAATTATATTACTAAAGGTATCCTATCTTAATATAATAAGGATAAAGTATTACACTCTATAGTATACTTTTTAAAATAACTAAGTCCATCTAAATATAACTAAGTCCATCTAAATATAACTATAAGATCTATAATAAAGAATTACTAGCTATTATTAAATACTTTAAATAATAATAACCTAAACTAGAAGGCGCTAGATTTCTAATTAAGGTCCTTAGCAACTATAATACTTTATGGTACTTTATAACCATAAAATAGCTAAGTTATTATTAGGCCTACTAGTTAGAATATCTATTTTACTTTTAATTCTTAATTATATACTACCTAGGCATGTAAGGTTAAAAGCCAAATACCCTAATCTAATGCTTATAGAACGCGCTAGTACTAAAAAAGCGTATATTTACTAAAATTAGACCTTACTTTACCCTAAACTATTTAACCCTTTTACTAAAGATCTTATAGTATATATACTTAAAATAACTAATTAATTAATTAATTAAATTATGATTAATAAATACTTAAATAACTAGTTTATTAAAGAGATACTTAAGCTAATATAAGATAGTATTAGATGCTTTAAAAGAATTTTTCTAAGTAAATATAAAGCTTATAGAGACTGCTTATACTACTAGAACTGCCTAGTTATACCTAACTATAATAGACTTAAGTTTAAGCTCCTTAAATATATATATAACCTATTAGTAGCCAGCTACCTAGGCTAAGAAAAAATCCTAAAACTTCTCTAATAAGAATACTATTAGCTAAATATATATAATATAATATAAAGGTATATCTTTAGCTACTACATCCACTAATAAGCCAAAGCCTTACATTAAGATATATAATAGTCTCCTAAAGCTACTATCTATCTTAAACTAAAGATAGAAGGATATTTTAATTAACTTTATTATTAATCTCCTTATAATTAAAGGCAGTTATAGACCAACTATTTAAGATAAGACACTTAATCGTCTGCCCTAATATATTAATACCTACTATTGCCTAACTATTTTTAGATTATATATAGAAACTCTATAAACTCCCTAAAACAATTATGTCTAATAAAGGTAGCCTATTAATTTTTATATTTTAGAAAAACTAACTACCTAACTCTAGATAAAAGCACTATTATTTATAGTATACTACCTAAAAATAGATAGTTAATAGAATGTATAAATACTATAATAAAATAGCATATTTAGATATATGCATTATATTTATAGGATAACTAAATTAACTAGCTTATATTTACTAAGTTTACTATAAATAATTCCATTTTAGAGACTATTTAACAGACTCTTTGCCTAATAGGAGACTAATAGCCCCTAAAAGTAGTAGTTTTACTAAGAAGTCCTTAATAATTTAGACCTAATATACTATAACTATAACCTACTAGCTACTAACCGAGCTAAACTATATACCCTAAAGATAAGCCCTACTAAATTATTTAACGAGTTTTATATTAAATTCTAGAAATATACCAGAGCCCTCGCCTAAGACAATACTAAAGACTAAAAGGATCTCCTTAAAAAAGTTACTTATTACCTTAGTTACGTAGCCGCTAGTTATAACTATAACAATATTTATAAGATAGTAGCAGCCCTATAGAAGATTAAACAACAACTAAATTAGATTGCTACTACTAACCCTTACTTAAAGACCTCTCTATAAAAGCCCTCCAGGCCTATTAAACCTACATATACTAAGCCACTAACGCCTACTACCTTAAGTATTACTAAAGCTAATATTAACTTCTTTATACCAACCTTTCTGCAAAAACTCCTAAATAGAGAGCGCGAGCTACTCTAAAAACTAGGACGCTGCTATAAATACCGTTAAGAAGGCTATTATTATAATAACCTAAACTACCTAATAGCTAGGTTTAGTATCTGCCGCCTAATACCTAACCTAATACCCTAAATACTAAATATGTTATTACGCGCCACTACTATATAAAATAAAGACGTAGTAATAGTAGTAGAATTAGATACGGAAGTAGAAAACGCTAAGTCCTAACCCTAAGTTACGGGTTAGGACGCCCTAATAATAAAGAGATCTATATATTGGCCTACTTAATAAATAACTTAGTAAAAATAAACAGACGGAAATAAATAGTTTTATTTATAATAGGAACTACTACTATAAAATAATATAAAAGCCGTTCTATAATTAACAGCAAAGCTATTAACTAATTTATAGATACCTAACTTGTATGTACTTATAACCTACCTACCTTACCCCTTACTAAAGCCCGCGCCCTATAACTTACTAATAGTAGTTATACCGTATAGAAGATTACCTATATAGTATAACTCTACTTAGATATAAACGGGCATCAGGAAGAGCTCTAGGCCTATATTATACTATTTACTAACTACCCTATTATCCTTAGAATAAGGTAGCTTAAATAATATAACCCTACTATTAACTAGGAAAAGAAAGAAGTAACCTTTAACTCTAAATACTATAGAGAGACTTGCCTAGGATATGGCCTAGCCGCCTTTATTTACTTACCAGGATATTAACCTAAAAAACCCTTTATTATACTACCTATAACTAACTACCACTATATAAGTACCGCGGCCTTCTACTATATAGCACGTAGGAAAGGCTAGACTATTACTGCAGCTTCTTAATTATAACTATATAAGCTTAATAAAGAATAGGATTATATCCTTTATAGTAATAGAATAGACACAGTTAACCTTCTAGAAGATGACGCCCCTATAAAACTCTACGGACTTTTACCTTTAAACTTTAAAAAGTTTATAAAACTTAAAAAAGGACTTACTAATAAAGAACTCCGCAAGCTCCTCCCTAAGAGGTATTACAACTTTATTAATATATACTTATAAAAGGGCGCAGATATACTCCCCCTATATTAACCTAATAACTATACTATTAATATTAAATAAGGAAAAACGCTACCTTATAGGAGACCCTACCTAATATTAAAAGATAAACTTCTAATTATAAGAAAGTATATTAACAAGCACCTTAATAAAGGGTTTATTCGTCCCAGTATATTACTAATAGCTACCCCTATTCTTCTCGCTAAGAAGCTAGAAGAGGTATTTAATTCTATATTAACTATAGAGGACTTAACACTATTATAATTAAAAACTAATACCTAGTACCGCTTATACGGGAGACCCTTAAGCGGCTTAGCTAAGCTAAAATTTATACTAAGCTTAATATTATCGCCGCCTTTAACTATTTCTAAATACGGGAAAGCGATAAATAGAAAACCGCATATATATCGCGCTTTAGCCAATTTAAATATACTATTATACCCTTTAGCGTATATAATGGCCCAGGCACCTTTTAAAGCTATATTAATAACGCCTTATAGGACTATTTTAATAACTTCTGCTCTGTGTACCTAGACGATATACTTGTTTATAGTAATAACCTTTTTAAGCATACTAAATACGTTTAAAAGGTCCTATAGCGCCTTAGAGACGTAGGACTTTATATTAATTTAAAGAAATATAATTCTTAGTTATAGAAGTAAAATACCTTAGACTAATTATTACCACTAAGGGTGTTTATATAGACCCTAAGAAGGTACGTATAATTACTAAATAGTAAGCCCCTAACTATATTAAGGACGTATAAGCCTTCCTTAGTTTCGCCAATTTTTATTAAAAATTTATATACAACTTCTTAGGCGTAGTAGCACTACTTATAGTAATAATACGAATAAAGGGCCTTTCTATAAAAGAAAAAAAAACGCACTTACGCTTTACCTAGACGCCTAAATATAAGAAGGCGTTCTAAGACCTTAAAAATGCCTTTACTAAAGCACCTATCCTAGCTTACTTTATACTAGGACAACAACTCTATCTTAAAACTAACTTCTTAGACTACGTTAATATAGGCGTTCTTTCCTAGATAGGTGATAACGGTCTTCTTTACCTAGTTATATTCTACTTATTTAAGCTTATACTATAAGAGTATAACTATAAAATCTATAATAAAGAACTCCTTATAATTATATAAGCGTTTAAAGAATTCTAACTAGAACTTTCCTTAGTAGAGCCTAACTAGCTAACTAAAGTCCTTACGGACTATCGCAACCTTAAATACTTTATAACCATAAAGTAGCTAAACTAACGCTAAGTACGTTAGAACGAGTTCCTCTCTAGTTTTAACTTTAAAATTATATATAGATTAAAAGTATAAGGTACTAAACCTAATAGCCTAACACGCCGCTTATAAGATCTTCCTTAGTCTAAAGATAACCCCTATAATTAGTTCTAATAACAAATAGTTTTAAAAACACAAAATTTGGCCCTAGGTATACTACCTATAATAGAGCTAACTATACCTTAGCTTTATACTATAGAACTAGAGTTACCTCCTAAAATTAATAAGCTTATCACTACGGCATATAACACCTCTATTAACCTATTACTATATTAACTTATTACCGCAAAGACTACTATAGTGGTGTAGATTGGACGTCGCCTACTGTCTTGGCATTTTCCTATATTTATAGAGCCTTCGGCTTCCTTCCTTCTTTCCTCTATTATAGAACATACATCACGACCTTACCAGTTACCGGAAATACACTCTTTTCTTTCTTTCTTACTGATTATGACTGACTGACTGACCGACCGACCGACCGACCGACTGACTGACTGACAGCACCGTGACTTTCATATCTTAGAGAGGTCGTACCCTCCCACATATTTTATGGCATTCCACGTGGGGACGACGGCAAGCTCTTTAGATTAAAAGTCTAGTACTATATATATAGGAGACACGCAGAAACATACTACGACTATAGAAGAACCGCCAGCTAGATAGATAAGACAGTAGAAGAGAACTAGGCAATATCGAACAGCAAGGGGAACCAGGCAGTACCGGAAAAAGATATAATAGCCAGACTTAACGTATAGGCTAAAGAGTGGTAACAAAAAGCAAAAGACTATAGGTCTATTAACCTAAATCGGATTTCTTTACCACCTTAACTTAGTTACCGACTTAGTTATCCACGTAGTCACAGGAAGAGTAGGGTCTCAAACAGTTACGTACTAAGACGTTAGGCGAACCAGCGAGCCAATTAGACAATATTAACCGGCGGTTAGAGTTACCGAGATCTACTACTGAGCATAGCCAGACCTCTATTAAAGATGCAAAGACGATAAGCTAAGGGCCAATTAATTGGATGGAAACGAGATCTAAGACATTTAGCGGCGAAGGAAGTCAGTACTGCTATTTATAAACAAAGGAGACAATACTGAGTAAGGTCGTAAGTATATGAGATTAGATCTGTCCTTAAAAGCTTCCTATTCTAGCTTAGCTTTATCCTCTTTTAAGTCATCCGGATTATATTAGCAGCGGCTCTAAAGGCACTCTATAAAGAACTACCGCGCAAAATAACGGTAGACTAAAGCAGACGGACGTACTAAGACCTAGTAATAGATAGTGAAGACACCGTGCTCTCTTAGGGAGACCCCCCCTCAGGCGTTAAGAAGTAGGTGCCTTCCGTTAGGGATATAGCTATATAAGTAGACCAGCCGCAGCATATACCTATTAAGGTCCCGCTAGAACAGCTATCTGGGACGCCCTCTGTTAAGACTATAGCTATATAAGTAGACCTACCGCAGCGTTTACCTGTAATACCTAGGACTAATAACCCTTAGTAGACGAAGGATATAAGCCGTAAGGACCACCTACAAGCTTCTGAGGAAGCTCTATGTGCACCTTATAGCTAGCGGTCAACGGCTTAAGATAAGGTCTACGTTATAGTCTAGCCTATACCAGCCCTAGGAGCTATAGGAACTCCCTACTTCGTAGGATAGAACGTGTTGTAGTTTATTAAATAGTACAAGCGGCTATGCGTCCGATACTACGTAATAAGTAAGGAGAAGCACTAGGGTCTTCCGGAGTACTGCAATTACTAAATAAAAATATGGATTTAAAGCTTGCCTAAATTTATAGCTAGTAACTAGACGGAGCTTATAAGAAAGCTTAGGGCAGAATACTAAGGAAGTAACCAATTTCGATAGATAGAAACGGTAGAATTCTTAGAAGCCTATGTGCGGTAGTATAGGGATAATCCGCCAAGTAGTATACGCGAGTACTATAGGCAGTTTACACTGATCTCCTAAAGGGTTACGGAGGTAAGTAATCTAGGGGACGCTTAGCGAGGGTACTGGTTTGTAAAAGGACTTCCGCTTAAATATTAAAGATATGCTATAGCCAAGACGAGAGCTAATCCCAATAGACGAGAGTCCTTTGACTTCTATTAGCTATTAAAAGCTATAAAGGATAGGCTTAGTTTATATAAGGGTGTAGATCATTTGCTAAAAATAAACCCTAAGGAGTAGAGCCTTCGTTAGCTAGTTAAACAATTCCGTAATTAATAGCTAGCTAGACTAGGTGTATATAGAGGAGTCCTAATATAGCAGCAGTTACTTACGGACTAGGCTATAGTTTAAAGCCTAGTATAAGGATATAAAGGCTAGCAGAATAGCACCCAAGCTCCCTTTGTTCCGCAAAACCCCTAATATCCGTAAGAATCTTAATATCCACAAGACTGTCAATATCCGCAAGATTCTACTGCCTTTAGACGGCCATAGTAGGACGCACGGAGTTAGCGAGGTACGTAAGGATAAGGCCGGCAGACCTGTTTTAGATGCGGAGAAAGTCACTATTTTACTAAGCACGAATATTAAGGCTTAAAGGATCTTATTTAGCGAGGATTTATATATCTATCTAATTAAGGAAGACTATACACAAACGACCTAGACCTAAACTACCGTGGCTTAGTAAAGAAGGACAATTAAAAAGTATTAAGAACTGGCTCCATATATACTAAGGAACTAACCTAGATAGACTGAGGAAAGAATAGACGTAGTAACCGGCTTTCTATAACGGAGTAGTGCTAAAGAATAGTAACAAGATACGTACGAACTGGGAGGACTACTATTAAGTACGATTAACGGACTTAGTAGTAACACCTAGCTAGTAATATCCGCAGACCCTTAGAGATAGCCGTGCGACTAGAATAGCTATTAGCCTATAGGCTCCGCAGCAGGAGAAGAATGTACTATTAGGAGATTATATCTAGATTAAGTTATAGCCTATAGATAAGACAGCTAAAGCTAGGAAGGAGAATAAATTATTTAATCTTTAGAGACGGTTTTAGAGATAGACACTTAACCGGTAGGCTCCGCAGCAGGTTCCGCAGTAGGTATAAAATATTTCTATTTGTCTGCTTAATTATAATATTTCCTAAAGCTCCTTTTCTTATTTATTTTCTTAATTATAACGCATTAAGACGCGTTAATCGCAATAACCTGCTGCAGAGATGTTAGTTTAGCTTACCGCCTATTACTAAGCTAATAGCGATTTTCTATCCCGGGGATGGAAAATCCTAATTGGTCTATTTAGCAATAGAGCTGGCAGAACTCTATACCGCCCCTAGAATTCGACGATAGCTATATAATAAGAACGGATACTAAGAGCCTTAATTAATCGCACGGATATAGGGCTGATTATATAATATAGAGCTAGACGTAGAGCTGCATATAAAGCCTTAATTAATTAATAGTATGGAAGCCTTAATTAAATCGAGTAACTGTATAGAAGCCATAACTGGTTAAGGAATTGAGTTAAGCCAGAGCCTCAATATTAGTACGTCACCGTCACTAAATCGAATTAGTTGAATGTTATTAAATTAGAGCTTTTAGCCGGGCCGACCTTATTCCTTAATTAAACGACAACTAATCGCAGTATAACTGTTACTGCTGTTACTGCTATCTAAATTTAGTACTGCGCCAGCTGTATAATAAGAACGGACACTGCAATAAGGAAGGGACTTATATAAAGGCAGCAGCACGATATTAGTGACAAAGCACCGCGTGCCTAAGCTATCCTTATACGACTAAAGATAGGACCAAGCCGTGTCTGGCCGAGCTAGTAAGGGGCCTTATTAAGGGTTACAAAAGAAATAGGAATTGGATGTATAGGAGCTAGCACTTCTTAGAGATTGTCTTAATAAAAGGACTGTATTATAGATATAAGGGCTAGGGATATGTAACGGAGGTAGTTATAGTAACTAAGAAGCTGCTACTAGATGGCTTTAAGGATACCGAGGATAACTTAGGCGAAGTGTAGGACTAGTAGGACAATAATAAAGAGACTAAAAGCAGAAGGTAATCCTAAGAAGGTTCTTAAGCTAGAAGAAGATTAAGGATATATAAGCGTACTGCTAATAGCAGGAACAAAGAAGTAGCTATAAAAGCCTAGGGATATACCGAAAGAGTTAAAAGCAAGGACAGCCTAGAAAGGAAAGAAAGTAGCTATAAAAGACGTCCTAGAAAAGCATTAGGCCTATAGTAGTAGTTTAAAGGAAGCTGCCGCTTATGCTTATAAGGAAGTCTTAAGAGAGGTCTCTAGATTAGACGTCTGGTAGACACTAAGAGCCTTAACTAACTATAGATGCAGAGCTCTAATTAATTGACTATATAGATATAAAGCTTTAACAGAACGACTGTATAGCTAGAGTCTTAATCGATTATCCGTAGATGTAGAGCCTACAGATATAGAACCTAGGTTATACGTATAGTAGAAGATACCTTAAGTTAAGCTAGAGCCTTAGTTAAATCCTAATTAGTTAAACGCTATCTATATAAGTTAAGTCGTTAAATTAGAGCCTTCAGTCGGGCCAACCTAATACCCTATTTAGACGTCCGTCGATTATACGTTGTTACAGTTAAATTGAATTAGTCACCGTCGCCGTCAGACATCTTTAATCGGCGGTTAAAGATGCATTACCGCAGGCACGTAGGTACGCAGGCACTAGACCTAATTAGGAAACTAGTATACGGCTAAAAGAGTGTTGGAAACATAGTTAATTAATGTTTTAGAGCCTCTACGAGAGCGTCTTCCCTTAGCTATCCCCCCCCTTATTAATTAATTGCCGCCCGTCTTAACGCCTACGGATTAGTTAACTAGAACGATCTTTCCTATAGATATAGATATGGAGCTTTATACGGAGTCTTACACGGAGCCTACGGATATAGAGTATGTAGGTACAGAGCCTTAATTGGACAACAGTATGGCAGCTTAACTAGACGCCTATAGATATAAAGCCTTAATTAAATGGTAGATGCGGAGCCTTAACCGAATGGACGTCTACGTAAAGGTTTTAATTAATTGTTTACGGATATAAAGCCCTAGTTATATATATAGCTAAAAACACCTTAAGTTAAGCCAGGGCCTTATTAAGTCTAGATTAGCTAAACGCTGTCTCCGCATTTAAATTAGGACAATTAGGGCCTTTAACTAGGCCAACTTTCTACCTTAATTAAACGACTAAACGATTAGTTGCAGCACGTCGTCGCTAATTAATTAGGTAGTCTTCGGCTAGCAGTTAAGGTAGCTATATATATATATACGCATATATATAGATATAGACGTAGATATAAACGCAGAATATACAATATAGAGCTATTAATGCGTAGCTAGATGTATAGCCAGACGCACAGTTAGACGCATAGCTAGATATATAGCTAGACGTAGGGCCTAGTGTAAAGCTATAGGCAGAGCCTTAACTAAGAAGCTATGTACAATATAGACTAATGCAGAGCTAGATGCAGAGTCTTAATATTAAACGGCCGAAGTCTCTGCTATCTTAATTAACTGTCCTACCACCGCCGCTACTGCCACTATTCCGTCCAGCTATTCCGTCCTTACTGTCTCTACCATCTTAGATCTATACCACTGCTAGGTCTATTTACTGCTAGATCTACTAGGTCTATTATGCCGTTCTATACTACTATTCTAACCAATCTGTTCTACTACTACCGACCAGCTGTTCTACCGCTGCTACTACTGCCATTGCTATTCCAACTGTTCCGTTCTATTGTTCCAATTATTCTATTGCTACCGTTCTTACTAACTACTACTAACTGCTGCTACTGCTACTGCTATATTAACTGACTGCGACTAACTAACTGCTATTAACTGTCTACCGCTACTAAGATTTCTGCTACTAAAAGTTCTGCTGCTAGATATCCTACTGCTTACTAACTGTTACTAAGTTCTTCTGCCGAGTACTCTACCGCCAACTGTTCTATTTTATTTTACCGCGCTAACTATCTACTTTTATTACTGTTTATGCTACTATTACTGCTACTACTATTACTACTGTTATTACTACTGCTATTACTGCTGTTACTGCTGCTATTATTATTTTTGGTTTACTACTGTCCTAGTTACTGCTAGTAGGAAAATTGGATCTTAGCTATGGGTAACGGAAAAACGCCGTAAAGTAGTTTTATGGAAGAGCTAAGGATATAGTTACCTGCGTTTGTTTAGGGATATGTTTTCCTTTATCTATTCTACTTTTGCTATACTCTTGTTCTACTATTCTTTTATATTATAGAACGTTAGGGGATAACGTTCTTAGTAGGGGAGGTATATAGTGGTGTAGATTGGACGTCGCCTACTGTCTTAACATTTTCCTATATTTATAGAGCCTTCGGCTTCCTTCCTTCTTTCCTCTATTATAGAACATATATT
>Ga0307515_10015989_pt1 | contig 13775 bp, 17 predicted proteins | sample 17_EM_MG_FD_194513 | JGI IMG/M metagenome (GOLD analysis project Ga0307515, IMG submission 194513) | Populus trichocarpa ectomycorrhiza microbial communities from riparian zone in the Pacific Northwest, United States - 17_EM | ecosystem: Host-associated > Plants > Roots > Unclassified | place... | reverse complement strand
ACATGCTTTCAGGGAGTCTTTGTTGTACGACTTGGATGTGTCCATGGGTGAAAAGCACTAGCAAGGTTACTCACACTCCTTTTTAGCTTCCATCTTGCCGTAGCTGACTGCCGAGGAAGTCGGGCTGCGGACCGCACACTAGGTGCTGCCAAACTCCCCTGTCCCCTGCTTCCACAGCCCCATTCTCCATTCTCCATTCCCGCTGTTACAGTACAGAACACCTGATATGTACACCCTGAAGGTCTTGACTTAATCAAGTGATACCTTCAACGGATTAGGATGCCGAGCGCAAGGAGTTCGAACATCTTTAATTATAGGATCATTTTCACTTCCAAAAACCAATTGGCAGAATATTTCAATGCCCAATCCTCGCTGAATTTAACTCCTGGGCCCACTCTTCTGAACCGTTGCACCACATCCATCACAAATAAAGGGAGCCGGACATAACCCTCGTCGCCATGGGGAGCATCACAGAGCCTTCACTTGACTATGAAGTCATCATTATTGGGGCTGGCTTTTCCGGCATCTACTCTCTCATTAAAATGAGGGAGTTGGGGGCGCGGGTAAAGGTGATCGAAGCAGGCAGTCAAGTGGGGGGCACATGGTACTGGAATCGCTATCCCGGTGCTCAATTCGACTCTGAAAGTGTTTCGTACGGTTTCTCTTTCTCCAAAGATCTTCTCGATGAGTGGAAGTGGGAAGAGAGCTTCTCATCTCAGCCGGAGACCGAGAAATACGCAAACTTTGTTTGTGACAAATTCGACCTTCGTCGGGACATTCAACTCGACACTCGAATCGCCGCTGCACAATTTCATACCAGCAGTCGGTCCTGGCAATTAACGAGCGAAGTTGGAGAGACTTTTACCTCGAGATATCTCATCACGGCCATGGGGCCATTGACGCAGGCAACTTTACCAAATGTGCCGGGCGTTCATGAATATAAAGGCCAAGCGTTTCACACTTCCCGATGGCCAGATGAGTCTCCGGATCTATCAAACAAGAAAGTGGCAGTTATTGGCACCGGGGCCACCGGAATACAGACCATCCAGACAATCGCTAGAGATGTTGGACACCTGGCTGTGTTTCAGCGGCAGCCTAATTGGTCAAAACCGCTTCACAACACCAAAATATCTGATGAAGAAATGGCAAAGATCCGACTACGCTACCCAGAGATCTTCCAGCGGTGCAAAGAGACCTCCAACGCTTTCATACACGGAAATGGGGACACGAGAAGAACAGTAGAGGTTCCTAAGGAGGAACGCGAAGCATTATGGGAGAAACTCTATGCCGAACCCGGCCTCGGAATTGTCCTATCCAATTTCCAGGATATCCACAAAGACAAAGAAGCAAACGGCCTCCTCAGCGAGTTCATTGCGAATAAGATTCGGTCGCGAGTCCACGACCCTGTCATTGCCGAGAAACTGATTCCGAGAAACCATGGTGTTGGTACGAAAAGATTACCGCTTGAAACGCACTATTTCGAGGTTTACAACCAACCAAATGTCGAGTTGGTCGACCTTCGCGATACTCCTCTTGAGTGCATCAACTTCATTGGCGTAAATGGTACAAAACTGCGAGACATGTGGAAGGAAGGCCCCAGAACATATCTCGGCATAACGGTGCAGGATTTCCCCAACATGTTCATGATCATGGGTCCACATCAAGCCATGGGGAACATTCCACGGAGCATTGAGTATGCTGTTGCGTGGGTATCTTCTCTCATCACCTTCTGCCGCGAACGCGGTATCACGTGGGTGGAGCCTACGCCAGAGCTTACGGAGGAGTGGTATGAGCATGTCAATAATTGTGCTGTTGGATTGCTGGCCAACGATGTTGACTCGTGGATGACTGGTGTCAATAAGAATGTGGCAACTCGGCAGAAGCGGATCGTGATGCGGTATCAGGGTGGAATTCTCGTTTTTAGAAAGTACTGTGATAGGGTGGCGGCAAGTAAATATGCCGGCATGAAGCTGTTGTAGAAGAGATAAATTGATTTATTATAGAGTTATACTGAGCGTTCAACCGTTAATTCATTCATTTCCATGATCTCCATTCTGATGAAGAATTCTGCTCGCGTGTTTAGAAAGGGTTAGATGAGACTTGCGAAATTGTTGTTTTATGTCTTCTCGACATTTGCATCAAAAACGGGTATGACGAAAAAATCCAAAGACTCATATAACTATCACTAGTGAGCTATTCTGCTTTTCAAGTAAAACTACAGGGATCGTGTTGCAAGGTGACACTTTTTTTGTTCAGTCTCCCTCCAAGCCTACGAGCCCCCACCTACATATCCCAATTCCCGACTGCCGGTCTCCATTTCCATCAGTTGAGGAGGGTATTGCTTCGATACTTTGTCGAGTGAAGGCGGATTCTATTCCTGGATCGTCGAAAAAGTTGGGATTATCGTTGTTAACGTCTGCTACCGACACACTTCAGACTGGAAATGGCCTGCACAGCTAAAAGATGCTTTCGACGCTCCGAGCTGGATATGGGTGACTTTGAGGTGATTAGAGAGGATCGAGAGAAAGTGCTGGTTGGAGGGAGATCGAGTGGATCGAATCTTGCTGCAGGGGTTGCTCTTCCTAATATGGAAGTTGTAAGTGCGTTCAATGGCCACAGAGATATTATTGATGATAGCAGATAGCATGTTAAAAGCCACATCAAAGGGTTGTTCCTAGATCTCCCTCATGTCGTTCACACGGATGCTTCCCTTAAAGAGCTCATCGCGTCAGGCAAAGCTTCCTACGAAAAGAATATCGATGCGCCAATTCTCCCGTTGAGCAGGATCAACTAGTCTATTGATTTTGAATTCCTTGATGTGAAAGCCCTGAGAGAGAAGTATTATAGTGTTCTGCTTGCTCCTAAGGATGAGCTGGCTGGATTTCCAGCTCCGGTTACGGGACGTGATCCGCTGAGAGATGAAGCGCTGCTGTTTGAGGAAAAATTGAAACGAGCTGCATGAGTGAAAACCTGTAGCCCCCTGTCATCTGTGGTCAATGTTTCTGACCAATTCAAAGGGTTAAGGCTGGTGTGAATGTATATCCTGGTGTACCACGCGGGTTTCGACGTTGTGGAGATCTGCGGTCAAGCTATCAGTATGGCAAGGACCTCTTGAAGGCCTTTCAATGGTTGCTCCAGTAGCAGAGAAGAATTGGCGGGATTTTCCAGTGCCCAAGCGAAAGTTGCATATTCACTCCTCCAATGTTCAACTAAGGCAAGGTTCTTTCGACTTTGAGTCCTCTCGTAGTTGTAAAAGACTGACACTCTTCGGCGGCTTTTAAAATCCGATTCCAGCTGGCAAATAGGGATATTTTCTCCCTGCTCGGCCCGACTCGCAAACGAAACTCGGAGTTGGCTGTTGTGTTACTTCGATTCTGAAGGGCGTGGGGGCACCGGAGCCCAAAGAGCCCCCACAAACGAAGGCAGTAGAAATATACCTGCTTAGACGAGTTTCGTAGAAGGTTTCTCCTAGCGAACAATATGAAACATCTTCGCCATCGTGAATATTGTAAAGGGTGGTTGAGGAAAAGGGGGGCCATTGAGTGCTGATAACGTGGGGCATCTCCGACCCTGGGCAGCATCGGACCGAGCTTCCGGCGCTTCGGGTAGCACTCTCTTTTTGCCGTGATTTATCCGGAAGCTCGACGACCTTCAAGAACCGCGCCCGCTCGCCTCTCCTCTCCCACTCCCGAGACACGACCTCCCAGAACTGCGACAAGACATCCCACAGCATCCGAATCGCCTCCCTTCCATTCCCGAGAGCAATGGCGACTCCACCGCCCCGCAAACGCGTGTCACAGGCGTGCCGGCCATGCGGGGTCAAGAAGATCAAGGTGCGCGATCCTGTGCTGCAGCCTGCCTACTTCCGCAGAAACTGACCTGCCGTTGCAGTGTGACGGACTATATCCCACATGCAGTCCTTGTCAAGGTAAAGCCATTGAGTGCTCGTACGGAACGTCGAAACGCAGGTTGGTTGCTCGATCCAGATCCGAGTCTCGCGGCGGATATCGACTTCACGGGAAGCGTCGACACTATGGACAAAATGTAGCTGACACAAGTTTGGCAGATCACGACCCCTCGATACAGAAGGTCCTCGTCCTCGAGCCCCAACCTCTCACGCGTATCGCGACAACATCCCCACATTCCACCCAATCAATAGCATACAACCGATTGCGGACCGAGCCTCGAGTGCACAGGGACGGAAGCCGCGAGGGGGGATCCGTGAGGTCTCGGCCGAGGTTTCGACAAGACTGCTTCTGACATACTTCAATTGCATCCATCCTCTGTGGCCACTCCTCTACAAGCCTCTTTACGCGTCCCTCGATTATGCTGCTCCGACGGATGCCATCCCACCCGCGCTAATTGCAGCGATATTCTCCATAGCTTCCTGTGTTGACAGGTCGCAACCGGCAACAAATTCGATAGTCCAGAAATACCCAGAGCCCTGGCAATTCATCGAGGAAGCCTTGGAACTTTTGCAAGTTAGTGGCGAAGGCGGTACACAGCAGTTTGGGAATGTTCTGACACCTTCAATCACCAATTGTCAGGTCTTGACCATACTCTCCCTTCAACAACATGGAACTGCGGAGTACTCGCGAGCTGGGGTCCTTTGTGGTCTTGCGTCCGCGATGGCGATCGAGATGCGTCTGCACAGAGCATTGGAATCAAATGATCCAATTAAAGGCGAGGTTCATTCTCGGCTTTGGTGGAATCTTTACGTACTTGAGAAGATGATCTCTTGTGAGATGGGTAGGCCGGTGTTACTGAGGCGAGAGGAAACAGACTGTCCATACCCTTCGGCGGACGAAGCAGATGAATTCGAGCTGATGTCAATGAATTTTGGGCGGGGACCAGCGCCGTTTCTAAATACGCCGATCAAGTTACGCAGCATCTCTGGATTGCATACAACAATTCAATTGAGCTTTATTATGGAGCGAATTGCGAGGGAGATATATGGAGTTGCTGCTCGCAAACGGATTCGTGAAGATCTTCAGTACGTTTTGCAGGATTGGGAACGTGAGATGGATGCGTCGCCCTTGCGACTTGATCTGAGCAAGAGCCTTACCTCAGTACCCGCCTCTGTAACGAACTATGTTGTATGTTGTCTTGCCCACCTCTCTATTCAATGCTAACGAGAGTAGATTATGTGGCATGGAACGATCTTACTACATCGCCCTTTCATCGCTCGTTGGGCATCAAATCCAAGTGCCTCAGAATCCATGCCAAGCCCACAGCTTGTCTGTCTTCAAGCGGCCAACCATATTATCTTCGCCCTGGAACAATACTTCGACCGTCTCCTTGGCCTACCTTGCGACATGGTGTTCAGTATTTTCACAGCTGCCAGTACGCTATTGTACCAATCGAAGCATTCTAAGGCGGAGGAGCCCGACACTCAGCGACGACTGAAACTTTGTATTCATTGGCTTTCAGCTTTGAGCAAGTCTTGGAAGAGTGCTGGAGCTCGCCAACAGTTGCTCGCTGACAGTGAGTACCGATCTCTATGTGCTAAGCAAGTTGCTGACTGTATAGTGTTCGACTTGCCAAGAAATTCCCAGGAGCCTTTGCTAACGCCACGTACGGTTCCCGAATGGAGACCTGGTACACCACTTGCTCCTCAACCTCCAGGTCAAACACTATCACCAGCACCGCCTCGTATGCCAGATAATGGAAATCTCTCTACCTTGGTGCCGTCACCCGATGACTGGGGCTTCCTACGCGATTTTGGAGATGCAACGGACGAGTTTTTCGAGCTTGACGTTCAGCTTCGGGGCCTTCTTGACGGTGGTTTCGATCCCGAACAGTTCAGCTTTCCAACCTGAGAATCTTTTACGACACGAAAACATTTGTTATCCGGATACGAAGTAATTAGATTCCAGCCTCTATAGCAGCGCCTCGACCGCCAGATTAATTAAGAACTTTAATTTGTTCTCAGGATTCTTATCTTTCCATTCAGTTAGTACCTCAATCTTTTTCTTGTTTTGCAGTTATCACGTCATTTCGATGACCTTGCCGCAAGTATTTAATTTACGGTGAGTAATTGTTGATCTTGGCCGAATATTCAAGTCGAACAGGATTGACTGCTAGCTCTCGCGTGCCACTTTTCTGCTCTACGTACTTTCTCAATATTTTCTAGCATTGCATAGCAACGAGCGTTCATGATGATAGGCTCCCATTCCCGGGATCACTAGCCGTACCCGGTCCGGCCCAGTCCACCCCGCTCTTCTTTCCGGAGTCGAAGGCATTCCTCAACTCTTTCCTTATCTACCCGACCATTATATCCGGGACAGAGCTAACTTTCAATTAGCTTCCCACCGACAGGATGTGGTCTCTTGGTGCGGGGTCTCACCCCGTCAGGGGAGGAGGGTCTGTGTGCAGTGCGGAATCGCTCCGTTCTGAATCTTCCCTGGTCAAGATAGGGAGGACGAGAGATGAGAAAATAAAGCATGAACTTGCATACATCCCCTTCCCTAGATCTCCCTCTATGTCTCCAGAATCTTTCAATCATAAATCTTGGGTAGAATGCCTTCCTTAACTCCTATAGACAACACCCTCAAAATGCCCTCCGAGAAATCGACTTCTTCCTCACCAAGCGACGAGGAAGCCCTTCCAGAACGCGGCACCACAGAAGAGCTGCGAAGAGATTTCTCTCTGTGGTCTCTCGGCTCGCTCTGTCTCTGCTTGATGGGAACTTGGGAAGCATTGACCTCCGTCGTGGCAGCAGCGCTCACAAACGGCGGCGCGCCGTGCCTGTTCTACAACTAGTAAGTTACATGATGCCCTCTTGTCCCATCCAGTTCCAAAAATCTGACCGGGCTGTGCAACAGTATCATCACTTTTCTCGGCACAATAGCGATTGCTTGCTCGCTGGCGGGGATTGCTTCAATCTGGCCCACAGCAGGAGGTGAGTTCCCCATCCCTTCGCACAGCCCAGATGGAAGATGTTTAATTCTTATGCTCGAGAGAAAGTTCTGACACAAATCAGGACAGTATCACTGGGTTCACGTCCTAGCCCCCAAATCCCACAAACTCCTCGCATCCTGGTTCACAGGTTGGATCTCCATCGGCGGCCAGACAGTGCTCACGGCCTCCGCAGCCTTCGCTGCAGGCTTGCAATTCCAAGCCTTGATTACGCTAAACAATCCGGATTCGTATGTACCGGCACGGTGGCAGGGGATGTTGTTTTATTGGCTTGTGCTGGTGTATTCTGCAGCAGTGAATATATGGGGCAGCAGAGTGCTGCCGCACACGAATCTTGCTTCCGGTACACCCCTTTCCTCTACGGGAATTTCAATTATAACATTAGCTAAATGGTTATAGGGGTCATACATGTCGTTGGCTTCGTGGCGATCATGGTAGTAATGGGCGTCATGGCTCCGAAACACGGTGCACGTTTCGTCTTCGTCGAATTCTCGAATACGAGTGGTTGGGCGAGTGACGGGACAAGCTGGCTTGTCGGCCTTCTGAGCACAATCTACCCGTTCCTAGGCTACGACGCCGCGTGCCACCTCGCAGAGGAGATGCCTCTTCCTTCCCGAACTGTGCCGCTCGCGATGGTGGGAAGCGTGCTCGTGAATGGCGTTATGGGATTAGGCTTTGCCATCATGCTGTTATTCTCGCTCGGCGATCTCAACGATTTGCTTACCTCTCCCACCGGGTTTCCGTTCATGCAACTCTTCTTGAATATCACGAGCAACAAAGCGGGAGCCACGGTGCTGATTTTGATTGTGAGTCTTGTTGCGGTGGCGGCGAATGCTGCGGGTTGTACCTCGACCTCCCGAACATTCTGGGCCTTTGCGAGGGATTCTGCAGCACCTTACTCGAGACTCTTCGCGCATGTTGATCCGAAGCTTCATGTTCCTGTCCCGGCAATCATTGCAGTTACGGTGTTCCAGATGCTCCTAGGATTGCTTTACCTCGGGAACAGCACGGCGTTTAACGCGATTCTGTCGATGGCTATTTTGGGGATGTACGCCTCATACATCCTCCCAATTATCTACATGGCGCTTTACGGCCGGAAGAAGCTGGACCGAGAGCAGTTTGGACCATTTAGTATGGGCACTGTATTGGGACCAGTTGTGAATACGTTGGCGCTTGGGTGGCTGATTGTCGCGATGACTTTCAGCACTTTCCCGAGTGTGCAACCTGTCACGCCTCAGAATATGAATTATGCGGTTGTGGTTATGGGCGGTTGGCTTGTGATCGGGACGGTTTACTTCTTTGCTTTGGGGAGGAAGACGTATGTTGGACCTATCTTGTAATTCTCGAAGTGTGAAGAGATGAAGGAGGTGGGGATAGGAGGAGGAGAAGGCTGACTTGACCGAAAAAGAATGAGGGAGGCATAGCTCTTGTGAGGCAGATCTAATTTTGAAGAGATGTTGTTGGATGGGAAACAAGCATTTAAAGCTCTCCTCACACGATTTCTCAAGTGTGTGTTCATTCTTCATGTGGCTCAACGGTCATCACATGCTATCTATTAAACGATCATGTTATTGGTTCTTCACGCGTCTAGTACCACGTGGCTAAATGGCAGCTTAATAAGCGTAACTGCTGATAACTACGGAAAGCCGTAAGGACGTGATGTGCCAGCGCAAACTTCGAACTTCGAACTTTACACGTGCTCACCCTGGAAGGCCTCACTGGCCAAACGCCCAAACTGCTCAACCGCCCGAAACCGCAGTTTGAACACAATAACGCCATAATTTAAGAAACTAAGCTTGTAGACGGGCTATTTAGAGTATTCTTTATAAAACTAGAAGTTTTTAAAAAGTTCCAAGCACTTTTTTAATAACAAAAATTGGCATAAATTTTAGAGGGGTAGGCGTGGGCGGTCGAGCAGTTTGGGTGTTTGGCCAGTGAACCCTCCTGGTGAGCACATGTAAAGTTCGAAGGTGCGCTAGAGAGTCACCCTTTTCTCCCGTAATACCCCCCCGCTCCTATTCCTATGCTTATATATATAGATATAGATACATACATACATACATACATACATACATACATACATACATACATACATACATACATAAGAGCTAAAGAGAGAGTGTAAATATTTTAAGTAGTAGTAGAGGAACAGGGAGAGGAGGAGAGTGTGTAGGCATGAGCGATGTTTGGTAGGGTTCGGATTCGAAGCTGCGCTGGCAGATGTGATCCTTACGGCTTTCCGCATGATAACGGCCAAGAACGCAGTTTCTCGGTAATGTAACCCTTTGTCGGGCAGTGGCTATGACGTAGATTATCAGCTTCTGAAACGACACTCACATTTTCTCAAGCACGCAAGCCATTGTTTGTCTTACCACCCCACTCTCAATCCACCCTCTATCATGAAGCCCAGCCCTCGCTCTCCGATAATAAATCCCTCAAAAGACCCCTGCTCCATATTCGTTGGATGTTCCTTCTTCCTAGGTGACGCGTGATTCCGGAGTGATTGGCTGAATTTAGAGTTTCTCGCGCTTCCCGCCATGAACGTGCGTTGGAAGAAGGTTTAGCGGCTCGGGGAAGTGATGTTCTGGAGATGGCGGCATGTCTTGGTCCCGCCCCTTGGATGCCGTTAATCGGCGCTCCACTGAATGACTGGGCAGGGGCAATTAAGATAAGGAGCACTCGCGTTAGTGCCAGCCACAGGCCGGGAAACCCTTCTATGCGGGATTAATGCCGTTCACCGTCGTCAACCCAACATGCCAACCCCGTCCACAACCCCACCTGCTATTAAAGATATGACACTTCTCACCGTCAAGAATGTAGGTTTTAGACCTTGATTGTTTCTTCTCAAGACAAAGATATTTACGCCATAGTTGCGATTGCTGTGTAGTGTACATCTGCTTGCCCATCCCTAGGGCTGCCCCTCCTTGTCTTTCTCCATCAAAAGCCATGGCAACAATCAGAATCGCCGATGTCCCACACCCTAAATCTGAGTATCTACGACCAAATTTGCAGGATGGAGTTACCTCTAGCGGGGGGGATGGCATCTATGGCAGGCGGTCGTTCTCAAGATCGGATGCAAGCGGCCTTCATGATGACATCTACAACATTCGCTCCCGGTCCAGGGGTCCTTCCACCAACAGGCGTGGTAGCAGAAGCAGAATGAGCATGACGGATCGAGAAGACGATGACCCTGGTTTGCAAACGCCGGGTGACTTCAAGGAGAAGCAGGTACCAACCGAGCCCATGGCTAATTCGTGTGGAACATCTGTCTCATTCTTAGTAGATATTCAAGGGAAAGTTGCTTCTGTGGCTTTCCTATCAGTCAATCGGAGTCATCTATGGCGACATTGGCACCAGTCCTCTCTACGTCTACTCGTCGACATTCAGCTCGGCGCCTTCACGTCAAGATCTCATTGGAGTGCTCTCGATAATCATCTGGAGCCTGTTTATGATGGTGACGGTGAAGTACGTGATGGTCATTCTCCGTGCGGATAATGATGGCGAAGGGGGAACATTTAGCACGTATTCTCTGCTTAGTCGTTATGTAGGATTCATTCCCATTTCAAAGAGCGAAGCTGACTTTCGTGCCTCCAGATGAACATCACCAACCGTGATCCCCGAGAGGCCTCCCTTGTTCGACTTCAAAGACATTTGTCCGGTGATCTCGAACGCGCGGGCCAACATGTGCGCCAGCGCCTAGAATCTAGCAGATTCGCAAGGGGCCTTCTCAAGCTTATGGGAGTATTGGCAGTGACAATGGTCATGGCCGATGGCCTCCTTACACCAGCCCAATCAGTATTGGGAGCTGTCCAAGGGATCGAGGTCGTTGATCCTAATATCTCCAAAGGGACCGTAATTGGGGTCACCGATGCTATTCTAGTCCTGCTATTTGTCATCCAGCCGCTTGGTATCACTAACATCACGTTTGCATTCGCGCCAATTGTTATCATCTGGCTGGGCTTCAATGCTGTTTTCGGGATATATAACCTCGCCAAATACGACGCTGGCGTTTTCAAAGCTTTCAACCCCGGGTACGGGTTTGAATTTTTGGTCCGCAACGGGGAACAGGGATGGAGAATGTTGGGTGGCATATTGCTGGCCTTCACTGGGGTCGAGGCTCTCTTCGCCGACCTTGGTGCTTTCAGCAGGAGAGCGATTCAGCTCAGCTGGCTATGCTACACGTTTCCATGTCTGCTTTTGGCGTATATCGGGCAAGCAGCTTATATCAGCGTTCACCCAGAGGCATACACAAACCCATTCTTCAATACGGCGCCGCCAGGAACCATTTACCCAGCCCTAGTCATTGCAATTCTAGCCGCCATTGTCGCGTCACAGGCCATCATAACTGCAACCTTTCAGGTGAGAATCCGCGAACCGAGCCACGAAATCGATTCTGACTATTTTCTATAGCTGCTTGCCCAAGTGATGAAGCTCTCATACTTCCCTCAAATCAAAGTGATCCACACTTCCACAATCTTCCATGGCCAGCTTTATATTCCCGTCGCGAACTGGCTCCTCATGATCGGAACAATATTGGTAGCATCGATTTATAACAATGTAGGTCAGGCTACCGATTCTTCTTGCCTCAAATCCTAACTCGATCTTCAGACTACATCTCTTGGAAACGCATATGGAGTCTGCGTTATGTTCGTGACCAGCTTTGATACATGCATGGTCTCGTTGGCAGCTATGTTTGTATGGCGCATCAGCCCTTTTAAAGTCATCCTGCCATGGATCATTATTGCTTGTCTGGACGGTGCATACCTCTCTTCTTCACTCACAAAGGTCCCCACTGGTGCCTGGTTCACCATCACACTCGCCTCCGTGCTCGCCTTCATCCTGCTGTTGTGGAGATTTGGCAAAGAGCAACAATGGTTTGCCGAAGCTGAGGATCGCTTTCCCACTTCGCATTTCGTTACGACCGGCCCAGATGGTCAGATTCGTCTCACGGACCGATTTGATCGCATCCCGCTCAGCACTACTAAAGGCTTCGGAATCTTCTTCGACAAGGCCGGCGAGACTACCCCAATAGTCTTTAGCCAGTTCGTTCTCAAGCTTACTGCGATGCCAGAAGTTATTGTTTTCTTCCATCTACGGCCGCTCGAGACTCCTTCGGTGGCGCCAGAGAACCGGCATGCGGTTTCACGGCTTGCAATCCCCAACTGCTACCGCCTTGTAGTTCGCTACGGCTATAATGACGAAATCATAACTCCAAATCTTGCGTCTGTCGTCGCCGATCAGATCCGCAGATATCTGGGGGAGAAGCATTTCAATCTTCAAAGACATGTCTCATCAGACTCGCCTGGAACCCCTACGCTCGAGAATCAGGCTAACAATACCAACCACGTAACGATCCTCGGCCCTACGGAAAAGGAAGTAGTTAGCGAAGAGGGATACAGCGAAGAATTGGCTAGACTTGAGGCCGCATACGCGCATAATGTGCTCTATATCATGGGCAAAGAGCAGATGAAGATCAAGGAAGGTACGAATTACGCCAGGAGGGTATTGTTGTGGATGTTCTTGTGGATTAGGGAGAATACAAGGAACAAGATGGCCAATCTTAGGATTCCGACGGACAAGATGGTCGAGGTGGGATTCCTGAAGGAGATTTAGCCCGTATAGATGCCTGGGATTGTGCTTCGAGGGCCTTCAAGCTTCAGCAAGGGCTTATAACTAAGGATTTGGCAAGGAAATTCTACCTTGAAACCTTGATATATTTTGTTAAAGTTCAAAACCGTGATCATGACGCGAGATGTATTATCAATGTATGCTATCATCGGCCACGCCCGAGATATATGATCCCTCCTCAATCTCCCCTCCCACAACGAGAGGCGTCAATCTCCCTCTACACAAAAGATCACAATTGGGATCAATACTACTACCACGAAGTACCTCACTGAGCACTGATACTCGAAGTATGGGATACATGGTTTAAGTGCGAAGCCCGCGGTCTTGCCCAAGATCTTGTTCTTCTTCAGCCAGTCCTGGACGGCGGCCATGGCCACGCTCTCCCGCGCGTACGTCGCATCCTCGCCCAGCTCGATGAAGTGCGTGTCCAGCACCGCGGCCTTCCAGGTTTGGGTGAACTCTACGGACACGTTGCCGCTGAGTTTCGCCGTCGCTACATTCAGGAAAGCGGCGAAGGTGCTGAGCTTGCCATTCACGCTCCGGGACTCTTCGAAGGCCCAGTTTTTCGTCCTCGCGCTCTGGATGGCAGGAGCCGAGGCGACCGACCGCGGTGGTTCGGTGAGGCGGCGATAGGGGGTTCGGGGGTTCGGGGGCTGGCAATGATCTGGCCCAGCTGGATCAGCTGGTTAGGAGCATAGTCGGTGGATTGGAGGACGAAGTAAGGCTTGAAATCGCCCATTTTGACTGAATTAGCCTGCTTTCAACTGGTGCGCATGGAATTTATGATCTCTGTAGCAAACATCTATCTCGAGATGAGATCAGTGCTCCCAATGGGTGGGGCTCGTCTAGAAGGTGCCTCAGCGTCGCACGAGGATTCTAGCTGATGCTGTTTGCGCAGGATCTGGATTAGGTAATGCAAAGATTGGTGTGCCGTCTTGAGAGAAGTGTTGGTGATTTGATTTGATGAAGTAGTGGCGCTTTGGAAGTGTTCTCGGCGGCTAGGGGACTCACCTGGTTTGCCTGGTTGTCGTGACTTGCTTTGATCACACTCCGCGGAAACTCTTCCCGTGTTCCAGGTTGATGTTTCTTTTAAGATGCACGACCTTGGGGGGCTTTCTAGCCAAGCGTGATTTGTTCCTGGTGTCTTTGCCTGTACACCGTGGCTGAGGCTGAGTATTGACGCCCGGTTTGTTTGAGAAGGCGGACCCTCTCGAGCTTCGGTGCCTAAG
>Ga0307515_10015988_pt1 | contig 13775 bp, 10 predicted proteins | sample 17_EM_MG_FD_194513 | JGI IMG/M metagenome (GOLD analysis project Ga0307515, IMG submission 194513) | Populus trichocarpa ectomycorrhiza microbial communities from riparian zone in the Pacific Northwest, United States - 17_EM | ecosystem: Host-associated > Plants > Roots > Unclassified | place... | reverse complement strand
TCATTATCTAAACAGAGTTTTATTCTAAATCATTTTGGATATTATTTTAATATTGATATGATAAATCTAATAAACCGGATTATAAATAGTATGAAACTCAAATCATCTTGCAACTTGGATTTTTTTATTAATATGCAGCTTTGATATACACTGTGCATGCATGTAAATGTAAGTGCACATACATTAAATAGAAATCTTGAACGGGCAGTAATAGAGAGCTACGGCTAGCTAGTAATTTCTGGACAACCTCAATCTAGGAATTACCAAAATTATCTTGATGAGTAAAAATGCCATGTAAAGGGTATACTGGCATGGTCATGAGGTGAGGCATGGACGTAATATTGGGATATAAATTGCAGTAATATACATGCTTTAAGCTGGCACATGCGATCTCCATACTTAATTTCTGTGGCAAATGATTCTTGGCCAAATTAAGTCAGTAAAAGTGAGAGTGAACAACACACATTAATCTGGCCACTCATGTTCACGTGTTTGTAGATTCTGTGTATTGTAATGCGACAAAGCTGTTAGATTGCATATCATATCTAAGTGTGGTGACTTCCACGCCAGATGCAACTCAACTATCATCGTAAACAAAGCGCATTTACACTTCCATGTAAAATGTTCTAACCCCATGCAAATCATCAAGACTACATGATGATTCAATGCTTGATTCCCCTCGTCTTTGTTTCTGTATTTCATTGCGGTGCCTCCTGTATTTTTCGTTAAATATATACGGTTTTAAAAATATTTGGTTAATCAATATACATATCTTGGTATGTGCGGAATTAATTAAACAATATAAATAATTGATCATGCATCACGAGGGGAACAACAAGATTTTATAACTTAAAAGGTGTTGATTTGTTCTTTGATAAACTAAAAACATAGGAGACAATTGATTGATCAAGGGGGGAGGAGGGAAAAGAACAGAAAAAACAAATTAAGTGAAAGAGAAAGTTCCATATAAACCTGAAACACATTGAGCACCTTTTCACCCCCCCACTACTACACAAGCTCAAAAATCTTTAGGCGTGACAAGCCTAAGTGGGGTGCATTATCATGAGAGAGCCCAAGTTTTCACCCCTCTTCTTGATGCCTCCACATCCATCTTCTCATCTCTAGATAAATATTCTCCCATCCCCACTTTTATCTATGATCTTTCTACACAGGTCAAAAGCCCACAATCCCTCAATTAACCAATCACATCTCTCCACATCATCACCCGTCCTAAAAAATTCAGCTAAACCCTCCCTCTAAACCCTAACTCTCTTAATCTTTAACCTCCCCTTCCCACAATATGTCTTATCTACGTACCATGCACCAGCACCGATGTTTTGGTGGAGCTATTTCCGGCGGGCCGTGAACGTTTGAAACACGATGCTTCCAGCGGCTGGAAACTCATCGGCAGCACAACTCCGGCATTTCAATCCAAGTGGCTCGAGAGCATGGGCGACACGTGTCCATACCTCGTGGCTTGAGCATGTGGTCGACACCGATACGGTGCCTGGCCGGAAAACTTGGACTGCCTTCCTCAAGGACCCAACAAGATGTTCGATATCATCATCATAGATGGAGCCCACACACTCAAAACTTGCATAGCTAAAGCCATCTTCTGGGGTGACATGGATGGTAGAGTAGCGATCATTGTGAACCCCGTTCATGGAGTATCCACAAGGGTCAAATGCAAAATCACAAATCATAGCTCTTGGATTGATATCACCTATACCGGTAATCTTGGTCATTTCTTTGCCTGCTATGTCACCACTTTTGGTACCACCGGGAGGTTGAAAGAATTTACGAGCCAAAACACGGTCGAGTTCAGTCATACACACCTCTAGGGTGTAAATATCCTTGGGGATTACGTGAGATTGATCACTAGCCGTGAAGACATGCCAAGAATGAGTGGTCATTTTGGAAGGCATGACAGAGGCTTTTCTATAGCAAAGATTGGTAGGAAGGGTCTCCTCGAGGTAGATAACTTCTTCTTTGAAGCTGGTGTGGGGGAAAGGTTGTGCCTTAGGGAAGATAAAGCTACCTCTTGTGTACCTACAAGAGCATAAAGTGAGGCCTAGATTGCAAGCATAGTGTATCAATGGACGGATAGATTTGAGAAGCTGGGTGGTCCCACATGTCTTGATGATGATCTTGGTGGGGTACACAAAGAGGCTTGATTCTGATAACACGTAGGCATCAAAATATTGGTTAGCAACAGCAGATACCACAGTGCATTGGACAGCATTTAGCACTTGTTCCAATGACTCAAAACCAAGAAGCCTAAGGCCCAGATTGTTGTCCACCATCACTGGGTCATCGCCAAAGAAATGAAGCTCCAACCGCTTCTCAAACCCTTCAAATCCAGACATAGCCATTGATATTATCAAATATTGGACTGCAACACAGAGATATAGAAGGAGGGGTTAAATATTGATCAAAGGAAGAGGTGTATAGCTAGTGAGTAGTAAAGAAAGAGAGAGTTTTGGTGTTGTGAAGGAGTACAGGTGAGAGAGAGAAGAGGGGTTAGTGTTGGATTTATAGGTGGGTGAAAAGGAAGGAAATAGAGAGAGTGGGGTTAGCTAGGGGAAGATAGTGAGTGAAGGAGAGAAGGGGGGCATGCGGGTGAGGCAACCAAGAATCATGATTGCAGGCATAATGAAGTGAATAAGATGATGATATGATTTCCTATATATATATATATAAACAAAACAATTAATTTATATTATTCGAAATAAATCTTACAGTAATACTAGTAGTAATTTCAAATTTGAGTTGATCATCACAGACGACAAGAACAGGAGGACGGATTTTATGCCCACGCGCATGCATTTTTCTTTGTTTCTTTGTCAATGGTTCTGTCACTACTCAACTCTTTAAGACTCTCTTGCCTCTGCCTAACGCTCTCCAGTTTCAGTACCAGCCAGCCAGCCAGCCACTATATATCCTTTTGCATATATTTTTCCATGGCAGCACTCATTGTCAGGAGTACACAAATGTAGCCCATCTCACAATATTCAAACTAGGAATAAATCCTCTGAACACTCTTTTCCAGTATTCTACCTCAAGCAAGCTTCTTCTTTTTTACTGTTTTTTTTCCCCCATTTAACACCATTATCGAATTGGAACTAGAAGATTGATGTGACTGACTAACCATACTGGATCATTTAATTTGGCTTCATGTTAATTTTTGATGGAAGTTCATAGGTACTACCCAAATTAACCTTGTTAAAAAACATTAAGAGTAATGTTTAGGAATTAAACTTCTATTAATCGAAAGCTCAGGATAATTCTTAATCAATCAGTCTAAAATTATTTTCATCTAATTACCAGCAATGCTGATAATTGAGTCTGAAACCTGTGATTGCAATTCGGATCAGGCCAACTTAGTAGGGTTATCCAATTGGTGTTCTTGTGTTAGAGTGTCAGGCAAATGCTTATCATGCTTATTCAAGGATGTTGGGGGACTCGGTAGCTGGAGGGACGACAGGAGCAGTGCCTGTGATCATGCAAGCAATCCCCATTCATGTTCATGATTCGTTTCCCTAGCAAGAGGGACCATTCAATATATAGTTTTAGTCCCATTTACTGAACTTATACAGGACCGAATAATTGATCTCTTTTTGCTAATTTTTATTGTTGTTTCTGTAATCTTGACATGTATTTATCAGCACTAATTCAGATTAATTAAGAATTACTTGAAATATATGTGTGTATAGGGCATCATCTAATCAATAGGTCATGCATTGATCAGAAGAGTTTTTTGAATTAATGGGACCAGGTCAAAATTCAACATTCACAATGAAAAATCACCGTCTTCGGTCATTCAAGAGCAAGAAGCTTTTATGAAGCATATATAAGAGACATAATTATAGACCGGACTAGATGTTTTTTTTATGCATGACAACAATTATTAGCATTTTTCAATGGAAAAAGTTAAACTTATGAGCTCTGTAGTGCTGAACCTCAGTCATTTGCCGTTTAAGGTCAGTCTCTTAGCTCTCGCCACTAGAGTAGCACAAGAGAACAGACTAAAAACAGAGAAAACAGAATAAACACTACATGATACAAGAAAACACAAACTAGGAAGCTTAAGGTCTAGCACAGTACACTCCTGATTTGTTTTTTATGATGGTCACTAGACTTCTAGCTAGCTGCGTCATGTTACGGGGTTAAATTATTTTTTTTATATAAAAAATAATGTTTAAAATAAGATTAAAATTCTTTTTATAAAAATAATTGAATTAATTTAGGTTGATATGTAACTTAAGTCATAAAATTTGGATATTCTGATTGAAAAAAAAACAAAAAAAACTATGAGGTTATTTTTTATAAATAAATAAAAAACAATGTTGAATGATGAAATTAAAAAAGAAAATAAGTAAAGAAAACGATGTCAACCATGTTAATTTTCCAAAAATATAACTCAGGTCATTAGACCAGAAGCACCTGGAAAAACCACGAAGTTCAATCCCTGACCAGTCAAATGTTCCAAGATGAAATTTAAAAAAAATATATACAAAAGGATTCAAAACAAAAAAATAGCAATTAAAAGAATGAGGATCAACATAGAAATAAAAAATAAATTAGAGGAAAACTATAATTTTTTTATTGAAATGTGAAGTTGAAAAGAGAATCAATTTAACAAAAGGATAAAAAAAATAAAAAGAATGAAGATCAAATTAGAAAAAAAAAATTACATGTCACAAATTGGGATTGAAAGATGAAATTGAAAACAAATCAGGATTTTACAAAAGAGTTAATAAAAAAAATAGAAATAAAAAAATAAGAACCTAAGTTGAAATCTCAATAAATAAAAGGGGAACTCTGAAATTATGCATGTCCAACAAAAATTTCGAAGGAAAAAGAGAGAAAAGAGGAGGGAAAAAAAAAAGTTCCTCTGGTGTCTAACCGTTACACTAACGCCACCTCAACAGGAAGACAATAGTGTGACACTTCCAACAACATGATAAAAAAGAGTGCTTGGTTGCCAGGAGATGTGGCACATGCCGCTCGAAGGGCACAAGCACCTTTCACACGCTGGCATGTGCGTTGCACATGCTAGCTACTTTTCTTGTTTTAATTATATTTTACATTTATTTAAATACTAAATTGCCCCTAAGCCCCAACCTAATAATAACAACAAAAAAACAAGTTTGAAAATACAAAAATTCCATGAACGCTAGTTTTTTTTTTTCTTTAAAGGGTAATTAATTCATTCCATTGTGCTTTAGAAATATGAAAGTATAAAAAAACCCATGTACGCTAAATATGAAAAGACTGAAATGTCTCCAATCAATTTAATAATGATCAATGGACCCAATAAAAAGATTGAATTACCCCCAATACAAAAGGTAATGAGTTGTTTTGAGAGAGCAAAATCATTAGTGCACTGCCAAATCCACAATGTATTGAATCTTGTGCTATAAGACTTTTCTCATGCCTTTTAGGTTTTGTTAATAATAGCATGGTATTGATATGAAAACAACCTTTCTTGCTAGCTAATATGTAGAGACCATAGTTATAAAACTCGGTCTCATCCAAGATTCAAGTCACAAGTTAGGTATGTCTACCTGAGTTAACTTAGGTCAATCCAAAACTATGTCATTTAAATATTTTAAAAAATTTTAAACAACATGTTTTTTTAAAAAAACAATATTAATAAAAAACAAATGGGGTCTCACTTTGGTTTTGACCAAGTCGATCGGGTTGCAAGTCAACTTCCACCACATTCGATATAAAACCCAACCTGGACTAGATTTTAGGTTGGTAGGTCATTGGATTGACCTACCTGGCTGAGCCAAGTTTAATAAAACTAATAGAAACTATTTTTCAAAGAGAACAAAGGGTGTTAATTAAAAAAATAAGGAAAAAAAAAGCAATAAACGTGCCCAAAAATCATCAATATTTTACGGTAAAAATAATAATTATGCACAACAAAAAAAAAGTTTATGATGATGTCCCAAAAAACCCAAATAGCTTAGGAGTAAGGCTTATTTATCGGATAATCGGTTAATCTATTGATTCAAGCAATTTATTCTACTCTCCCTAACTAAGGTAGTCGATAGCCGGTACTTAGTGTCTGATAGGCCAAGGTGGCTGATAGCTGGTACCTGAAAAGGTCCCTTTTAATGGATTTATGGACTCTCCAAGGCTTAAGTAAGTAGTTTTTTAGAGAAAATATAACATGATATTTTAGAGAGAGACTCTAAAATAAATATACAAGCAAGAATGAAAATTGCAGACCTTTTTTTTTTTAAGGATTTATAGGGTCTTTATAGCCATGAATCTTATCCTTTTATGGAGAAGAGAGTTGAAGTGTAATGTTGCCCTAACAACATTAAATAAAGATAACTATTCCTTACACATCATTAATGAGGGATAAGTAGCAGATATTTTTGAAGACTTTTGTACACCTAGAGGTATAAAGAGATAAGTATCTTTGACCTTAATATTTTATGTTAAGGTTCATGATTAAAAAAAAAACAAGCTGAGTCTCATAGCCCAATAGAGGACCTAGAAAGATCATTGGTTTTACATTCATCAAGTTTCGGTGAGATGAGGAGCCTTGGGATGTCAGGTATGGCAGCTTGTTAGACCTACAGGTACTTTGGCTCAGCGTGTAGCTGAACCTAAAGATGTTGAGTCATCACCCTGTCTTTGGTCCTTTTTAAATATGGGTTTTAGAAAAAAAAAATAACATGTATACAATATGTTGATCCATCAGTAGCCCTCCAAGTCCTTGCATATTTAAGACGCAAATATTTTAAAAGGTTACCAGCTTTAATTAAAGTCTCTTTACCTAAGTTGTTTATGTCATTAATGAGAGACTTTTTATCTTTCTCGCGTGGGATTTTTTGTCTTTGAAAAACTGTTGGGATTTTTTATAACTGTGTATCTCGTCTTAATTTGAATAAGATGACTAGGTGGTCTATTTTCATTAAAAAAAGGTGTCTTTTAGAAAACAAAAAAGGTAGTGCACATTCAATGCAACAATTGAATAGACTTTTAGAGATCTGAGATGATATGAAAGGTTATTCATCCAACAGTGAGGGTGAAAAGTTATTTCCTTTATAACCCTAATTGTTCTTGCTTCTATTTTTTCTTTTACTTTCAATTTTTGTAATTTCTCAAAAGCAGTTTGTTGAAAAACCCTAAGCTAGTTTTGTTTTAATCTAGGAATAAACTATCATTCTAGGTATTTCCCACCAAAAGCTTTTTTTTCTTTTAGTTGTAATAGAAATTAACCCAAAAGGAGTCAGATCATTCAATAGAAACAGGAACGTTATTACCTTTAATACGGAGTTCAGATTTCAACTTGAGACCAAAGTAAAAAGCAGGGGACAAATTTCCATCAGACTGGGCCCTAGAACTAAAGGGGGTGGAACCCTAATATTCACCTCTAATAGGAGAAAGTAGTTCTCTCTACAGGAGAAGTTCTTTCTATGATGCTATTAGAAAGTTTCAAATGAGAGAAAGGATGTATCAGGCCCCCAAGGATGATGCCCCTAGCATTGTAGGGGTGAAGGACATAAAGTTTGTTAACGATCAACAGGCATAAGAGTACATAACTCAAATTCTCTCATAAACATATCAATCAGCCGACCTTGGGCTTTGGATGCATGCATTTAGGTACATTTTTCCTCTCCAAGGATGTGTGAGGGAAGTTTTTAGATACTACCAAATAAGTCCAAGCTAGGTGCACCCTAACGGGTGGATAATCTTTTTCATCTTTGATAAATTTAGATAATCTTATCCATTTTTGATAAGTTTTTTAAGCTTGTCAGAATTGATTTTATAATTAATATCTTTAGGACCTGTTTCCATCTAGTCATTAGTACTAATGGTGGCAACAACATGCCTTAGTTTTTTACCTTCGTTAACAGACCCACAGAAGCCATGAAAGGAACCCTACAGGGAAAACCTGCTCATGTCAAAAAATAGAGTGGGAGGTGACTGATATTAAGGTATAATAGGCCAGTTAGCCCTATAGATGAGATGCAATAGATGTGGGTTTTTTATTATTATTTGAGGGTACCTCCCCCTGATGTTAATAGTAGACTTTGTTTGAGTTTGGATGAGAAGAAAACATGTGTTGTATTGACAACGACCTTAACAAATATGCAGTCAATAGGATGACTAGATGGGACTACTAAGCCATGTTGTAAAGTATACAACTTCATTTCCTTTTTTTTTGTTACACCTAAGTTCGTTGCTGACTCTATTTTTATGCAGGATTGATAGTTGAAAGAGAAGGAAAAACTACAACAAGGTCTATAGAGAAAATTTTATAGAAAGGGTTTCCATCTCTTAACTTAAATGGAGGCAAAACTAGAGAAGAGATAGAAGATAACCCAATTATTGTAAATGAACTCCCTATCCTTAAGGACACAATGGAAGGAACAAGAACTCTCATATAAACTAAAATTAGGGGTAGTCGTACTCCCCTACTTGAGGATCAAACAGATCTAACCACCTCTAAAGTGATTACGGGCCCTGCTGTCTATTTTAAGAGAAAAGTGGTCTTCACCCTTGTGGAGATCGATGTTCCATCCTCTAATATAAAGACTTTTATGGTGGCATTCCTTCTACCTCGACTTTCAACTTTATTTGCAGAGGTTGCAGCAGTTGGGCCCTCTACCCGGGCTGTTCCTAAGGAAGTTGAATTTGAGGATACTTTTGTCAACATCGCTCTTGGTTAAGATCCTTTTAGTTTCCTTACCTTGACTAATAAGGAAAGGTTGCTCATGGAGCATGTTGTCGGTGAAAGTTCAAACCTTAGGAAGACTAGCCTTGAGATGGTGAGACTGCTAGAAAGGATTCTCATCATTTCATCAAACATCTCGATGATGTTTGATGAGAGTTTGGACAAATAACATTTAATGTAAGAAACTTTCTTGTTTCCCTTTTTAGTTTGGTTTTATGACCATTATTCCTAACACTTATTTTTGATAGAATTTCATGACGTGCACTCACTCCATGAGGTGTTAGATGCATGAGAAAAAACATGTAAGGGGAGGACATTGCCAAACATAGGGCAAACCATGATGCCTTCCAATGACTAAAGAATGAGAAAACTGTTCTAGAGGTCGAACAAAGAAGCCTCAAGGTGGTTTATTCATTGATGAAGGGACAAATACAAGGCATTGTTCTTTAATTGGGTTCCACTGATAAACTGTCTTAGACCATTTATAACCAAGTGGGTGTCCTGAAATAGGAGACCCCTTGAGGTGAAGACCACCCAAAACGATCTGATGGTTGAGCCTCTCACTGCTAAAAAAGAAGCCTGGAGTTGCTTGGTGCAACTGAAGGCTTTGAGGAACTCTTTAGGGGAGTTGTAAGAAATTTTTGGAGGGTTTGCAGCTTTGTATGAGATGGTTAGGGATAAGATTTTTTTGTCATGTCCAACATGTATTTCTTCAATCAATCAAGGGGAATGCATATGGACTTCAGTGTTGCCTTTCATCCAGTCCCGGTGCCTAGTTTTGCATATTTGTTCCCAATTAAGGTTGTTGCTATCCAATATGGGGAATATCTAGCCGAGGAGCCTGGGCTAGATATCTAAGCCTCAACTCCCCATCTCCTCTTATGTAAACAACCTCGGTCTTGTGCGGTTCTTTTATGTAATATTTTTCATTATAAATTTGAATTTTACTTTTCATTTCTACATTGACTTGTTCAATTTATATAGATCTAACACCCATAGTAAAAAACAATCCCAAGCCCTTATAAAATATATTATTGCCAAACCATCTATATGTTTATGCTCATCCATATATTATTCACTAACAAATACTCATTTGACCCTTTCTTGAACCATCTATATGTTTTTCATTCTAAGCTCACCATTATGACTGAATCAAACTTTATATATTACATTTTGTCATTGTGGTCAACTTAATTTCCACATATTATAATTCATCATTGTCGTCCATTTAATTTAAGTATCATCATTGTAATTTATTTATATTTTTCATATTAAACTTTGTTGTTGTGATTTATTTAACTTTCACATGATAAATTTCTGCCACGAAAACATATTCCTTCCCATATTATATTTTTTTCCTTTCCCCTTATTCATGCTTTCATTTATCATTAATTTCTTACTCCGTAGTCAATATTCACATAATATATTTTCTTGCCCTATAGGCAATATACATATTAATCTCTCATTCTGCCCCCTTGACAATATGCACATACTATATTTTCCTACCCCATAGATAATATATTATGGATTAATAATATATACCATAATACAATAACTTGTCATGAGACTTCTCTTACAATTTTAGTCTGATTCAATAGTCGGATTGAGAGTTATGTTTAATATTGTAAAATTAGACAGTAAGTAATTTTATGTCAAAATTTAAATTTGCATACCATTTTATTAGTTTTTCTTATCCAAAACTAAAGTTAATTTACTAGAGATATTCATCCCAAATCACAACAATTTTTTTCCTTTTAATTTATAATTATTTTCAGTTGAGAATTTCCTATTTCACATTAGTTCATAATTTTTTTTTCCAACCTCAATATTTATCGTGCTCATTTACATAATAATTATAACTTATCCATACTTTTTAGATTTATCCATTCATCCATAACTTTGGTTAACGCTTTAATCAACTTATTAGGTTCAATTAATCCATTTTCATATTCGAACTCGTCTTTTTCATTGTTCATAATCATTAATTCTATTATAAATTTGTAACTCAGGCCCAATAACCCTCGTCATTGTGGCTGGATTAACATTTAAAATACTAGAATCGTCGTTGTGGCTTATCTAAAGTTTTACACATTAATTCCAACTTTAATGTCAATTTAATTTTCATATATTATTCTTCCTACTCTATATATGTATCTCACCTATCATTTATTTTCTTTCTCGATAGCAATATTTACACCACATTTTATTTTAACATTACTCTCCGTTCTTGCGGCCAACATAAATACTTTCCAGACCATAGCCCTCAATCGAATCAATATATACTTGATTAGTAGCCCCACTCATATGGCAAACTCATAAACATCTGATTAATGGCTTGCACTCATGTGGCCGACTCATAAATATCTTATTAGTAGCCCCCACTCAAGTGGTCAGCTTATAAATATCTGATCATTAGCCCCACCACTTATGTGGCCACCTCATAAATATTGTGTTATGAGGTCCACCGTTATGGATGATTACAATTTATATCCAATTATTTTTGTCAATGGGGTCAGTTTATATTTATGAAATGGTTACCGTTGTTATGGTTAATTTCTATTTACAAAACGGTTACTGTCATTGCGGTCAATTTTGATTATATACTGGATGTTGCAATTGCGGTTTATTACAATTTCTTATTAATTACCACCATTGCGGTTTATTACAATTATCTACCAATTACGACCATTGTGACTTATTTCAATTATCTAATGATTACTTTCATTGTAGTTTATTATAAATCACATGTAAAATATTACGGCATTCGCAATCAATTATAAAACACATAAATTTTTTTGATTGTATGCAACAAAATTAAATATTCATTCTAATTATAACAACAACAAAAGCATTTTAAATATTAAAAAGAGTAAGGGAGTGCAATCTCTTACCTTGAGCTCATGTCACACAAGCTCTTGAGAAGTCCAATCCCACTTTGTATCTTCTTCTACAACTCCTAAAACAATAAAAATTATTATTCATATCATTAATAAACATTTAACACTAGAATTTTGATACATCCCAATATTTCAAATTTCATATTTTATACATCACAATTCATCAACTAATATTCACCTTATCAATTTAGAGTTTTAATATAGAATTTTATGTTTTTCACAATTTCAATCCACCACTTAAACACGCCCACTCATTTACTTCATCTTAGGTCTTTATTGTAACATTTAACATCTAAACATTTCGTTATTCATTTTTGTAGTTTATTTTAATGTCCACACATTATTTCAATAACCAAATGATTAATTTTTTTGGTCAGAAAATTTCAATGTACAAATCATCAATTTTTCATCGATGAATTACATGTTTATGTTTTATCAAACACGTGGTGGGTATTAATTTAAATTCTTATAAACTTGGTATTTAGACATTCCCATCCTTCCCAATTCAATTCAACAATAGCTCAATCACACACTAACTGACTAACTCATTTAAAAGAGTCATAATCAACTTAAATCTATAAATCAACATCAAAGTTTTCAAACCTTATTCCTATACTTTCCAACCATGAACCACAACATGCCAATTATCTATTTAAGCAATAGGTTTATTTCATTTACAACTTCTAAGGCTTTCTCATTACACCATAAACATTCAATACCACATAATCATCCAACTTCAAATCCTTAACTTCCCCCAAACACACATACCACGTGAAATCCACATATCCCACCAAAATCTTTCCTAAACATAGTTACCCATGCCTACTCATTTATTAAACACACAATACCAACAATTTAAACCAAGTTTTCTATCTCCCCTGATAATTCTCTCATGGTCAGCCTTAATAAATAAATTCCTCCTTGAATTATTTTCAGTTTTTTCTATGTTTTTACTATAGTTATTACCTACACCATACTCTTTTTCATAATTTTTTTTACACAAAACACCCCCAATCTCTTAATAATTTCACGAACCCTAAAATTGAGAAATTTAGGGGTCTTTGTCATTCTTCATAAATTGACCAAATTCATTTCATTTTTATGCATATAATTAACCCAATGATACATCATCCAATTAACACTTAACACAACAAATCTTATGAAACCCCAAGTTCATGAATTTGGTCAATTTAAATTCAAGCATGAAAATTTCAAGCTCCCTCCTTCCTCTTCAATTTTTCCTTATTTTCTTTCACAAAAACCCAAAACTCTCACCCCTTCTCTCCTCCCTCTCTAATTCCCCCCATTTGATTTAGTATATTGAATAAGAATCAATAACTCAACTTCCATACCATAAACAACTAGATTTGAAAGGAGAAAAATAGAAAGAGACAAAAAAATCCCTAATCTCCCTTTTCCCCTCCAAATTGTTGTTTGCTACTATTGTAAGGAGGGGGAGGTGTTTTTTAATGACCAAAATGCCCTTAAGTCATTTAACTATAGTAAATTTTATAAAGCCCTTGGTTGCAGAACTTTTCCGCTAAAGTCTCATTTTATTTTTAATATGAGAGTAAATATAACTATTTAGGGACTTTTCCTTTGAAAATAATATTTTTTCTCAGATTATTATCTACTATTTTTAGTTAAATTTTTGCGGTTAACACAAGACTTGCACTAACCATTAGTATTATTCGCATGAAAACTCATACATTGATTAATTCAAAGTTCCCTTCTATTTTTTTTTCTAAATATTTTTACCTCCAATTTTCACAAACCCTTCATTTAAAATAATTATTTTACCCGATTAGGAAGTTTTACTTGATTTATAGCTAGGCTATTGTTTTGCGTACCAATTTATTATTTTGTTCCATATGAGATCTAAATAAATTATTGGGGGATTTTTTATCCTATTCATAGTAATTTTTTCCTCCTTATTATCATTTTTCAATTAAGGATTTCCTTATATAACACTAGTTTACTATTTTGGACGGGGTTTGCACGGGTCATAAGTGATAAGGAATGCAATAGACCACGTCACTCTCCATAATTGTAGGAGATAATATAGCCAGATAGATATGAACAATTGTTTAGTTGTTGTTTTCTACTATAACTACACCTGCACATTATCTATATATATATATATAACTCTCTCACCACAGAACAAGTGTGGTTTTACA
>Ga0307515_10015987_pt1 | contig 13777 bp, 2 predicted proteins | sample 17_EM_MG_FD_194513 | JGI IMG/M metagenome (GOLD analysis project Ga0307515, IMG submission 194513) | Populus trichocarpa ectomycorrhiza microbial communities from riparian zone in the Pacific Northwest, United States - 17_EM | ecosystem: Host-associated > Plants > Roots > Unclassified | place... | reverse complement strand
GTCAAAGGACGATCCTGACGACAAGGACGATCCTGCGACAAGGACGATCCTGACGACGAATTCCATCTCAATTCCCATCTGCCTATCAGTCAAATGACTCCACTGACGTCGAGTTCGTCGAATACGATCATCCTCAATAAGCCAGAAGACTAGGAGCAATGGATCTGGTAACTACAAGCCCTCGCGGACAAACGAATTTGGGCCCACGTTAACCCAGACAATGCAGCACCTCAACGAGGTCTACTACAAGAACCACCCTATCTAGAAGTCACAGATTTTAACGAGAATGCAACCTTATATACACAGCTCTCGTCAAATCAATAGAAAGCGTACGAGAATAGCAGACGATACTACGACTAGGACATAAAGTACTTCCTAAAATAGGAAGAGTATCTGCAACAGATACGCACCCAGATCACGACCATAGTATCAATTTAGAAGAAGCTACTGCTTGACCCTTCCTTAACAGTTAAAGAATGGCTATCCTAATTAAAGGAGAACATAGAACCTACCTTGTCGTTTATTAGGAAGAAGGTACAACACCAGTATATAGAAGCCCTTAAGGGGTTTAAACACTTGTTAAAATTAAATTAGTGGTTAGATTAATGGGAACACGCGATATCACTAGGAGAGAAGTACAAGATCCCTTAAATATCTAATGGAATCTAGCTTTAAGATTTAGTAGAAGTTATTCAACCTTTTAGCGACACCTACTATATAAAGTACACTACCGAGTTAAATAACCCGCAGAAGTTGAGATCTTCCGAATACCGCAGAATAGTAAAGGAGCTGCAAGAAGGACTTAAAACACCCTTAAAGAAAGCTAATGCTATTATAAGAGGGAGTACCTTTAATATAGACTTCATAGAGCAAGCTATTAAGGATTACTCTAATACTACTAAAGGTTCACGAAGAGGAAGAGCCTTAGCACGTAATAGACGCTTAAAGAGAGCCGGGACACTGGTAAATAAGGAGACGTTCTACAAGAAGCTAACGCCTAAGTGCTTAGCGTGCGGAATACGAGGACACTCCCTACGGGACTATTAGTGTTTATTTAAAGATAAGAGACCTATAGGAGTTATAATAGAAGATATGCGCATTAATAGGGCACTAAAGAAGGTAGAAAAGAATAAGAATCTCGCTAACTAAGTTACAAAGATCAGACTTAAAGAATAGGAAGATGAGGCTTAACAACGACAGGACGAGAGTTAGAAAGTTAAGATTAAGGGAGAAGCTAATACAATATTCCTAAAATCGTATTATACCGGTCAACTCCATCTACTAAAGCTATCAACTATTCTTAACTTAGAAACTACTCTCCACATCTTTAATAACCTCTCTCGTTTCTATAACTTTAGGAAAGCTCTAAAACACAAATATATCATCGCCGGCAGCTCAGAAGCGCCTATACTAGGTTACAGCGACGTCACTATCTAAGTCACAAAACTAGACAAGAGCAAGGGAATCCTACGTCTTAAGGATATTGCCTTTTATACGGACTTTAATACAAACCTTATATTGTTCCATCTACTTTAAAAATAAGGGTACTACTAGGATAATAAAGGAGACAATAATCTTCTAGTTCAGAAGGACGACACAATCCTATATTAAATGGAAGAACGTCATAGATAACAGACTATTAAATACGTCCGACTAGGAAGTCTATTAGCGTTTAATATAAGCTAACTACTACGTTAACGGAAGCGCAGAGCATCATTAAGAGACGCTCGTCTAGATTTAAAAGGAGATGTACGTCTATAGCATCTGCGTCTAGGTTATCCAGGACCTATAAGCCTTTATTATTTAAGTCTTAACGCCTTAGGAGTTAAGCTTTAAGGCCTAAAGATAACGGAATGTTAATATTGCAGTCTCGCCAAAATTAAGCGTTAGGTCTTACAAAGGTTCTCAGAACAGAAAATCAATAAACCCTATCTTAACCTCTATATTAACTAGACTAACCTTAAGGAAGCGCATACTAGATTTATACGAGTTATATTCATCCATAACACCTTCTTAGGAAGAACCTTCCCGTATTTTATAACAATGTATAGCGAAGAGAAGGAGACACTATAAGTGCTTAAAGATTTCACCTAATAGATTCGTCTAAGGTATAACCTTAAGGTTAACACTATTAGATCAGACAACGAGCTAGGGAAAAGGAGAACCCTTAAATGGCTACGGACTTAAGGAATTATATTTAAGCCTTCGGCGCTATATACCTAAGCTTAAAACGGTACCGCCGAACGCTTAAGGGGTGTAATTATTAAGAAATCATAAGTAATAAAAATTGCTGCTAATCTACCACACGACCTATAGAACGAGATAGTTAACTACGCAGTATACCTTCGAGATCAAACGCCACTAAAAAGCAACAGTTAGAAATCGCTATATAAGAAGTTCTATACCTTCCTAGCCAATGGGTCAAAAAAGCCGCAACTAGCGCACCTAAAAGCCTACAGCTATAGGGCGTACGCGATAACGTCAGACGCCCAGCTAAAGAAGAAAAGGCTAAGCAAGCTAGATCCACGAGCCCATATTAGCTACCTCGTTGGCTATAACTCTACTAATATCTACAGGATCTGGATCCTACATAAGGGTATCGTTATCTCTATAAGGGATATCATCTTTAATAAAAAGACGTTCTTCGACGGTAGGTAAAGGGACATCTTAAAGGACCTACACGCTAAATTAGACACGCTAATTGAGAAGATTTAACTCCCTAATAACTAGACTAAGAATAAGGTCCTTCTAGAAGATAATAAAGAAGTATTTAAACCGTCAATTTAAAAGGAAGATAATAACGTTAATAAGCCAGTTCGAACCTTTAATAAGTTAGCAGACCTTAAGCTTGTAAGAGCTCTTAAAGATGCGTATTATACGCCACCTCTAATAAAAGAAGACAAAGAATCTCCATGTGCCTTTTACGTCAAGTATCCGATAAAGTCAGATATATAAAATTAAGACGTCACTTAACGAGCTGGAGACGGGTTTAACACTTAGGGGGTATTTAACAACTCGGCCAAAGACTTATTCAAGAAAGCCTGCGATAATAGGTTTAAAGACTTTATTACCAAAAGAATTACCTTAGCCTATCACGGCGCCTTCTTAGCAGGAAGGAAGTTTAACCTTAACAGTTAACTTAACAACAGCAAGCTAAAATTAGGTAGAATACGTAATATTAGATTACAAAGGAAGAACTTACCTCCGCCACCTTAGTTAATCCGCAACCTTAATACGCATCCTCTTTGAGATCATTTCCAAGAGGCTTAACGAGCCTATCTCCAATCTTATTATTAAATGAGGTCATTTTAAGAAACAGATAAGAAGCACGTAAAGGGACAGTAGGTCCTTAGCTTAATATAGGTATTCGTCTATAAGACGGATAAGCACAGATTTCTCCAGAAATGTAAGGCATGCTTAGTAGTCTGCGGAAATTAATAGGCCCCAGGAGACCTACCTATAAGAGCTACTACATTAGCCAGTACGACCTTCCGAACCCTAATGGCGATTACCGTAAAATTCGACCTAGAGATAATATAGATAGATATAGTTAACGCGTTTATTTAATGCGATCTCGACGAAGTCATCTATATAAAGCTACCGCTAGGGTTTAATAAAGGAAAGACAGACAAAGTACTGCGCTTAAGAAAAGCCCTATATGGACTACAACAATCACTACTATTATGGCAGAAGAATCTTACAAGCTTATTAAACGAATTGGGTTTCAAAGAAGTACCCTAGGAGCCGTGTGTTATGCTAAAAGGTAGAATAGTCGTCTTCTTCTACGTTAACGATATTGTCTTCTGCTACCGAAAGATAGATAAGAAGAAAGCTTAAAAAGCAATTAAGGAGCTAAGCAAGGAATACTAGATAAGTACCCTTGGCGAGCTAAAATAGTTCCTAGGAATCTACGTACTATATAATCGTAGATAAAGGCTCCTATGGCTATCCTAGGAAGCCTATATTAAGAAGATAGCTAACCAGTATAAGATAGATCTCAGAGGGCGTCTTTTAAACACTCCTATGGCAGAATCGGAACTCCTCCCTACCAATCACCGTATAATCCGTCCGATATGTCCGTCCCCTAATACAGACCTATTAGTCCGTCCTATATCCCTACTAGCTTCTACAATGCTATATTAGAGAAAATTGGGTTTAGTACTTTATATAGCCACTATAACGCGTCCGGATATTGCCTTTATAGTATTACGGCTAGTAAGGTTTAATTAGGACCTAAGCTAAGAGCACTATTAAGCGGCAGATAGAGTTATCTAGTACCTATATAGCACAAGGAGCAGAGTAATCTACTATAGAGGAGATAAGGAAGGAACGAACGGTAGAGGGAGAGATAAAGAAATACGCGACTAAGGACGAGACAACGGAGACGGTAGAAGTAAAGCGTAATTATTTATCTATGCCAGCGACGCATTATTCGCGGATAACTCCATTAATAGAAAGAGCTCGCAAGGATATATTATAAAGCTATTTAGGGGGCTAATCGCCTAGAGAGCAAACAAGTAGGGTACGGTTATAACATCAAGCACAGAAGCCGAGTTATTAGCCCTATTACAGACAGTAAAGGAAGCTATCTTCATTAGCAGGCTGTTTAAAGTAATAACGTTACAGCTAAATAAGCCCTTAATTATTAAATGCGACAATACCTAGACGCTTTAACTAATTACAGAAGACACAGCAAAGCTAATTATAAAGCTCCGACACGTTAACATCTATTAATACTAGCTACGTTAGGAATACGTAATAAGACGAGTATAATTTTAATAGACAGCGATAAAGGAGATAATCGCTAATAGACTTACAAAGGCCCTGCCCAAGTAGAGGTTTAAGAGCTTCGTTAATATAATCGGAATGGTGGATATTAAGGAGCGGCTAAATAAGGAGAAGCAACTGGAGGACCTAAGGAAGAAGGTTAGGGCAAGAAGGAAGGATTTAGATAAGATTACGGTTCAATTAACGCATAGACGAACACGAGAAGGTAGCTAGCTTCGTCCTTAACCAGGTCAAAGCTAAGGGGGTATGTCAGATAATCTGTATTCTCGGTGGCATAGGACGTGCACTGGTCACGTGCATAGGTCACGTACATTATAAATATCTTCGTCTAAGCCCAGGGGCCCTAGGTTAACCAACCATTAAGACAAGATCAAGATCATCAATCAATTAACCCATTTCATTAATGAATAGCTCTATATAAACTATCTGACAGATACGATCTGCCAGGCGTCTGCTGGTGTACCTACTATGTTGTAGTAAACGTAATTGTCCTAGGTAAAAATGGAGGATCGTAAAATTGCTCAAGGGCGCAGCCCTCGGCTTACTGCAGGCTACTACCCGCAAGGGTATAGGATCGGTTTAAATATAAGGCAGTATTGCTAGGGTGTATAGTAGGGAGTAGGCAAGCCGAGTATAAGTCATATAGGGAGTCGATGGAAGAGGACGATATAGTAATAAGGGTAGGCAATAGCCTAAGTATAGAGACGAACCAATGGGGGAGGAAGGAGGCTGCAGGCCCAAGGAGCTTATAAAGGGTGGCCAAGGCCTAGCCGAAGGCTAGCCTTGGCAGCCCCTAAGAGCTTTTAAGATGTAGCCGAGTAAGGGACTAAAAGTACCCTTACACTACCTCCTTACGGAGGGCTCTTATTTCTTCTACTAGTCCTTTTAGGACATTTTTTGCCTCTTCTTCTTCTTCTCTTATAAAGGGGTTTTCTCCTATTATAATACCTTATATATAGTCCAGTAGCTATCTAACTTATTCTTCTTTTTCTTCTCCTTCTAGCCCTTTATAGGCCTGGATTAGGCTTTTTAAAGCCTTACGTAGATATTGTTCTGGAGAAAGGGAAGAGGAAGGTATACTAGGCATACTAGCCGTAGTAGTCGTTAGTTTTATTGTCTTTTTTGCAGGTTTTTGGTTTTCTTTTTTAGGAGAAGACTAAGAATATCCTCTTTTTTCTTCTGTTCTAAATAGGCTAGGAGAATAAGAAGGGAAAAAAGTGAATATAGGCTCATTATCACTTATTTCTATAGGGGGTTGTTTTTGGGGCCTGTCGGGTACAGACAAGAGTTTATTATCATTTATTTCTATAATGTATTCACCTCTAAGAGGCTTTTTAGACTTTTTTTTAGGCTTAGTAGCCTAAGTATTTTTCGGCATTTTGTAGCTAGTAGCTTATAGGGGGTTCCCTAGACAAAAAGTCTTACTAGTTTTTACTACCCTTATACCTTTTCTCCTTACTAATCCTATTAGAAGATTTCTAGGGAGGTTAGGCTAAAAGGTAGTAGAAAACTAGCCCCTATTTAGTGTTCGTTTTAGTATTTAGTATTAGTGTTCCTGTCTATACCTCGCTTATAAGCTAGGACCACCCCTAAGAAGAATTTTCTGTTGGGGAAAAGGGGGTAAAACGACAAATAAATCCACCTCTAGCTCGCTAGGCAGTAGGAATTAGGTCTTAAAAGTTGGAAAATCGATTGTTTTTGATAGAGAGATGGGTATGCGTAAGTTTTGGAGTGTGGCGCTACCTTTTAGTAAGGTCGCATATGCGGTAAGGGTAGAATTAACCTAGGTATTTAAGCCTCTATTTTACTATTACTGTCCTTATAAAATAGGCCCAGGTATTAAAAGTAAGGAAATACTGCTTAATTATTATACACTTATTTGGCCATTTTTATTAGGTAACCTATCTCTAACCTATCTGTGTAGAACTTATTAGTAAGAATCCTACTAATAATATAATAAGGACCACCGTCTCTATAGAGATTAAAAATAGTCTTATACTGTTCCTAAGCGGTCTAGGTTAATGCCTAAGTTTATAATATTATAATTATAAGATACAAAGCCGATCTTAGGTCTATTTTCTACTAGACCTTTTTACCTTCTCATTTATATTTTATAGGTTTAAGAATATCTTTATCTTTATCTATAAAATTATATTTCTTTATACTAGACCTAATAAAAGCCAAATAGCGTACGCAAACTTATAGTTTGCCTCCAGGAATATAATTACTTAGCCCTAAGGTTTTAAACTATAATTCGACGTCTTTAACTGCTTAGGGTAGTAGATTTTGTCTAGTAATATATATAGTTGGTCTTACTAGCTAGTAAAGAAAATTTCTAGTAATACTTCCCTTAATATAACAGCACTATGGCATACTATCTATTTAACTTAGGTATTAAGCGTTAGGTAGCTATAGGTATTTATCTATACTAGGGGTAAAGTAAAGACTTTTATCTCTACCTTTTTAATTTTTCTAATTAAGCTAGTTAAGGTTAATTTTAGTTATTAACACGCTAGTATACCAGATTAAAAGCATTTAAAGTATCTTACCTAAACCCATTATATCCGCAAGAAAGGTTCCACCTAGGGCTATATAATTGCGAAGAGTATAGGTAACACTAAGCAGCTAATATATTTATATAGCTTTACCCTTTTTTATACCGTATAAGTAGAAGGTTGCATCTTAAAGAGTATTATAAATAGTTAACGGAAACGAGAGGAACTGTAGCGCCTTTATTTATAATATTAGGTTAATATATGCTTTTTATACGTCCTTTAGGTAATTAACTTCCTAATTAACCTCCTTAATTTTATCCTTATGCTTATCTTCTAGTTCCTTATTAGTTAAAATAGGGTTAATTAAGGCGTTAAAGTGGCGGCGCTCCTATATACGGTTAAGATTAATTTCCCTAATATAAATTAGGTTAGGGTTATTATTTATATCCTTAAATAATATATTAATTAACATTTCGCGATTAGGCTTTAGCTATTTATTATAATATCCTTTTATTTTATCCTATGGCATTATCTTAAATATTTATACTTTATCTAGATCTACGCCTTTTAAGAGCTCTAATTTATCTAGTAGGGGCTGGTCTTTACTACTACGGGTCCAGCTATAAGTAGTTTTAATTATAGCTGGCTATACGGCTAATAATACACCGGTAAGTATAGGTGGCGTAAACTTTAGGGTTAACGTAGGCTTTAGATTTAACTACTTAGATATAGGTGGTGTGGACTCTAAAATTAACTACTTATAACTACTTTAACCCTAGGTAGGTATACCTATTCTTCTCCTGGTTAATATCGATTGTATAATATTAGGGTTAGAGTTAGACTTAGAAGTACTCTTATTAAATCTTATACTTATAAACGTATATTAAATAACTCTATATAATATTATATAATCTTATATAAGTTATAAAGTCTTTTACGCTTTATAATCCAATTAGGATTTTTAACTCCAATTATTATTATATTAAGTTCAGCCTTCTTTATAAAAAGCACCGTAAATGCTAGGTTTATATAGTTAAAAATTAATATACTAGTAATTAGATCTACTATAGCCCAGCTATCCCTATATTTATCCGCCAAGAAGTTTATACTTATCGCGGCCTATAGCTTATTATATCTATAGTAATATATATTAACTTTCTTTGGAGAATTGGACAATAGATACTTATACTTAGTTTTTAATATAAATCCGTATAGAATGGGGGCCCTATTTAATGGCGTTTTATTTAGGTAACTATATATAGTAAAGCTTATTTTATAAAATAGTATAGGTATAGTATTTAGCTATTATAGGACTTTAATAGACAGACTACTAAGCACCTGGGCAGCCTTAGAGGCTACCCTTAATCTAGATAAGTTAATAGACTACTCTCTAGAAGACAAGGCGCTATACTTTAAAACAATATTAGCTATTATAACCTCTACGCCTTTATATTTATTAGTCGTTACGTATTACTATATAGATTTTTTAGCGGCAATAGCAAAAGCTTTAAACTTTAATAGTAGATTGGATCTTTTAAACACGTGCCTATACTTAATATTAAAAAGGTTAAAAACTATACGCTTAACTCCATTTTATATAGGCCCGGACGCTAGCAACCTACTACTAAACGCTTCGTTAATTTTGCTAGCGTAGTATTAGAGGATTTCTTTATATATTTTTTTGTTAATTACAAGTCCTTACTATAGCTTTAGACCACTTATTTATAATAAGTTCTTATTAATCGTAGTAGTTAAGTACTAACTAAAGTCTAGGTATAGCGCCGCTATTATAGTTAAGGACCCTATATATTTATAAGCAGGTAAAAGTTTTATATAGAATAGTATAAAGTAACTTATAAAGATAGTAGAGCGGATAATATATTAGATAATTAACAATAATCTAATAAGATAATCCTAATAGTTATAATAAGGTGTACTAATAGTATTAACTTAAGATAATAGCGGATTCTAATAAAAGCGATATAAGAGCGATATAAGAAATAGAATAGAATACGAGTCTTAATATAAAGTAGGATAAGATATAAGCTTTAATATAGGCAGTAGAACAAAATATAAGACTTAGAGTAAGAAACGGAATAAAAAATATATAGTAAGACGAGATATAAAATTTACGCTGCTAACTAAGTAAATAAAATTGCAAGATATAAATAGTAAGGCATATAAAAACAAGTATAATCCGTAGTAGAAGCCTTAAAACGTTAGTTATTATATATATTATATAGGAAGCCAAAGAGTTATAGATAGGATAATAGATGTCCTAATATGTATACTTAAGCAACTAGACTAGATATATAATAATAAGAGAGCTAATAATTCTATTCTTTATATTATAACTAGTTAGTAAAGCAGCTCTAGAGAGGTAGGGCAATAAGTTTAAAATAATCTAAGATATTAAAAAATGTTTAAGATTATATAAAAAGTAAAATATAATATAGCATTTTATTCTATAAGTATAAGGTAAGGTAAAATGCATAGTAAAAAGAGGTAGGGGGATAATCTAAGACATTATAAAAGGTCTAAAATTGTATATAAAAAAAAGTAAAATATAATATGGTATTTATCCCATAAGTATAAGATAAGGTAAAGTATATAGTAAAGAGAAGTAAGGGGATAATCTAAGACATTATAAAAAGTCTAAGATTATATAAAATAAAGTGAAATATAATATGGTATTTTATCCTATAAGCGTAAGATAAGGCTTTAGGATACTCTTTCACCTAAAATATAACCTATTTTAAGCTATATTACTAATAAAGCAACTTTTTTTTAGATAAGCTGTTATATCTACTATATAGGTAACCTAAAACTAGTATCCTAGATCCTACTTATAGCTACTACGCTTTATATTAAAGATACTTACCGGACTTATTTATATATAGGTCCCATAGTCCAAATTATATATTAAGCCATCTACAATACAGCTATTATTACTCTAGCCCTATAATACCGTACTCTTATTTACGCGCCTCTTTCTTCTATTTCCTGCCATTATTTACTTAATCTTTTAAACTTCTATAGCCGCCTCAACTAATACTATAGCCTCTTTATTTTTAAAAAATATAGCTATATTAAGCTTGCCTTAGCCTTAATTTCTTTAAACACATACTACCTAAAAATATATCCCGCCTTATATAACTACTATAAGCTCTACCTATAATATAGCGTTTAGTACCCTAGCGCAGAGCGGGCTCTCTTAAAAGCCGCATTATAATGCCTTTTAAAGCCTCTTTAGCCGCTGTAAATAAGGGAGATACTAATACGTAAATTAACAGTGGTATACTAGGTGGAGATAGCCCTAATCTTCGCAAGCTAGGGTAGTATATTAAGGTTAAGCTAGCCGATCTATAGGCTAACCTAAATAACCCGTTCTTTTCTAGTAAATCATTTAAAGAGCTCTAACTATATTTTAGTTCTCCGCATTTTAGTAGTATATAGGTTCGTGCTAATATATCTATTTAATAGGAAACTAGAGATATTAAAAGGAATTTTAAAAATAAACTTTTAAAAGCTATTAAAGATAAGTAGTTAGCTTATAAGATACAGGCTTTCTATTTAGTTACTTCGCGGGCTTTAAATTATCTATATTATTGCCGATACCTATTATCCGGCCTAGCCTTTTAGCGTTACCCTAATAACAAATATAAGACTTCTAGGCGGCAGCTTAAGTTAGATATTAGTTAGAACTCTATATACCTAAAACCGGATATTATAATTCTAAGTACTAACTTATTTAGTTATCTTAACTTAACTAGCACTACCCTTAATTTTCCCTTTTTTTCTTACTACGGCTTATATAGAAATAACGGAATTTATAGGTCTAGATAGCTAATATCGTTAGGCTCTATAATATTAGTAGTAAATAATATCTTCGCCTGTTATAGAACCCCACCATAGAGGCCTCCATAGGAGAGCCCCGTGCTCTCGCGTATACCTTACGTATAGCTTATATTAGCTACGCGTAGGTATATTACCTCCTTACGCCCTCGACCCTTACGATCGATCGCGCAACGTCTTATAGACTCCTTAAATATATACGCTCTATAGCCACTGCCTACGTTCCGTAATATTACGTTACGCCTTTTTTACTACTAACGCCTAGCCTATAACCAATTCTATATCTCTATAATACTATAGGCGCTGCTAAAAGCAGCGTGTCTATAAATTACCTCACTTTATACTTTTAAGGAACCTATAATAGTAAGATAATATTCCTTACTAGCTACTATATTAAACCTAAAGAACAATCTAATACCTATACTTAACCTATAACGCCAATTAATTCTAGGAGAATTTAATTTATTAGCCCTAACCCCTAAGGAGATAGACACTAATAATTTTTATCTTTTATTAACTATATAACTACAGATAAGCAAATAGAAGGGCTACTACCTATTAAAATCAAAATATGAGACGCCGAGATGTTTGTAAAAATAGTAGTATAAGACCCTAATAAATACTACCACCTTCTATAAAACTACTACCTAAAGCTTATATAAGCTAAGATATATACTATTTAAGATTGCGATATTATCTAAGACCTATAAGCTTGTAAGGCGCTCGCCGATAATATACGTTAAGAAACCGAAGATAACCTCTATATATCTAAACGTGATGTCTAATAGTTAAAGAAGAATAAGATTGCACTAATTGCTATAGTTACTAAAAAAGAAGGCATAATTAAATACCTATAATCTTAGCTTAATAAGTATATTTGTAATAATACTAGATACCTCTTTATTATATATAACGCCACCTAAGTCTCTATGCCCCTAGTAACTTCACCTACTTAATACTTAATAGAGGGTTAGCGCTAAGTAGCTTTACCTAATAGGAACCCCTACTAAAGTAGCGATAATAAAAGCCATAATAATTAGACCTAAACTATTACTATAGGATCTAATATATGCTACCCTAATCCTTTAGTCTTTTAAGGAGATTGTAAGGAATATAGCTACTAAAAGATACAAATCCGTAAGAAACTAACTTAGAGCGCCTACCTTTTTCCTATAAAAGACACTAAGATTAGCTATATTATTGGGCGAATAAAGGGTATACTATTTAATAGACTCTTTACCTAATAGGAGACTAGTAGCCCCTAGAAGTAGTAGTCTTACTAAAAAGTTCTTAATAATCTTAACCTAATATACCGCGACTATAACCTACTAGCTACTAACTAAGCTAAACTATATACCCAAAAGATAAGCCCTACTAAATTATTTAATAAGTTTTATATTAAATTCTAGGAATATACCGGAGCCCTTACCTAAGATAATACTAAAGACTAGAAGGATCTCCTTAAAAAAGTTACTTATTACCTTAGTTACGCAGCCGCCAGCTATAACTATAACGATATTTATAAAATGGTAGTAGCCCTATAGAAGATTAAATAACAACTAAATTAGATTGCTACTACTAACCCTTATTTAAAGACCTCTCTATAGAAGCCCTCTAGGCCTACTAAACCTATATATACTAAGCCACTAACGCCTACTACCTTAGGTGCCACTAGAGCTAATATTAACCTCTCTATACTAACCTTTTCGCAAAAACTCCTAAACGGAGAGCGTAAGCTACTCCGGAAATTAGGACGCTACTATAGATACCGTTAAAAAGGCTATTATTATAATAACCTAAACTACCTAATAGCTAGGTTTAGTACCTACCGCCTAATATCTAACTTAATGCCCTAAATACTAAATATATTACTATACGCTACTACCGTATAAGACGAAGATATAGTAATAGTAGTAGAATCGGATATAGAAACGGAAAACGCTAAGTCCTAGCCCTAAGTCGTGGGTTAGAACGCCCTAATAATAAAGGGATCTATATATCGGCCTACTTAATAAATAACTTAGTAAAGATAAACGGACGGAAATAGATAGTTTTATCTATAATAGGAACTACTACTATAAAATAATATAAAAGCCGTTTTATAATTAACTGCAGAGCTACTAACTAATTTATAGATACCTAACTTATATATATTTATAACCTACTTACCTTACCCCTTATTAAAGCCTGCGCCCTATAACTTACTAATAGTAGTTATACTATATAGAAGATTACCCACGTAGTATAACTCTACTTAGATATAAATAGGTACTAGGAAGAGCTTTAGGCCTATATTATACTACTTACTAACTACCCTATTATTCTTAGAATAAGCTAGCTTAAATAACACAACCCTACTATTAACTAGGAAAAGAGAAAAGTAACCTTTAACTCTAAATACTATAGAGAGACTTACCTAGGATATAGCCTAGCCGCCTCTATTTACTTACTAGGATATTAACCTAAGAAACCCCTTATTACTCTATTTATAACTAACTACTACTATATAAATGCCGCGGCCTTCTACCGTATAGTATATAAGAAAGGCTAAACCGTTGCTATAGCTTCCTAATTATAACTATATAAGCTTAATAAAGAATAGGACTACGTCCTCTATAGTAATAGGATAGATATAGTTA
>Ga0307515_10015986_pt1 | contig 13777 bp, 10 predicted proteins | sample 17_EM_MG_FD_194513 | JGI IMG/M metagenome (GOLD analysis project Ga0307515, IMG submission 194513) | Populus trichocarpa ectomycorrhiza microbial communities from riparian zone in the Pacific Northwest, United States - 17_EM | ecosystem: Host-associated > Plants > Roots > Unclassified | place... | reverse complement strand
CGACGTGGACCCCACCACATCGGCCTGGGCCACCACGCTTTCGGGCGACTCAGGGTGCACCAGCACCTTGGCGCCGGGGTGCTGGGCCTTCAGCAGGTCGAGCTCCAGGCCCTTGAACTCATCGTGCACGATGCAGGCGCCGTTCCACATCAGCATGTCGGCGCCGGTTTCTTTCTCGATGTAGCGGCCGAGGTGGCGGTCGGGTGCCCACAGGACTTTCTCGCCCTGGTCCTTCAGGTGCTGGACGATGGCCAGTGCGCACGAGCTCGTGACCATCCAGTCGGCACGTGCCTTCACGGCCGCGCTGGTGTTGGCGTAGACGACGACCTTGCGGTCCGGGTGAGCGTCACAGAAACGCGCGAAGTCGTCCGCAGGGCAGCCCAGGTCGAGCGAGCAGGTGGCGTCGAGATCGGGCATCAGCACACGCTTCTCGGGGCTCAGGATCTTTGCGCTTTCACCCATGAAGCGCACCCCGGCGACGATCAGCGTCTTGCTGGCGTGGTCACGGCCGAAGCGCGCCATCTCCAATGAATCCGCCACGCAGCCGCCCGTCTCGAGCGCCAGATCCTGCAAATCGCCATCGACGTAGTAATGCGCCACCAGCACCGCGTTGTGCTTGGCCAGCAGCGCCTTGGCACGTGCCTTCCATTCCTCGCGGCCCGCTGGTGTCAGCGGCTCAGGAACCTTGGCCCACGCATGGGCCGTGCAACTGGCGCCAGTGGCGTCTTGCAGGGTGTAGTCGAACAGCACTTGGCTCATGGCTGGGTGTGATGGCGGGCCGTCTCAGCCCAGGGCCAATCATGTTAGTCGCTGAAAGTCTGCCAGACAGCATCAGGTCATTGCGCAACGCACCGCGAAGCAGGTGCCCATCAAGCAACGCCCAAGAGCCCGGGTCTCCCGGGCCGATGGGTGGCGCCCCTCGGGGGCAGGAGCGCAGCGACTGGGGGGCTTCATCACTCCAGGCCCCGCTCAGCCTCCATCAGCTTGTAGCGAGCCAAAGCCAGATTGGTCCGCTGCTTGTCCAGCACGGCAAACAGAAACAGATCCCGGTGGCGCGACACCGTGCGCATCACGTGGTGCCGCGGGCCGGCGCTCGTCATCACCTCGTCGGCTTCAGTGGTGAGGCCGAGGTCGCGCGAGGCCTGCTGGTGGGCGCGCAGTATCTGCGTGCTGGCGGCGGCGGCGAGATCAAGTGGAATGGCTTGATCTTCGCGTGAGTGCTTGGCAAGGATGAGGCCCGTGCCGCCGTCGACCACTGCGCAGGCGAGCACGCCGTCGAGGGCCGACAGTGCTGCCAGTGCCTTCACCGCCAAGGCCGGATCGAGTGTCGGGCGGCGATCCGGCATCGCGTCAGGAGTTGAGGTGGGTGTGGACGGTGGCAAGGCCGCGGATGACGCAGACAGATCGGCCACCTTGATCTGGAAGCCATCGAGTCCCGTCGCGACTGGCAGCTGAGGCGGCGCCCACACCGGCTCCTTCTTCACGCGGTTCCACATGCCCAGCAGCGAGTTCCACACGGCCGACGCGCTGGTCAGCGCCTCGTTGAGCACCTGCACCTTCAGGCGCGCAGGCCAGTCGGCCATGCCGATCTTGTTGGCGATCCACACGGCGTTGGGCGGCAGCATGAAGAGCAGGGTGGGGCAACGCCAGTTCGGGTGCCGCACGGCGGTCTGCAGCGTCTCGAGCATTTCATCAATGGCGTGCGGCTGCATGGCGCCGACGATGACCGCCGTCATGTGGCTGCGCTCCATCAGCGCCAGCGGCACGGAGGCGTTGTCGACACCCGGCGCGCGCACGTCGGCGTGGTAGATGCGCAGCGCGTCTTCGTGGCGCCGCTCGAGCGTGGTTCGCTCGATCATCGCCAGCGTGCGCAACGTGCCCTGCTCGCGCAAGTGGAGCCGTTCAACCGGGCGCCCGCTGGCGTCGGACAAGGCCTTGATCACCGCCGCGGCCCACACGCCGGTCGGGTCGAAGAGGGCGATCAGGCGGCTCGCGGTGTCGAGGTCGGCCCGGGTAGAGGCGAAGTGGTCGCGGATCGCTTGCGCAGGCGACCCGGAGACGACGAGATCGCGCAGATGGCTGTCGACCATCTGGCCGCGGTCGTTGACCTCGGTGGCGATGCTTTCCAGGATCGCCGTGGCAGCAAAGCCATGGTCGCGCTCTTCAGGGGCGTGGTGGTCGTCACGGGTCTGAGTACCTCGGATCGTTCGCAGATCCCCGAAGAGCGATGTGAGCATGGCTTTTCCCTAGGTCGCGCGTCGACTGGCGCTGTGCGCGAAGTCTAGGCGGGGCGCGGCCGCGAGCCATCCGTAGGGTTGCAACCATTGGTTGATAACGACCCCCGAACGAGGGACAGGGTAAACACCAAAAAAGCAAGCGGACGGCTAGGCGAAGAAGCGGCTCGGCGGCGAGCCAACCGAGCGGCGCACCATGGCCGTGAATGCGCTGGCGCTGGCGTAGCCGAGCTCGGCCGAGATCACGGCCATCGGGATCTTGCGTGCGGCCATCGACAAGGCCTTGGCCAGAAGCACCTGCTGGCGCCACTGCAGGAAGGTGGTGCCGAGTTCGCTGCGGAACAGCCGCGCCACAGTGCGTGGGCTGGCATTGGCGTTGCGCGCGCAGGTCTCGAGCGTGGACCAGCGGGTCGGGTCGTTCAGCACCGCCTCGCACAGCGCACGCAGGCGCTTGTCTTGTGGCAGGTCGACGCCGATCGGCACCGCCCGGGCGCGGCGCATTTCGTCGAGCACCAGCGCGCTGAGGTGGTGTTCACGCTCGGTGGGCGTGCGCGGGCCGGGGTCGATCGACAGGTGCATCACGAGTTCGCGCAGCAGGCTCGACACCTCGATCACCCGGCATACGCGCCAGGGCGAATCAGCAGCAGGCCGCATCTCCGGACCGCATTGGTCGGCGTCCTGGTGCAGGTAGAGCGTGCGCAGCTCGGCTTCTTCGACCACGGTGACCACGTGCTCGACGCGCGGCGGAATCCACACCGCGCGCGACGGCGGCACGATGTAGGTGCTGTTCTCTGCCGTCACGCGCACGACACCGGTGACCGAGAAGGCGAGCTGGCCCCAGGCGTGGCTGTGCGGCTCGATGTAGGTGTCGGTCGCGAGCCGTCGCGATTTGGCGCGGACCGGGTTGACGGCCGTCGGCGCATAGCGCGGCGGGTCGACCGGCGGCACGCTCGCGTGGCGGCGCTGGTTGTGCGAAGGGCGTGCGGATGAGGTGGCAGAAGCCATGTCCGAATCTCGATAGAACTTGACGAACTATCGTAACCTGGCCGCAACGATGCCGCCTAGAGTTCAGGCATTCCCCTGATTCAGCTCCCCATGACTGCAGCATCCGTCCCGCTTCGCCAAGACGCCAAGACCATCGGTCTGATCGGCCTCGCGCATGGCACATCGCACTTCTTTCACATGCTGCTGGTGCCCTTGTTCCCGCTGTTCCGCAGTGAGTTCGGCTACAGCTACTCGGAGCTCGGCCTGCTGGTGTCGACCTTCTTCGTGATCTCGGGGGTCGGGCAGGCGCTGTCCGGGTTCCTGGTGGACCGTGTGGGCGCACGGCCGATGCTGTTCGCGGCCATGAGCTGCTTCGTGCTGGCCGCCTTGATGACGGCCACGGCTCACAGCTACACCGGGCTGATGCTGGCCGCAGCCCTGGCGGGCCTGGGTAACTCGCCGTTCCACCCGATCGACTTCACCATCCTCAACAAGCGGGTCTCCCAACCGCGCCTGGGGCATGCGTTCTCGGTGCACGGCATCACCGGCAACCTGGGCTGGGCCGTGGCGCCGATCTTTTTGACCGGCCTGACTGCCATCACCGGCTCCTGGCGCATGGCCGCAGCCGGCATGGGTGTCTGGGCGCTGCTGGTGATGGTCGTGCTGTGGCTCAACCGCGATGCGATCGACGACAAGGCCGGCGCGTGGGCGCATGAGAGCGCAGCGGCTACAAAAGGCGCCGTCCCGCCAGTCTCCGAGCATCCGCTGGCGTTCTTGCGTTTGCCTTCGGTGTGGCTGTGCTTCTCGTTCTTCTTCTGGTCGACCTGCACGCTGAGTGCGGTGCAAAGCTTTGCCAGCCCCGCGCTGCAGAGCATGTACGGCCTGCCGCTGTCGGCCACTGCATTCGTGGTTACCGGCTACATGCTCTGCGGCGTGGCCGGCATGGTGGCGGGCGGGTTCCTCGTCGCCAAGGCCGAGCGCCTGGAGCGAACCATCGGCGCTTGCCTGCTCGGCGCAGCCGTGCTGCTCTGTCTGGTCAGCAGCGGCTTGCTGCCCGGCGCACTGGCTGCTGTGGTGGCGGCGCTTTCCGGATTTGGCGCGGGCCTGGCCGGGCCGTCGCGCGACATGTTGATCAAGCAGGCCTCACCTCCCGGAGCCACGGGGCGCGTCTACGGTGCGGTGTATTCAGGCTTGGACCTCGGCTTTGCGGTGGCCGCACCAGCCTTCGGTTCGCTGCTTGACCACGGCCTGCCGCATGCAGTGTTCTATGGCGCCGCGCTCACGCTCGTGGCGGGTGTGGCGTCGGCCTCTCTGGTGGGCATGGGCGTCGCCCAATTGCGCGGGGATCGTAAAGTCGCTGCATGAGCACACGCAGCGAGAACACGTCATCACGATTGGCCGGCCACGTGCTGGTCGAGGCCCTGATTGCCCAGGGCGTAGACACCGTGTTCGGTGTGCCCGGCGAGAGCTACCTCGCCGTACTCGACGGCTTTCATGAGCACCGCGAGCGGATCCGCTTCATCGCCTGCCGGCAGGAGGGCGGGGCGGCCTTCATGGCCGAGGCGCAGGGCAAGCTGAGCGGCCGCCCCGGGGTGTGCTTCGTGACGCGTGGCCCTGGCGCCACCAACGCCAGCATCGGGCTGCACACGGCGTTTCAAGACAGCACGCCGATGGTGCTTTTCATCGGCCAGGTGGCCAGCGACCAGCGTGACCGCGAGGCCTTTCAAGAGGTCGACTACCGCCAGATGTTCGGCCCTGGCACGCTCGGCTTTGCCAAGTGGGTGGGTGAAGTGCAAGACGCCGAGCGCTTGCCCGAATACGTGTCGCGCGCGTTTCACACCGCGATGCAGGGCCGGCCCGGCCCGGTCGTGCTGGTGCTGCCTGAAGACATGCTGACCCAGCTGACCGACGCTGCAGTGCTGCCGCGCGCCGAGCCCGCACAGGCCTGGCCTGCGCCGGGTGCGCTTCGCGACGTGCGCGCGATGCTGCTTGCGGCACAGCGGCCCTTCGTCCTCATTGGGGGCAGCGGCTGGGACGCGGCGGCCTGCAAGGCGATGCAACGATTCGCCGAGAACTGGAAGCTGCCGGTCGGCTGCGCCTTTCGTTTCCAGGACCTGTTCGACAACTCGCACACGAACTATGCGGGCGACGTCGGCATCGGCATCAACCCCAAACTGGCAGAGCGTGTGAAGCAGGCCGACCTGGTGCTGGCCATCGGCCCGCGGCTGGGTGAGATGACCACCGGCGGCTACACGCTGCTGCAGCCGCCGCGTCCGGCGCAGAAGCTGATCCACATCCACGCCGGTGCCGAAGAACTGGGCCGTGTCTACGCGGCCGATTTGCTGCTGCAGTCATCGATGGCCAGTGCGGCCAAGGCGCTCGAAGCGCTGGCCGCGCCGACGCAACTGCCCTGGGCCGACTGGACCGCGCAGGTCCATGCCGACTACGAAGCCAACTTCGACGCCCAAGCGGTCGAGCCGCTCGACATGGCGGTGGTCATCAAGACCATTCAGCGCTTGGCGCCGGCCGACACGGTCTACACGAATGGCGCTGGCAACTACGCCGGCTGGCTGCACCGCTACTGCCGATACGCCGGCTTGCAGCACCACGGCCGTACCCAACTCGCGCCGACCTCGGGCGCCATGGGCTACGGCGTGCCGGCGGCCGTGGCTGCTGCGTTGCTGTACCCCGAGCGCACCGTGGTCAACATCGCTGGCGATGGCGACTTTCTGATGACGGGGCAAGAGCTTGCCACCGCCACCGGCTACGGGGCCAAACGGCTCATCAGCGTGGTGGTCGACAACGGCACCTACGGCACGATCCGCATGCACCAGGAGCGCGACTACCCGGGCCGCGTCAGCGGCAGCGATCTGTTCAACCCCGACTTTGCGGCGCTCGCACGTGCCTACGGCTGGAACGCACATCGGGTCGACACCACGGCCGCCTTCGAACCGGCATTTGCCGAGGCCCTGCGGTCGCAGCAACCGGCGCTGCTGCACCTCAAGCTCGACGCCGACGTGAGCACCTCGCGGACCACGCTCACTGCGATTCGCAACAGGGCGCGGCTCAGCGCGGCTTCATGAAGAGCAGCACCACGCCCACCAGCACCACGGCCGCGGCCAGCCACTCGAAACCCGTCACCACCTCGCCGAGCACGGCCACGCCGAGCAGCATCCCGATCACCGGGTTGACGAAGGTATAGCTCGACGCCACCGCCGCGGTGGACCGCGCGAGCAGCACCATGTAGGCGTTGAAGGCGATCAGCGAGCCGAACACCACCAGGTAGAACCACGCCGCCACGGCCGCTGGTTGTGGCGGCCACTGGGGCGTTTCACCCTGGGTGGCCGACATGGCGAGCAGCACCAGGCCGCCGCAGATCATTTCGCTGGCAAAGCCCACCGGCCCGGGCGCAAGCGGCAAGGTCCGCTGGCTCAGAACGCTGCCGATCGACCAGGTGACGCAGGCGATCGCAATGGCCGCCAACCCTGCTGGCGACGCTTGGAAGCCGGCGCCTTGGGTCAGCATCAACACGCCGACCAGGCCCACGCCGATGCCCGCCAGTTCCAGCCGGCCGGGCTTCACGCCCCACAGCAGGTTGAGCGCGGCGATCATCAGCGGCACCACCGCAATGAAGGCCACCACCAGGCCCGAGCCGACGCTCTGCTCGGCATAGGCCGTGCCGCCCATGCCGCCGCCGAGCATCAGCGCCCCGACGATCAGCGCGTTGCGCCATTGCTGAAGCGATGGCCACGGGGCCTTGCGCCAGCGCATCCACACCAGCAAAAGCACCCCTGCGAACAGGAAGCGCGTGCCCATCTGGAAGAAGGGCGGAAAGCTCAGCAGCGCGAACTTGATGGCAAGGTAGGTCGAGCCCCACACCAGCCAGGTGGCTGCAAGGCAAAGCACCAACAACGGGTTGTGCGACAGGCGCGCACCGGAAGGCGAGGCGAGGGCGTTCATGGTCTGGGAGGCGTCACGGAAAGCTGGCATCGTAAAAAAGATGCGGCGCCATCGGAATGGCAAACTCAAGGTTCTGCGCTGCATGCTTCGTTGCTTTTCAAGGCGCATGAGGAGCCCGACCTTGAATCTCGATTTCGATTCACACGACACCCGCATCCTTGCCGAACTACAGGCCGACGCGAGGTTGTCGATGGCTGAGCTCGGCCGCCGTGTGCACCTAAGCCAGCCGGCAGTGACCGAGCGCGTTCGCAAGCTCGAATCGGCCGGCGTCATCACCGGTTACCGCGCGACCGTGAACCTGGCGAGCCTTGGCTACGGCATTCGCGCGATGGTGCGCGTGGGCCGTGCCGACTATGCCCGCGTGGTCAAGCTCGTCGGGCAGATGCCCGAGGTGGTCAACGCCTACAACGTGACCGGCGAAGACAGCTGGCTGCTCGAGATTGCAGTGATCGACGTCGCCCACCTCGACGCGGTGGTCACCCGCTTCTGTTTGCTGACGGAAACGTCGACTGCCATCATTCTCAACGCCGCACGCGAGCATCAGCCGATGCTCCCGGCGCGTCGGCAAGACGTCAAACCTCCCATCAGGAAAGTGGCCAACGCATGAGCATCTCTCCTCTTGATTTCGCTACGTGCGACTTGTGCGATGCCAACAAGGCCAGCACCGACGGCAGCTTTCGCGTGCTGCCACCGGTGTTCCGCGACTACGGCAAGCGCCTCAAGTTCGCCGGCCTCGTCACCACCGTGAAGTGCTACGAAGACAACTCGCTGGTCAAGGCCGCACTCGACACGCCGGGGCAAGGGCGCGTGCTGGTGGTCGATGGCGGTGCCTCGCTCCGACGCGCGCTGGTCGGCGGCAACCTCGGCGCCGCAGGCGCGAGGAACGGCTGGGTCGGGATCGTGGTCGACGGTTGCGTGCGCGACACCGCCGAGCTCGCAGCCTGCGACCTAGGCATTCGCGCCTTGGCGCTGATGCCTTGGCCGACCGAGAAGCGCAATGAAGGCCAGCGCGACGTGCCGGTGCAGATCCAGGGCGTGTGGGTTCGCCCCGGCGATTGGCTCTATGCCGATGAAGACGGCATCGTGGTCACCGCCACGCCGGCTGTCTGACTGCAGCGGCACGGCATGCGAACGCAGGGCCTGAGCGCCCCCACCGTCTTGCTCACCGGCTTCGAGGCCTTTGGTGGTCACTCCGTCAATGCGAGCTGGCTGGCGGCGCAGGCGCTGCATGGCCGGCAGATCGCAGGGCACCGCGTGGTCGCGGCCCGGTTGCCCACGGTGTTCGATCTCTCGCTGCGCGAACTGCAGGGCCTGTTGGACGCCCACGCCCCCTCACTCGTGCTTTGCCTGGGCCTGGCCAGTGGGCGCAAGGCCTTGTCGCTCGAACGCGTGGCCATCAACATCAACGACGCCAGCCTGGCCGACAACCGCGGCGCCCAACCCGTCGACACACCGGTGGTGCCTGAAGGCCCGACGGCGTACTTCAGCACCTTGCCGCTGAAAGCAATGTTGCAGGCGCTGCGGCGGCACGGCCTGCCCGCCGAACTGTCGCAGACGGCCGGCACCTTCGTGTGCAACCACGTCTTCTATGGATTGATGCACGCGCTGTCGACACAAGCTACCTTGAAGAGCACGCGGGGTGGTTTCGTCCATGTGCCCGATCTCCCGGTGCTGGCGCTGCCTGATCTCGTGGGCGGACTGCACCTTATGCTGGAGACGGCGCTGACAACGCAGACCGACGCCCGCTTTGCAGCCGGCGCCGTGCACTGAAACGGCTCAGCGGCGCACGACTTCCAGCAACCGATCAAGCCCACCTTCGTTGATGGCCACCATGGCCTTCTCGCGGACGGCGGGCTTCGCGTGATAGGCCACGCTCAAGCCGGCTTCGCCCATCATCGGCAGGTCGTTCGCCCCGTCGCCCATCGCAATAGCCTGCTTCGGCGAGATGCCCAGTTGCGTGCATGTGGCGAGCAGCATGCGGCGCTTCTCTTCCCCGTCGCAGATGTCGCCCCAGGGCTGGTCGACCATGCGGCCGGTGAGGGCGCCGTTGGCCGCTTCGAGCACGTTGCTGCGCGTGAAGTCGATCTTCAGCAGGTCGCGCACGTGGTCGGTGAAGAAGGTGAAACCACCCGAGACCAGCAGCGTCTTCATGCCGGCTGCCTGGCAGGCTTGCACCAGCGCCTGGGCTCCGGGGTTGAGTCGCAGCCTCTCATCGAGCACCTGCTGCATGGCCGATACGGGCACGCCCTTCAGCAGGGCGACGCGCTGGCGCAGGCTTTCCTTGTAGTCGCTGATCTCGCCGCGCATGGCGGCCTCGGTGATGGCAGCCACCTCGGCCTTGCGGCCGGCGGCGTCCGCGATCTCGTCCACGCATTCGATGTTGATCAGCGTCGAATCCATGTCGAAGGCGATGAGCTTGAAGTCGCTCAGGCGCGGCGGGACGGGGAGGTTCTGGATCACGAGGCCGGGAAGCGGCGTTGCAGTCATAAGAAAAACAGATGGGAGCGTGAGAAAAGTGGGATTGTCCCCGCAAGGCGCATTTGCCAATGGGCACACGGCTTGCGATGCTACGGCGCGGTAACTTATTTGGTTACCGAAGGTTTCTGTCGAAACAAGAAACAGCCCACAAGGCCCACAAACCGACCATGCGCATCCAACGTCTTTCAGCTCTTGCTGCAGTCGCTTTCGTCGCCGTTGCAACCCACGCGACGATCGTCAACGCTCAGGCCGCGAACCCCGATCCTGCGGCTGCCAGCCGGGTGGCACGTGATGCGGACAATCCGATGCGCGTGATCCTCGAAGCCAGCAAGCTCAAGGTGCGCATCAAGCCCGATACCGAAGACGCGCCGCCCCCTGAAAAGCGCGTTGTCCGCGCACCTGCTTCGCGGCCCGCGGCAGTGGCCAAGGCAACAGCGCCGGCCGCCGCAGTACCACCCGCGGCGTCCCAAGCTGCAGCAGCTCAGGCTCTCGCGCCTGTGAACCCGCCCGCACAGATGATGGCCAAGGCGGCTGAATCGGTGCCGATGCCATCGGCGCTCGCCACCCCGGCGCCCATCGTGCCGGCAACCAAGCCACTGGCTTTGCCGCCGATTCCGCTCAAGCTTGCGCAATTGGTGGAGCCCGAGGTGCCTTCGTCGGTGATGCGCCGCATGCGCAGCGACGTGACGGTGGTAATCGGCCTGACCGTCAATGCCGACGGCTCGGTGTCAGACGTGGTGATCAAGTCCAACCCGATGAAGGCCTTGGACACGGCCATCATCGATGCGGTGCGTCAGTGGCGCTACAACCCGATCGACGAGCCACGCACCCATGCGGTGCAGCTGGTGCTGCATTCGAGCCAATAGCGGGTCTCACGCGACGCTCAAGCTTCAACCTTGGGCGTGCCCAGCGAGCGCAAGACGTCACGAATCAGCTGGGCGCGGTCCTTCGGTTCCTTGGTCTCCCGCTCGATGCGCAGCTTGTCGTTGCCGGCCAGTTTGATGTGGCGGTTCTTCTGCACCAATTCGATGATTCTCATGGCATCAATTGGTGCATTGGGTCGGAAGCTGATGATCATCAGCTGCGGTGCGGCATCGATCTTCATCACGCCGTAGGGCTTCGCCAGCACGCGCAGGCGGTGCACGTCGAACAGCGTCTGCCCTTGTGGCGGTAGCTTGCCGAATCGGTCGGTGATTTCTTCGAGCAGCGTGTCGATCTGCTCCGGCTTGTCGGCCGTGGCCAGGCGCTTGTAGAGGCTCAGGCGCGTGTGCACGTCGCCGCAGTAGTCGTCGGGCAGCAGGGCCGGCGCGTGCAGGTTGATCTCGGTGGTGGCACTCAGCGGCGAGAGCAGGTCGGGTTCGCGGCCCGCCTTCAACGAACGCACGGCCTCGCTCAGCATGTCGTTGTAGAGCTGGAAGCCCACCTCCATCATGTTGCCGCTCTGGTTTTCGCCCAGCACCTCGCCGGCGCCGCGAATCTCCAGGTCGTGCATCGCGAGGTAGAAGCCCGAGCCGAGCTCTTCCATGTTCTGGATGGCTTCGAGCCGCTGTGCTGCCTGCTTGGTGAGGCCTTCGACATCGGGCACCAGCAGGTAGGCGTAGGCCTGGTGGTGCGAACGGCCCACGCGCCCGCGCAATTGGTGCAGCTGCGCGAGGCCGAACTTGTCGGCCCGGCTGATCACGATGGTGTTGGCGCTCGGCACGTCGATGCCGGTCTCGATGATGGTCGAGCACAGGAGCACGTTGTGGCGCTGGGCCACGAAGTCGCGCATCACCGCCTCGAGCTGGCGTTCGGGCATCTGGCCGTGGGCCACCGCGATGCGTGCTTCGGGCAGCAGCTCCTGCAGCTTCTGGCGGCGGTTCTCGATGGTCTCGACTTCGTTGTGCAGGAAGTAAACCTGCCCACCGCGTTTCAGTTCGCGCAGCGCGGCCTCGCGGATCGTGCCGCTGCTCTCGCCGCGCACGAAGGTCTTGATGGCCAGGCGTCGCTGCGGCGCGGTGGCGATCACGCTCAGGTCGCGCAGGCCTTCCAACGCCATTCCCAAGGTTCTTGGGATCGGCGTGGCGGTGAGCGTCAGCACGTCGACCTCGGCGCGCATCGCCTTGATGGCTTCCTTGTGGCGCACGCCGAAGCGGTGCTCTTCGTCGATCACCAGCAGGCCCAGGCGCTTGAACTTGACCTTGTCGCTGATCAGCGCGTGCGTGCCGACCACGATGTCGACGGTGCCGTCGGCCAAGCCTTCGAGCGTGGCCTTGACCTCCTTGCTGGAGCGAAAACGCGAGATCTCCGCGACGCGCACCGGCCACTTGCCGAATCGGTCGGCGATGTTCTGGTAATGCTGCTCGGCCAGCAGCGTGGTCGGCGCGAGGATGGCCACCTGCTTGCCGCCGGTGACGGCGACGAAAGCGGCCCGCAAGGCGACCTCGGTCTTGCCGAAGCCTACGTCGCCGCAAACCAGACGGTCCATAGGCTTGGGGCTGACCATGTCCTGGATGACGGCGTGGATGGCGGCCTTCTGGTCGGGCGTCTCCTCGAAGCCGAAACTCGTGGCAAATGCCTCGTAGTCGTGCGGCGAGAAGCGGAAGGCAAAGCCCTCGCGCGCCGCGCGCCGGGCGTAGAGGTTCAAGAGTTCGGCGGCGGTGTCGCGCACCTGCTCGGCCGCCTTGCGCTTGGCCTTGTCCCACTGGCCCGAACCCAGGCGATGCAACGGCGCCTCTTCGGCGCTCACGCCGGTGTAGCGGCTGATCAGGTGCAGCTGAGCCACAGGCACATAAAGCGTGGCCTTGTCGGCGTATTCGAGATGAAGGAACTCGCTCGCGCCGTCCCCGAGGTCGATGCTCATCAGGCCGACGTAGCGGCCGATGCCATGGTTCACGTGCACCACCGGGTCGCCGACCTTCAGCTCCGAAAGGTCCTTAATCAGCGAGTTGACGTCGCTGACCTGCTCCTGCTTGCGGCGGCGCCGCGCCGTGGGCGAGGTGGCGAAGAGCTCGGTTTCGGTGATGAACTGGATCGCCTTGCCGTCAGCCGGCTCCGTCCAGAAGAAGCCTTCAGCCATCGGCGCCACGGCGATGGCGTAACGCTCGTCGCCCGCCTCGAACTCGGCCAGGCTCGCCACCGAGGGTGGCTCGATCTTGTTGTCGCGTAGCAGCTCGAGCAGGCTTTCGCGCCGGCCCTGGCTCTCAGCCATCACCAGCACGCGATGCTGCGTGGCGCCGAGGTGAAGCTGCAGTTTCTTGAGCGGATCTGGCGCGCCACGGTCGACGCTCAGGTCTGGAAGAGGGCGCGCCCATTCCACCGGCTCCTTGCCACGGACGACCAGCGTGGCGTGCGCATTGGCCAGCGTGAAGAAGTCTTCGGGCCGCAGGAACAGGTCTTCCGGCGGCAGGATGGGCCGCTCGCGGTCGTGTTGCAGGAAGCGGTGGCGCTCGCGCGTGTCGGTCCAGAAGCGCTTCAGGGCTTCATCGGTCTCGCCATGCAAGACCACGGCGGCCTGCGCACCCAGGTATTCGAAGATCGTTGCCGTGCTGTCGAAGAACAGTGGCAGGTAGTACTCGATGCCAGCGGTGGCGATGCCGGTGCCGATGTCCTTGTACAGCCGCACCTTGGTCGGGTCGCCTTCCATCTTCTCGCGCCAGCGGGCGCGAAAGGCGGTGCGCGCCTCTTCGTCCATCGGGAACTCGCGGCCGGGCAGCAGGCGCACCTCGGGCACGGGGTAGAGGCTGCGCTGGCTGTCGGGGTCGAAGGTGCGGATGCTGTCGACCTCGTCGCCGAATAAGTCCACGCGGTAGGGCACGGCCGAGCCCATCGGGTACAGGTCGATCAGGCCGCCGCGCACCGCGTATTCGCCGGGCGACACCACCTGGCTCACGTGCGTATAGCCCGCCAGAGTGAGCTGCGCCTTGAGCGCGGCCTCGTTGAGCTTGGCCTTCTGCTTGAAGTGGAAGGTGTAGCCGGCCAGAAAACTCGGCGGCGCCAGCCGAACCAGCGCGGTCGACGCCGGCATCAGCACCACGTCGACCTCGCCTTGCTGGATGCGCCACAGCGTGGCCAGGCGCTCGGAGATCAGGTCCTGGTGCGGCGAGAAGGTGTCGTACGGCAGCGTCTCCCAATCGGGGAAG
>Ga0307515_10015985_pt1 | contig 13777 bp, 4 predicted proteins | sample 17_EM_MG_FD_194513 | JGI IMG/M metagenome (GOLD analysis project Ga0307515, IMG submission 194513) | Populus trichocarpa ectomycorrhiza microbial communities from riparian zone in the Pacific Northwest, United States - 17_EM | ecosystem: Host-associated > Plants > Roots > Unclassified | place... | reverse complement strand
AAACATATTCTAATATTCACTTGAAAATTGGCATGATACATGTCAATGTTGATGTGAATAACTATATTAAATTTAATTGTAATGTTCAATCTGAATTCTAGTTGAATTTATATCTTTGAAAAAATAAAATTCAATTCATTTTATTTTTATATTACTATTATTATCTTCATTTTATTCCTTCAAATGTCTCTGATAAAAATAAAATGGGTATATGAGTATTTTGTAAAAGATAGTTTTAACTTTAATTTTTTCTTCTTAGTATAGTACTAAACTAGAGGTTTGACATCTGATTCATTTTTGTACCATTTTTAAATATTAAATTCTATTTGGAATTCAATTCTTGATACTCAAAATAATTCCAAACATGAGATTGTATTAAAACATCAAATTAAAATTTTAACTTAAAGTTTTTTTTCTTGAGAATTTTAAAGTTAATTGAATTGAATAATCAAACTAAACCAATCAATTTGGAGTTGTTTTTTTAACAAACCGAATAAATTCAATTTTATCCATTGGCCTTTTGGTTAGCCTATTTTGACAAACTTTGATTTAATGAGACTTTAGTTTATAATGAGTTTTTTTATTTAGTTCTATTTGATTTTTTTTTTGTTTTGATTTTTAAAAGCTAATCGAACCGGGTTTTTTAATTCTTAACCAAAATTATTCAAAAAGTTTAAGAAATATTCAATTCAATTGATTTTGGTTCGATGTTATAAGTATTCCAAATAATTTGGTTAATTAACTTACCGGTAACTTCTTTGATTAAATAAAAACTATCTATGCATTCTTTTTTCCCTTTTAATCACAAATAGAAAGTCATCATAGGGCACAAAACTCTGGTTTATAAGGGCCTTTCTTTCTTTTTTTTACAAAGATTTTCACATGACTAGAAAATTGATTATCACCGACATAATATTCAATTGGTGTTTAAATTGTATTTCATCGGCATATAAATCACCAATAATATTTCTTATGGAAACTTAACGTTGACAGGTTCTCGTCGAGGATTTCAGATCCTTCAATAATTCGATAGATGAAGTTACTTATCAAAAAATACACCAATAAAATATTTGCGTCAAAAAGCAATTTGGCGACCATTTTTCTGTCAGTCAATCCATTGATAAATATTCTCGATGGATCACTGATAGACTAACAATCAACAATTGATCATGTATCACCGAAACATTTCCTAACAAAATCACCAACAAACAAATTATGCCGATGAATCAATCGGCTATGTCAACACAGTTTACAACTCTATGTAATTCTCCGATAAAAATGGGCCTATATTACTAACTGAATTACCAATAAATTTTTATGTTTATTGTTGATTCCATCGGTATTTTAATAATTTACTTTTTTTTTAATACATGCTTATTTGGATCTAACAATTTGACATTTACAATATTAAACAACTAAATAAAATTGAAGAACATATTTTATATTATTAATTTAATTATAAAATCAATTACAAAATCTTAATATATTAAAAAAAAAAGCTGGAGTTGCAGGTGGAAATGGAGGTTGTGGGGGGGGGGGGATTTTCTAGAGGTCCATAAATGGGAGAATAATATGTTAATAGGTATGTCATCACCTGCTCTCATTGTTTTCTACTTTGTTTTTTATATTGTGCCTCTAGTTTGGACTTCACAACAACAACTTATTCTTGAACCATCTCTTGAATGGCTGGAGATGGTTGTATTGGGCCAGATTATAGGTTGTCTGCGGTTGAGACACTACAATTTGCCCTCATATCTTGGGCCACAATTATAAAGATGTTGTAAACTCAATTCCTATCGGGTCTACTGGTTGCTTTAGCCTCCAACCACAACATTAGATCACTAAATAAGTTGAATGGCCCTCTTCGTGTTTGACATGCATGTTGATGTTATATGTTTCTTACATAAGAAAAAAACAAGTCAAAGATTTCAAGTAAAAAATATTAGTGAAAAAATATTCAAAAAGTTTAAAAGTTTACTTATAATAAACACCTCGACTCAACTGTCCATGAATTGTTCCTCCTTTTTATGTTTATCACCCTTCTATATATGTGTTTCCTCATATAATTCCATCGGAGTTGGCTGTCGCCCAACCTATGTATCTTGAAAAATAAATCATTAGCAAAACATTATCACAAATAATAAATAACATTTGAAGAAAAATATTTTATTATAAAACAGGTTCTTACCAGGCCATTTACATGGTTAATAAAAGGAAACCATCCACTGGTATGCTTGTTAATAGAACCATGAGTCTTTTTATTTCTATTTGAGGACCCACTCTGTGACTGCATTCGACGTCAAGAACTCTAAATATCTTTCCTAATTACTCTCAATGATGTGAGAAGGTCTAAAATTCTTTAACACCTTAAAATCATATGACTCAGGTCTTCTCTAAGTATAGGTGTATATCATACTAAAAATCACGCAAAAATATAATCAAACAAAATTACAATTTTACAAAAGATATATACTTCACATGTTAAAACTTACATAGTTGCATTGTGGTTTTCCAAAACTCGCCTGGCCACCCGAAAGTTTGCCTCGTCCTACCAAAATTGTTCCTTATGATTGTTTTTTGTAAAATAATTAGTTTTTATATTTAAAAATATATATGTATATTAACTAAAAGTTTTGATTATTTATCTACTAACCTTTAACCCCCCCCCCAAGCCTCATCCATATGCATTCATTCAAGATTAAGGGTAATTTCATCGATGTTATCATGTAAACAATTTTTATATTTGTGAACCTAAAAATGAATTAATTAATGAAAAAAAATATATAAACACTTAATCAACTCGTCAATGTTATATTCAAAGGAAAAAAACTCACATGATGTAATTCAACTTTCATTTTACTATAATTTCAAGAATTTAAATTTTTTTCTTAAAACCCCTAAATTTCAGCAATGATTTTTTATCCGTCGGCAATTCTATAGGTCAATCCTAATTTTATGAATCTCATCATAAACACTATGTAATTCTCCTACAAGTTAACATTTGTCAGTGATAAGAAATTCACTAATGAATTTTCATCCATCGACAATTTCATTGGTCAATCCTAATTTCAAGAATTTGTTTCACAACTCTTTATAATTCTCTAACTATTTTAATATCAATGAGTGAGTTTGTTATTGATTTACAATTATGATAATCATTAATGAAATTGTCGACAATTGATTTATGATTTATTATTGTTTTAAAGTTATATAGATGATTCCATCATAAATTTAAAAAATTTATTTTTATGTATTTTTGTTATAATCCCTTATCTAACCTAATTATACAACTAGAACAACAACAATAGTGGCAGCAATCATATTCAACAACAACTCATTAAAACCATAACCACAACAATAAAAGCTTGATAAATGTAAAAAAAAAAAATATAATGCATTACAAAGTGACAACAAATATCTTAATTACACAATGATGTTTTACATCTAAAATCAATTCAAATCCTTTTTAATCTAAACTTTCCTCATCATTTTCATCATCTTCATGCCTATCGTCATTATCTTATTTGTTGATTTGAAGTTGGTTAATCTCTTCAGCTTCATCAAATTTTGTATGTTCACTAATACTCAATATATCATTTAACTCGTCAATATCAATATAAACATAAGTATTCTTAGCAATACAAAAATTTGAATTTTTTTTCTAACTCGATAGATGAAGCAACTTGATATGGATCAACTAACTCATCCAATTGAAATACATCTTCTCCCTCAATTACTTCATCATTAGCAATTTTAATACACGACTTCTAAGTTTGGTTTTCATAATAAATAACCAATTAACTCTATTACGATCCTTTTTAAAAGAAGAAGTGTATGTGCAATACATTTGTTGGCATTGTTTAACAAATACAAAACATCATTGATGTTACTAAGTCTACATCTTTTATTAATTTTGACCAAACCATGATGAAGATCTACTCAAATTTTTCTATCAGTATCATACCAATAGCATTTGAATAAAAAAATGTATTTTTGATCCAATGATATTGCAATTCAATCTCTTCTTCTAACTTGTTATAATAATCAACTTCAAGCTCATTAGAAGTTGATCCTTTTATACAATACCCACTATTATAGGTATTTCTTCCTTATCTATAATCTTCAATATAAAAGACATACCTATTAATGGAATATTCGTTATAACAATGCTTTTTTTTTTCATCACAGAAAAAAGTAATTGCAAACTATTAGCATTGCTTTTTATGTTGCACACCTGGTTAAAGATAACAACCATTAATGGTTGATAAAAAAGTGAAGCAAATGTACTCTTATTAGAGTTTCAAATTATTACATACTTTTGTTTTAAACCACATGGTAAATTGTTCATCTTTGTTGACAATGTTGTTTATAAGAAAGTTATTGAGAATTTAGCCTACATGAGAATACAAGAGTAAATAATTTAAGACTATACAATTATAAAATTGACTTATTTATAAAAAAAGTCTCAACTCATTGCAATTAAATAGCACATAGTTATGTGCTTGTCTCAATTCGATGTTTGTCAAATATCTTCTTGAAATTGTATTTTTCGACAATAGTCATCCAGGATAAGGAAATATTGATAAATTCTCACTCGAAATCACTCCACCGTCATCATTATATCTTAGAACATGGTTGATTTTTGTTTTCATGTAAGGCTCAAAATAACACAAGATAAATATTAAAATCTCTTCAACAATATAAGCATTGCATATCGAAATCTCAACATACGTCTTGTTTGTAACTTTTTTTCTTAAGCTTGAACAAGTAGTTGTATGAAAGTAAATATAGATTAAATGATTGAATGTTTTTTTAAAATAAAATGGACACTTAGGATACATATAAACCTTAACCTCTAAAATGGATACATCCATCTATATTGTACCCCTTCATCTTTTTCTTCATACATTAAATGTATGGGTAAATGCTTCATTGAATCAAAGAAAAAGAGGTAAAAGATCATTTCAAGTTGCTCCATGTGTTGGGAACACAACTTGTTTGAGCAAACATCTCTTAAAAACTCTTAAAATTGACAAATCTTCGTAAGTGTATCATATATCTCTTTTGACAATAAATCCCTAGAAGCAATTAGAACGAGTGTTTACATAAACGCGTGATATTTATTACTATTCATTCCATTCAATATGCATTCTTTTAAGTTCACCAATATAGTTATGTTTAAAGCATATCCATCAAAAAATCACATACTCTTAGGCAATTCATAGACAAGAAACTATGCCTTTTTATGAAAGACAAATGTGGTTTTAGGCTTTATGACATGTACCTTATCATTAAACAATTCCATATTTTAATGGTGACAAAACAAAGTTATATCCATTGTAGCTTTTATATTGTAAAAAACATAATTGTCTGTAACCATGTTAAAAATGTTTTCAAACACATTCTTTTTTATATGCATGGCATCCAAATTATGGTTAATGAAATTTGTTTTTCAATAAGCTCCCAAAAATATACTATACTTTACTCAATTATTGGTCACACCAAAACCAGAAAACTTCTGCTTACCATATTAAAAATCAATAACAATGTCCTTATATTGAGAGACTACATCATATAATTATTCACCTAATAGTACTGGTGGTGTAACATCCCTTTTAGTTTTACCTTTCAAAAAATACTTTCTGTTATTTCTATATCGTTGATGACTTGGCAAAAACATCTCGTGGTAGTTGAAAAAGAAACTTTACCACCATTCATTAAGGTGAAGGCCTTGTTGTTTTTCATACAATATGAAAAAGCTAACTTTCTATATGTGTTCCATCTAGAAACCAACTCATGCACTAGAAAATCATTTATAGTCCACATTAAAGCTGTCTTTATTTGAAAATTTTGTTTTTCTTAAGACATTATATGTCAAAGCTCTAAATAACCATTACTAATTCAACTCAACCACCAAAGATTGAAGATAAACATTTGTATTCCTACATAGACTATATGGATCATGTATGATCATATATAAGAACATAAATTTTAGCCACATAAACATCCTCAGGGGCAAGTTATAAACAGTTAGTATAACCGACCAATAAAAATAAGGTGTAACAAAAGACCCAAATAAATTGTACCCATCGATAGAAACCAAAATATATGTTCTATGGTTCCATTAAAAATTTAAAATGCATCCTATTAAACTGCTTCTAAGCTTCACCATCAAAAGGGTACATCATGACTTCATCCACCACATCATGTGAATGATGCCATGTCATCTGCTCTACTATCTTCAAAGATATAAATAATCTTTATATTATTTAAGTGATTAGAAAGTATCTCAGTTTTTTATATACAACAAGTGTCCTTCCTCTACCAATATTGAGTTTATACCAAGCATGCTTACAGGTTTTATAAGGACTTCATGTATGTTATTGAAACAAAATGTTAAGCCAACAATCCTTTCTAACATGGTTTCATAAGGAACACATGATTTTCCATGTAAAACTAACACATGTATTTCTTTACAAACTTTTTTTTTATGCATCATCACAATATTTGATTGGTGAAACTTGTTATTTTCACACTTCACACATGGACATCTAATTTTATCTTCACTAATATTCTTTGGATTTGAAAGTATGAAATTAATAAACCCTTAACCCTTTTACAATAATCTTCCCTATACAGTCTTTAAGGTGAATCTCGATACATCTAAGAACGATCATCAATTACTTAAGAAACCTATATAGAATATTGATGACAATATTTATTAATAATGTAATCATCAATTCAAAATTCAACTTTGATAATTAAAAATGAAATCACAATCAAATAATAAATTATCATTTATATAAAAATTCAATGTTGCTTCAAAATATGAACTAAATAAATTAAATTAACAAGTAAACATTAACCAACTAAATATCTATCATTTTCTCAATTCTAACTTATTCAATATAAATTAATACCATTTAATTATTATCAATTACATAAAAAATCATTTTTCCTAAAATTTCCAACTTAACAATAATATTGATAAAATGTGATTGGTACTCATTAAATAACTCATCATTTCTTCCAATATAACATACTTAAGTTATAAAATCAAACTCAATTTAATCAAATTACAAACAAATTCATTTTTTTATCAAATACTAAACAAACCATAACATACAAATCATACTTTAATACAATAAAATTATCTATGAAAAGGTTGTAAAACACTTAAATATTTAAGTAAACTATAAATACTACATAAAAATATCAATAAATTAATCTAAAATATAAATGGGTAGGTTTGCTTACCTGGTGTAAGGAAAATTTAGAAAACATTTAATCAAGACAATGATGTTGAGACTATTGAGTGTTAGGGTGGCTAAAATTGTGAGGATGAGGCCTGAATTTCTTGCAAAATAAGGGGTAGGGGCTGTTGTTCTCTACAATTAAAGAAAAAAGAGAAAGAAGAAGAAGAAAAGGGGGATGGAATTGTTGTCGGCTATAATACTTTTAAATTTGTAGATAGAATTTCCAATGGAAATTAGCGATGAAATATTTTCCTCAATCATTTCGTTGGCAAATAATGAAGTGACATGTTACTGACGGAATCACTGACAAAATATTTCTTGATTTTTAAATTTTTTTTTATTCTATTCAATAATTCCATCAGTAATTACTAATGGAACATATTTCATCGTTAATGATGCTGGTAATGTCCAACATATATTTTTTTTCAATATTGTCATCGAACATTACCGATGAAATATTTTTTGTTGATAATTTTATTGCTATTTAATTTCTAGTTGTGTCAAGGGTTCAAGAAGGGTCATGATAAGGGAAAAATAAAAGGTTTAGTAAGGGTTAGATGTTATAAAGAACTAATGACACATTATATATATTGAAACCGAAATTCAAAAACATATTATGGTAGTAGTTTTAAATCCATAAAATGCCAACTTCAAACATTGTGTTACTTAATTCTATTATTTTAGATATGTTACTCGTACTGTATCGCGGGTCAGATAAATATTTTTAGTAAAAAATAAATATGCAAGCTTTTCAAATTTATTTTCTTAAAAAAAATTAATTATAAATAAAAAAGTCTATGAGAACTATTTGTGTTAATAAATGCAAAAAATAAAGTGTTAACGCGTCCATTCAACTCGTCTAGCTGCATGTTGAATAATTTTTTTCTAATGCAAAAGAATTAATGTGTAAGTGTTATTAACGCATTTGTATACATCAAGTAAAACAATATAACCGTGAATCACAAAGTCGACGCTTACATATAATAAAACATAATAAAGATCATATGCATTAATAAAAATATGTAAGATCTCAAGCTAATTTTTAACGTAGCTGAAAAATAAAATAGTGTTGCAATTGCTACAATGAAACATCATTTTCTTAGTCAGTGTAGAATAAATTTTCAAAAACAAAAGGTGTAGAGAAAAATATTAAAAAAAGATAAAAAAAAATCCTCGAGTGAACTCAGCAGCCAACCCAAGTGAATAAATCAAACACATGACCTAGAACGTAAGATTGGGATGACCCCATAAATAGCAAAGCGAAAAAAATTCTGGGAAAAAAATATTTGAAAAAAATGCTTTAAAAAAAAGACCAAAGTCGACCCGGACTAATCTTTTAGATCTATAACCTAAGTTATGAGACCAAGATAACCCCATTAAAGACAAACCTGAAAAAACAAAGAAGTCAGATTCTTAACCAAACAAATATCGATGGATGAGATTGAGAAAAAAAGAGTTAATAAAAAAATAGTGTAAAACAAATAGCAATTAAAAGAATTATGACTAAATTTAATATAAAAACCAACTGAAATTAAATGTTTGGAGATGAAATTGGAAAAAACAAATCAATTAAAAAAATAATTAAAAATAAAAATTAAAAGAATTGGCACCAAACTTGACATTAAATTTCAATGAAAAGAAATGCTCAAGGATAAAATTGAAGAAAAATAAATAAATCAAGAAAATGATTGAAAACAAAAAAAAAACAATTAAAAGAATAAGAACCAAATTTGATAAAAAAAAAAAACTAACAAAATTAAGCAAACAAGGATGAAATCAAAAATAAAATAATTGCAATTAAGAGAAGGACTTGATCAAAAGAAAAAAGAAATTGAAGGGTTGGTATAATTTTTTGCATGGCCAGCAAGCAATCCGAGGAAGAAAGAGAAGGAGAAAAAAGAAACAAAAAGACAATTGACGTCAAACCAAACCTCACTACTATACATGTGTCATCTAAGGAGGAAAAAGACACCGAGACACATCAAATTATATAGCGGAAGCTTAAGTTGTGTAAGCCACCTGAAAGCTGTGGAGACGCTGATGCATGTTGGACATGCGTTAGTAGCCTTTGTTTTATTATTTTTTTATGTGCACAAAACCAAAAATACGCCTATAACTAAACAACAATAACAAAAAAAAAAAAACTCATATGAAATTACAACCAAGCCTTGAAGTCAAAGCTAAAAAATTTGAATGGAAAAGGTAATGGAGTAATTCAACTATTCATAAAATTATAAAAAACCAAAAATGCCCCTAGTACTAAATAACAATAACAAAAAAAAACCATTAGAAAATGACAATTAAGCCCCTTAAACCAAGGGTAACAAATTTATATGATAAGGGTACTTGTATAATTCAACTGTTCATGGTAAAATTGAAATTAACGTAAAGTCTTTAGACTAAAGATTCTGATTGTTTACTCTTTAAGAGCAGTATAGTAATTGCACTGTTATAAAAAAATAAAAGAATAGTGTCACCTTTAAACAAATAAAAAATAACAAATTAACCATGTGCAAAAATTATCACTCCTTTCAAATAAAGCTTTAAAAGGTAAAAGATTTCAAATAAAGCTTTAAAAGGTAAAAAAAAAAAACTCATATGAAATTACAACCAAGCCCTTGAAGTCAAAGCTAAAAAATTTGAATGGAAAAGGTAATGAAGTAATTCAACTATTCATAAAATTATAAAAAACCAAAAATGCCCCTAGAACTAAATAACAATAACAAAAAAAACCATTAGAAAATGACAATTAAGCCCCTTAAACCAAGGGTAACAAATTTACATGATAAGGGTACTTGTATAATTCAACTGTTCATGGTAAAATTGAAATTAACGTAAAGTCTTTAGACTAAAGATTCTGATTATTTATTCTTAAGAACAGTATAGTAATTGCACTGTTATAAAAAAAATAAAAGAACAGTGTCACCTTTAAACAAATAAAAAATAACAAATTAACCACGTGCAAAAATTATCACTCCTTTAAAATAAAGCTTTAAAAGGTAAAAGATTTCAAATAAAGCTTTGAAAGGGAAAAGATAAAAAGATAATTTCGTTTCCGCTCCAGATACATTTAACTTTGGATAGAATACAGTGAAAAATACACGCGGCCGCAAAAGTAGTGATAATTTTTCAACTTTTTATAAAACAACTTTTTTCAAACCACAACCACAACAGCTACCGCAATACCAAACACACACTTAATATTTTACAGAGCACTAGAATTTGCGGGTGGTAATTAAACAGCAAAAGCAGAATAAACAAAAGTACTGTTAATTTACGGTAACCAGCTAGCTATATATATATATATCACCTAGTTACTTTCTTTTAACATGTGGCGCGTGTATATTAAGCAGCATATTGTAACTATGGTTCATACACAAACAGGTCGTAAGTAACAGTTACCAAGACTTTCCGAGGAAATATCACGAGTTAACATCAAAGGCCAGAGGGCGAAAGACGGGTGTGAGGATAGGGTAGGTGGCTCGGTCGGTCGGTGGGGGAGGTGTCCTTTTTAGAGCTAACGATAAAAGCCTATAAAAAAATAAAAAATAAAAAATAAAATAAAATAAAAACCCTATCTGGGACCCCTTTGCCCTCTCTTTCATCATTTATTCAGACGAGAGGTCCTCATGCTTTGCCCATTTAGGCATATATAGTTGATTATTAAGCTGAAATGTTAATAATGTTTAGGGGCTGCAGTTGTAATTAGCAACTGTGTGTGTGTGTGTGTGTGTGTGTGTGTGTTCAGCTCAGAATTGGGTATATATCCAGCTAGGGTTGGACCACTCCTAACTAGCTAGCTCTACAGATCCAACCACAGAAGAATCACAGACTCGCACTATGATCCAGTCAAAACGAAGTGTTTGATTTTCTTACATACCCTCTGAGAAGTATTTATTACTTATATTTAAAAGAAAAACTATATTACATTACATGAGTAATTTATATTATTCAATATATATATATAACATCTTTAATTAAGCAACTCCCCGTCTTTCAATAGCTTCAAAAACTCAGCCACTTCGGAAGGGTCTCCGAGAACTTATGTGCCAACCAGGGATAGCAGGAGGAGGACGGTCATTTATTTATTTATTTATTTATTTTCTGAAATAAATTGTGTTCATTTAATATTAAGCAATGCATGGAAGCATCAAGGATGGGTCTCCATCAAGTAGTGGCAATATCCCTTTCATGAGGATGATAATGGTAACAACTGTCATGCCCCATAGTCTAGGGCTAAGTAGCATAGCTAGAGTGGGAGACAAATTTCATGAGCGCTAAGCTAGTTGTGGATTAAATAATGGTGTAGCGACTGGGAGAGACTATTGCAGTGGACCCATATGTAGGGGAGGGGGACACAAGCAAATCAACCAGGTAGCTTGAAAAGGAACTTCAATGGAGGCGAGGATACCCAAATAATTCCTTTTTTCAAATATTATGGGCAGTAAACAAGGGGCTACAAGCCTACAAGCACTATTTGGATTACCAGCTGCAGCTGCAGCAGCATATATACGTGTGTATGCATACACACACACACACACACACAAAGTCCAGAGGCCAGAGCTACCACCACCAGCCTCCTCTTCTATAACCCCACACTAGGAGTCTATTGCCTCTGCCTCTCTGAGAAATCGTTGAGCCTCTCTGGCTGTTAGATCGCTTTCGCTCTTCATTAGATGACACAGAGCCCATGGCTAACTTGGCTAGCCCCTTCATTTATTCATGTTTGTGGTGCCATATATTAATCAATACGAATCTCTTTCTAGTTTTCTACCTCTTTTTTTTTTTTTGCCTAACCATGCTCACAAAATATCATTATATCCGAGCGCCAAGAGGTGACCACAGAATTACATCCCTCCCTTAAGCTGGTTGAGTGCGATCGCTATCTTGTTCCATACTTGCAAGTCATTGGGAAAATATAAGTAAGAAATAGAAGACGGGAAATTCTCTGTAGATCAATGGCAATGGCAATGGCAGTTTTATCCAAATTAAATTTTAATCCAAATTAGATTGAATCTAATTGTATAGTACAATTCCATTAATGTCTTGTGATAAAGAAGAAGAAGAAGAAGAAGAAGAAGCTCAGCTAAAAAGCTCCAAGTTACTAAATGAATTATCAGCAATATTTTTAAAAAGCTTGAGTTACTAAATGAATTATTAATAATGATCTCAAAAGCATTAATTTCTCTATTAACATCTACCTGTAATGATCCCCGAAAGGTTTTTACATGAATCAAAGTCGGTCTACATAGGAAGACTGCGTACGTAAGTGTTTTTCCATTTTATTAGATTGTTGTGAATCGAATTATGCGATCGAGGAGGGCATAATTCCTGTTTAATTTCCTTCACGATGGAGGCACATGCACAACACCCGAACAACTGTTAGATTTTCGCCCAAAAAAAACAACACTTAGACCGACAAGCTCTATTTCCACACCTCAATATACTCTAACACGAACCGATCCTTAATAAATGGCTTCTGAACGTGTTCATCTCTGTTTGCATTTGTCGTTAGAGTTGTCTGGTTCTTAATAAACCTGAACGATTCCTGCTTCTTTATGGTTCCCTTCTCCTTTTTCTCTTTATCATAGGGAGCTATCATTTTATTAGGTTTCTTTCTTTTACTGACTGAGTGCTAATTTTTCTTTTCTTTTTTATCACCACCTTTTCAGTAAGCAAATTAATTAGTTAGTAAATTTTGGAACAAAGTAGTAACAGAGAAAGAAAAAAAAAAGTAGCAGCTGTTGCCTGTTAGCGCAATATATAGGATTTCCTTTGTTTTGCCCTTTCGTTTTACACCTCGAAAGCAGCCTAGCTAAGCCTGTCTAGCTAGCTCTAGCTTGCACGCCATTGATTCCCAATTTTTAGGTAACTCAATCCAATTTTGTTGAATTCTATGTGTACGCGAATGAGTTTCATTAGGGAAAAACTAAGAATTTACACGAAGAGGATGGACATAGCACATGCACATATATGTTCGAATTTGTGCTGTGTGCATGCCCGACTTAAATTATATAATCCAAAATCAATTCATGAATCGATATGTGTTTATATGCTTAATTGACTTGATTTGATCAGAAATCTTCAATAACTCATTGATTTGATGGTAAAAGTAATTAAGTGTCTATATTAAATTGGTGTATATGATATGCTCGTCAGATTGAGAATATTATGTATTTGATATCCATCTATGTATATAAAAATCCAACCATTTAATAGGTGGTCTAGTGATAAGATCTTGAAATTAAGGGGTTTGTTTTCTTTGTGGTCTCAAGTTTGAGCCTTGTTGTTACTAATATAATGGTCATTGTGTTAGAGAATAATATAAATCATATCCTTGGACCTTACCTAACAGCTTAAGCTATTGGGTTGAGATGGTTCTTTGACATGGTATCAGAGCTTTAATGACCAAGCGGTCACGAGTTCGAATCTCACCATCCCCATTTATTTGATAAAAATTAAGCACAAGGTAATGTGGGCCTGTGCAAGTTTCAAGCCCAAAGGGCTTTCACTTGAGGGGG
>Ga0307515_10015984_pt1 | contig 13778 bp, 1 predicted proteins | sample 17_EM_MG_FD_194513 | JGI IMG/M metagenome (GOLD analysis project Ga0307515, IMG submission 194513) | Populus trichocarpa ectomycorrhiza microbial communities from riparian zone in the Pacific Northwest, United States - 17_EM | ecosystem: Host-associated > Plants > Roots > Unclassified | place... | reverse complement strand
GCTTACGTCAGCTACGCGTAGGTATATCACCTCCTTACGCCCTCGACCCTTACGATCGATCGCGCAACGTCTTGTAGACTCCTCGAATACATACGTTCAGCTGCCACTGTTCCGCGCCCCGTGACATAATAATATTAGTAATTAAATATCTAAAATTTTAAGCTATATAGTTACCAACTCTATTAGTATACTAAAAGTATAATAGGCAATACTAGAAGAGTATAGGTTTAATATATAGTTAATAGGTAAGTATTTATTGTATATTTTATAATTGGTTCATTAGGAGTAATAAACTTGCAATTATTATTTTAGTAACTATACTACTTTAGAGCGGCATCTAAGAAACTCTCTTATATATACTCCGTCCTTTAATAAGACTAAGGAAGGTTAGTTAATATATCTTTAGTAGTTATAAAACTGTTAATATTTTATTAGCTGTAAGTACTCTTTTATAAATTCTAGAAAGCAGATATTATATTTAAAGAATTAAGTAATATTAGATATCTTATCTAAGTAATAGTTTAGCCATTTAGTTAAGCTAACCACCTAGTTAAGCCATTCTAAAATTTACTAAAAAGTTATATTTTTAAAGCCTTAAATTTAAATAACTATCTAGTTAAACCTTTTAAAATATAAATATTACTTCTTTAACTTAATTAGATTACCTATTATAATAATAAACTACTAGTAAGTGATACTAAAAGCTAGTAAAGGTATATACTTAATTTAAACAAGATGCCTAAGATTAGATAATAATAATAAAAATATAATAAAAGCTTTCTCTTCTTCTAAAATAAAGTATTGCTTGTTACGGACCTTATATTAGCAGTAGTAGCACTACTAAGGGGAGATATAAACGGGCTAGTTAATATAGTACTAGAGGCGCTAGAACTGATTGAGCTATAGGACGAGGGGTAGCCGAGTTATATAATATTACGGGATTAGCTTAAAACGTAGGAACGTAGGAACGTAAGAACGTAGGAACGCAATATACCGACGTACTAATATACCGACGTACTTAGTATATTTCTTAGGAGTTAGATTATGTATTTAAAGGACTATAGTCCCTACCTTAGATAGTTCTCTTCTTTATAGTAATTCTTAGAATATAATTAAAGTTAATCTATTAGGCACTTACTCTATAGTTACTTATTAATTGTTTACTCCTTCTACCTATATACTAGAGCCTAATAACAGGACCCACCGTGGTATTTCCTATAAGGTTCTATTATACATTTACTACTACAGTTATAGTAGAAAGGAACGATAAGTCAACACTATACCACCCAAGCAACCAGTCACAACGCTATCTATAGTAGTAACTACCTTAGGTAATAGAGATACTAGTATATAAAGCGACTTAGATATAGTTATAATAAACTAGTTTAGGAGCGTTATTAAATAGAACAATACTAACAATATAGTACTATAATAATAATTAGCAGATATAAGAAAGGAAAAGATCAAGATACTATTAATTAAAAGATTTTTAGGAGAAAAGTATAAGCTAAAGGGATTCTTAACGTAGATAAGAATAAAGATACTCTATAAGGGAACTAACTAAGTAATTAGGTAGCATATATAGGACTATTCTTAACGGGTTAGGTATTAGAATAGTTTAAACCCTATCTTACGGATATATAAGCTAATAGGTTAGCTACCACGAATTTAGATATACGGTTTATATTTATAAGCTAGGATAGATTTGCTAGTAGACTAATATAGATATATAGAGATCCGGAATTAATAGTAATGGCTAAAAGGAAAATATACTAACTTATATAAAGGGGATTAGCAATAGACTATATAATATAGTTTTAGACACTAGTGGTGCAGACTAAGTGGAATTAAGGGGCGTTAATATTATAATACCGGCGAGGACTAAAGCTAAAGGTTTAGTAAATAATAATACTAATAGAGGACCTAAGCGATATAAAAGAGTTAATTAAGTAAGCTATTAAAGTAGATAACAGCTATACTAGAGTATAAAGTTAGGAAGAATATAAATAGGACTGGTATATATAAAGAAGACATAGTAGGTATCTAAACTATAATATAGCGTAGAGCTAATGGACCTAAGTGGTACTAAAGAAACTAGAAAATAAAAGAAACTATAGAAACCTAGAGGGTAAGGATTAAGTAATTAAAGACCTAAAGAGTAGAAGTTAAACTAGGGATCTTACTAGTAGAAGACGTTTAGACAAACCCTATAGTAAGAAAAGTGGTATAAAGAAGGAGCTTATATAAATTATAAAAAATAAGGTTATTTTACTAAAGACTATAAAGGTAGTTAAAGTAACTATATAGTAAAGGGAACTAGACTAGTAGATAATATATATATATATAGAGGGATAATAATATACTATAAGGAATAAAAGAGTTTTTAATTAAGAGTTTTATATATTATTATAACAACGCATACCAAATTTATAAGGATGCTAAGTATAGCGCAAGCTATTAGCTATAAGAGCCTAAGTTAAGAGAACTCTAGGGCACTATAGAGTTAGATAAAAAAATAAGATTATTACGGACGCTTTAAGTACGATATTACGACTACTAGGAGAGGAGTTAGAAGTAGCTAGTTAGTTAATTAAGGCATAGTCCAAAATAGAACCAGTAGAACTATATAACGAGGAATGGTAGCCAAGGTCATATAATAAGCTCTATAAGCTCTATAAGATTAGTAAGGTCTATTTTACGTACCTTATATACCTTACGTACCTCACATAGCGAAGGGATTTCTTAGGTGTACGGATGTGTATTTAAGAAGGACCATAGTCCCTACTAGATAGTTCTCTCTTTATAGTAAATCTTAGAATACAATTAGAGTTAATCTATTAGGCAACCTACTCTACAGTTTAGTTATATAAGTATTAATTATTTACTCCTTCTACCTATATACCTAGCCCAATAATAAGCCCACCGTAGTATTTCCTATAAGGTTCCGTTATATATTTACTATTATAGTTATAGTAGGAAGGAACAACGAAGTCAATAATATACCACCTAAAGTACCAGTCACGACGCTATTTACGGCAGCAACTACTTCTGATATAAGTAGAGATACTAGTATATAGGATAATAACTTATAAGTAGTTATAATAGTATAACTTAAGGCGTTTACGGAACAGGTAGATAATAACTAGTAGTTACTATTAGAATAACTCGCAGATATAAAAAGAGAAAAGATTAAGATGCTATTAATTAAGAGATTCGTAGAAGACAAATATAAGCTTAAGGGATTTCTTATATAAATAAGGATAAAGGTACTTTATAAAGGAACTAAGCTATCTTAACTAAGCAATTAAGTGGCGTACATAGGACTATTCTTAACGAGTTAGGTATTAGAATAGTTTAAACCCTATCTTACGGAAATATAAGCTAATAGGTTAGCTACTACTAATTTAAAAGCATGGTTTATATTTAGAAGCATAGTTTATATTTATAAGCTAGGATAGATTTACTAGTAGACTAATATAGATATATAGAGATCTAGAATTAATAGCAATAGCTAAAAGAAAAATATATTAACTTACGTAAAGGGGATTAGCAATAGACTATATAACGTAGTTCTAGATACTAGTAGCGCAGACTAAATAGAACCAAGGGGCGTTAATATTATAATATTAATATAGACTAAAACTAAAGATCTACTAAATAATAATATCTATAGAGGATCTAAGCGATATAAGGGAGTTAATTAAGTAAGCTATTAAGGTAGATAACCAACTATACTAAAGTAAGAAGTTAGGATAAATATAATAGGGACTAGTACATAATAAAAAGACGTAGTAGGTATCTAAACTATAGTATAGTATAGAGCTAATAGGCCTAAGCAGTACTAAAGAAAATAAAAAATAGAAGAAGCTATAGAAACCTAGAGGATAAGGATTAAGTAATTAAAGATCTAAAGAGCAAAAGTTAAACTAGGGATCTTATTAGTAGAAGATATTTAGACAGACTCTATAATAAGAAAAGTAGTATAAAGAAGGAGCTTATATAAACTATAGGAAACTAGGTTATTTTGCTAGGGACTATAAGAGTAGTTAGGGTTACTATATAGTAAAGGGAACTAGACTAGTAGACGATATATATATATAAAGGGATAATAATATACTACAAGGAATAAAAAAGTATTTAATTTAAAGTTTTGCATTTTACTATAATAACGTATACCAAGTTTATAAGAACGCTAAGTACGGCGCAAGCTACTAGCTATAAGAGCCTAAGTTAAAAGGACTCTAGGGTATAATAGAGTTAGATAAAGAATAGGATTAATACTATAAACTAGATCAGGACCTAATAAGTATATTTAGTTAGGGATCCGTAGAGAAAGCTCTTATAGATTAGTTCCACACTATAGTAGAATCTAAGGATTAAGACAATTGGACTATTAGTAGTAATAATAAGGCAATAAGGGCGGCTTACTAGGAATATATAGACCTTAAGGACGTAATAACTAAGGTAGAGGCTAAATTAGAAACAGAAACTAAATTAGCAATAGGGATTAATACTCTATTAGATACAACGTCTATTGCTTTATAAGATGGGAGAAGAGGAATATTTTAGAGCAAACTTAGTAGGTAGTTATTCGCCATTGCTACCTTACCATTTAATAAAGGCAAAAGGCTATAGGCTTAAAATTCTTACGACAAGATAAGGAAGGTTTAAGATTTTAAGAAATAGATAAGAATATAGGCTAGTTATTTAAGAAGATAAATTAGGGCAGGAACTATAGAGTAGGAAACGCCTAGCCTAAGGGTTTAGAAGAAAAGAGAATTTGGAAAGCAAATTAATCCTTTAATAATAGGTAAATAAGAGGTTTGGCCTAAGGGTTAAATTATTAGCACTAAAATTATAAAGTTTAAGGATTTAAAGAGTCTAAATGCTAAATAAAGGCTAGAAGAAAGCTGGACCGGATTTAAGAGTTAAATTAAGTTATAGTAAGAATAATAGGGGTACTAAGAGTTTAAGGGACTTAAGAATAGAATACCTATATAAAGAATTACTAATAGGCCTAGAGCAGGAATACCTAAAGTTAAGTAGCTAGACGAACTAGAACAAGAAGAGGATTTAGAAATCCCTATTAGATTTAAAAAAAAACATATAAAAGGCTATTATAATATAGTAATAATAAGATACTTAGGTGGACCCTAAGCTACAGTAGAAAGAACAGATTAAGAAGGCAGCAACTAAAGGGTCAGCAGCCTTCGAAGCAATGGCAAGGATCACTACGTCTACATAGGGCCCATCAATGCGCCGCTCGCGCCTCCTATACACAGCCACCGTCCGACCAGCGATGCTGTATGGCGCCCAAGTGTGGGGAGTGTAGGACGACGGCGGAACGCCAGCGAAAAGCTTACTTAAACCGCTATAGAAAGTCTAGAACCAATGCCTCCGCAGGGTTACAGGAGTATAGCGGCGAACACTAACAGCTGCAATTAAGAAGGAAGCGGCTATTCCCCCAATCTAACTCTATATTAAAACGATAGCCCTCTAAAGAGCCGCCAAGACAGCTTCTAATAGGGTAGAAAAGGAATTAGCAGAGGCACTTAAGGGTATCTAGAAAACACTAATAAAGCGCCAGTAGAAAACAAGACGGCCACTAGTATTACTAGAAGTGCTTAGGGACCGCGTAAAGAACTATAAGAATGAAATATAGGGGTTTTTTGTATACTAGAAGGATTGTATAAAGCAGGAAGCTATAATAAACCCCCGCAGGCGTAGCCAGCGGAACGCCGGCAAAGTATAGGTGGAGCGCCGCTACCGCATAGGAGGCCACCAGCACCGCTAGCGGGAAACTAACCTTATCGCAAAATGGGTAGACCTAGAATAGCGCTGACGGTGGTAGGTAAAGGCAAAAAACCGCACAGAAACCACGTAGAAGACCCCATAGGGGAAACCTATAATCCTATTATATAAAGATCTAATAAAAGCAGAGGTTACAGCGCTATTTCTCCTTCGTATAGAGGTAATAGGGCTTAACGTATGGCTTGCATCTATTAGAGTACTAGAAATTCTCCCATGGTGCGAATATAGGTAGATAAGGTAGATAGTACACCATATACTATTCCAATGTCCACAATACTAAAGGGCGGACCTTATAGCATAATATGCCTCTAAACGCCTTTAAGACGTCTTAAGCAATAAAAAAAGTGCCTAAGCGGCTGCAAAGTGGCTAGTATAGTTAGGTGCGTTAGCCCAGTTCCAGGCTATAAAGGCAATAGACGTAGAGGATATAAGGGGATACCAGCCCTTTTAAAGCTTAGAGGACTGGTAAAAGAATATAGGCAAAAGGATATAGGTCAAAGGATAAGGGGAGAAGGGACAGTGTAAGATCGTCCGCGAAGCGCGGTTAGTTGGCTTAATATGCAGACTCTAAGCCAGGTAGAAGGCGAGTCGCCAGCGTCCCAATATCGGAACGCTGTCGTCTCTCTAGCGCGGCCCGCGATCGGGTTTTCTCTAAGATAGAGTTTTTCCTATAGAAGGTATTAGCCTGCGTGGACCTACTAGGGGGACCGGGACGGGCGGTAAATTGAATTTATTATTATAATAAGATACTTCCTTATAAGAGAACTGTATATACTTACGCAACTATACTAAATATAGTATAGACAACGGCATAATAATAAGTAAGAAGACTTCTATATATAGTTAGATAAGAAGGTTATTTAGGATATACTAATTACTAAGAAATGTATAAGTTATATTAAAAGAGTATTAATTATAATATTAAAGGACCTAGAAGGAAGGTTAGAGGACTAGCAATATAAATAATAAATTATAGTACTTATAAATAAGAAACTAGTAGTTAGACTAGTTAAGCTAGGATTTAAACTTAAGAGTAAAGATAAACCTTAAGTTAATCCAAAGCACCTAGCATATTATATATTAGCATAGATTGTATATATAGATAACTAGTATGGAATGTATAGGGTAATAAAGGAAAGAAATAAGAAATACCCTATAAGGATATATTAGGTACTAGGTAAGCTTAAGTATAGAAATACTAAGTATATATAGCTAGCATCTAGTAGAAAAACTAGAATTAGATAATTTAGTAATATAACTAAGAAGGTTTCTAATAGAAGAATACCTAGATAAATAATAGTAGTAGGAATACCTAGAGAATATATATCTATAGTATATTAAAGACAAGAAATAAACAAGGTATTAGCCAAAAGAAAAGCTAAGTATACTAGGATTAAGCCAATAGTTAGGAAAAGGGGAGGCTTATAGGACTAGAGGGAGCTAGTAGTAGAGCCTTAGACCCTTAAAGGAATTTAAGGATAATACCTAAATTTATAAATTAATTAGTAGAATCAATAGTTTAAGGCGCTAGTAGATAGTAGAGTAATAAGGAACTATATATTACTAGCAGTAGTATAGAAAATAGGAATACTACATAGGCAGAAACGAGATTTATACCTATTAATTACAATTTTAGGAGATCCAATAGCCTACGGAGGGGGCATTATTAATCTTAAAATAGGACCTATTTGGATAACTATTAAGGGAAGACTAATTACAATATCTTTTAATATCCTACTATTAGGAAAGGATAAGACAGTATTAGGGATGCCTTAGTTATAGGAATATAATCTAAAGATTAATTGGATTATAGGTTAGGTTAGTATTAGAGATACTTAATACCATAAGATATAATAATAAACTAAGATAGTATAGTACTAGGTTAGAGCAACCTATAAAAAGACTAAGTAAAGTTTAAGTTATATACTAAAGAGATACTATAAGTATAGTAAAAAATTATAGAGCCTAGAAAGTAAGAAGCTAGCAAATTATATAGTATAGGATTATAAAATAGAATTAGAACTAGGAACAAGTCTAAGATTCTTTCCAATCTATAAGCTTACTTAAGAGGAGTTAACAGCGTTAAAGGAGTTTGTCTAGGAAAACCTATAAAAGGGATATATTAGGCTATTATAATCATCGGCAGGCTATCTAGTACTATTTATACTAAAGAAGAATAGAAAACCTAGACTATATATTAACTATAGATAGTTAAATAGCATTACTAGGAAGGGTAGGTATCCTTTACCCTTAATTAGTAAGATTTAAGATAGACTTAAGATAGGTATATTATTAGATTAAAATTAAGGAGGGTAACGAATAGAAGGCAGCCTTTAGGTTAAAGGAAGGACTATATAAGCTATTAATAAAGGCAATCCGGACAGATATTGGCGCCCTTAGGAAGGCCGCAACGATGGCTACGAAGAGCGGACCGACGTCCATAGGCCCGCTGTCGTACGCACACGTCGCTGCCACCATACCTATAATGCCCCAAGCCATAAGACAAGTTGCCCACAAACCCACAGAAGTATATGAGATTATAATCCGCATAGGCGACGCCGCCGACCGTAAGGAAACATTAAAGCAGAACAGCTAAGCCCTAGTATATAAACTCTAGGCTATAGGACCCCTAGACACCTACAGGATACAGGCCGTAAAGAAGTTACAAAGTAGTAACGTTAGGGCGTATGTTACGGATAAAGACGTAAAAGATAGGTTGCTATAAGAAATAAAGTGGACGAAGGTCCTTGGACGCTCTGCTATACTAGCTATTCCGCTAGTACTAATAGAGGTCTACGTGGTACCTATAAGCCTCGCCATCTAAGGCCTAGAGGCTAAGTAGATAATAAAAGATATAATAGAGCAGAACTGTACTATAGCGGGGCTTACAGTAGAAAGGCTAGTGTGGAAAAGGCTAGGAAGAGTCCAAACGGAATAAAAGGTTAAATCGTCACTTATTATGGGTATATAGTTAAAAGAGTTAGCAAATGCGCTATTTAATTGGGGCCTCTTCCTAGGAGGAGACTACTACCTAGTTATAAGGTATAAGACAACATTTCTAGTAACACAGTGCTTTAAATACTAAGGCTTTAACCATATAGCTAAGAGTTATAGGAGAGAAGCTAAATGCGGACGCTGCGCTAGGCAATATAATACTAGCGAATGTATAGGAGACCCACCTAAAAAGTATACTAACTATAAAGCAGACCATAAGGCATAGAATGGGGCGTATAGTGTTAAGCGGATACAGTAGGAGAAGGCTGTAGTAATTAGGGCCTATACGCCAACATACTACGCAGGCACCTATAAGGCACCTATAAGCGGACAGCAATCACAATTACAGTACAAGATCACCACTAAGGAGATCTTATAACGAGCTAAGAAAAGGAAGCTAAAGGAGACAGCTACGTAAGAGAGCTTTATATAGGCAAAGAAAGCCCCTTAAAAAGTTGGCCGGCCGCTGACTTTTAATTATTCTAAGAAGGAAATAGGCCAGAGAACCCTCTAATTAACACTCTAAATAGCACTATATAGTAGTATACACGCCCTAATTTAAATCCTAGCAACCTAGGAGCCTCTACTAAATATAGAGTTTAATACAGAGGTGGAAGCAGAAGCCTAGATCCGGAGAAAGGTATCTAAAGGCTCTAAAACTGCGTTATAAGGAAGTAAATAGACGCTAAAGGGCACTAACTTAGCTAACTTAGAGGCCAGCATGGACCTCTTATATTAGGACACCGGAAAATACTTATAATTATATAGTATAATACCAACAACAGTAGGAACGGCGTACTGCTCTACTTCCTATAAGAGGTAGAGTAGGCGGACCCCTAGCTAGATATATTAGCTATCTAAGAGCCGTGGCGGAGGGACTAAGGAAATATAATATATACTACAAAATCCTACTACTTAGTGTACGCGGGAGTAGGCAATATAAGGGTCTGCTTTTATATAAATAAGGCTATTAATACAAACAAGTAGGCGCCTATATACTACTTAGCGGATATATATATAATTAAGCTAGAGGGCTGCGAGAGGACTATTTAGATTTATAATATTTATAACCCCTAATAGACAAACAGCAGTGTTTATATACTACCGGAGCTGCTAAAGGCTAAAGGAGAACATATACTGTTAGGAGATTTTAATCTATACTACCCCTTCTAGGGGGGTGTAACAGTAATATGCGCGGACAACGCGGTAGATAACCTTATCCGCGCTATAGAGGTAGCCGGCCTAAGCCTAGCTACTAAGGCGGGCATAGAGACGTGGGCAAAGGGCATGTTAAGGAGCACGCTAGACCTAGTGTTTACCTCCCCCTAGATCACTAATAGGCTGCTATAGAGTTAAAGATAAGACCGCTGGTATATAGGGTCCGACCACTTTCCTATTATTATAGAGGTGGACGTAGAGACGCTGGAGGGGCCCCTCTTACCCAGGAGACCGCTATAGAAGAAGGCTAATTGGAAGGTGGTGTAAAGTAAGCTAGAGGGCCGACTCTAGCCCCTATATAGACTTCCGTGCGATATAAGAGATAAACTAAACGCACTAGCGGAGGCTATATACTAAGTAATTAAAAATACTATAGTAAAAACAGTACCTAACGCGCGGCCCTTACTGTAAGCCTTTAAAGCATAGTTAGAGGAATATATAGAGGTAGTAAAGGAAACCTAATAGGCTTTCCGGGCGTAGAAGGCCTCTTGGTTAGTACCTAACTAGATTAACTATAGAGTCGTACAGAATAAAAAGAAAAGGGTAATCTAATAAAAGGCTAATAAGCTATGGAGGAGGACCGTTAAAAAGCTAATAAATAACCCTAAAGGGATATAGAGGATGGTAAAATGGGCGTGTATAGCGGACGGGAAGCCGAAGGCCCTACTATAGTTTCCTCCTATTAGTAGACTAGGAGAGGAGACCCTATACTATAATAATAAGGAGAAGGCTACTATCCTTATAGAGCAGTTTTTCTTGCTACCAGTAGAGGCGGACCTAAGTAATATACTAGGGTTTGTATACCCAGAGCCGTAAATAGTAAAGGAAGTAGTTAAGGAGGAGGACATTATTACGGCCTTAAAGGGGCTTGCCCCTAATAAGGCCCTAGGTCTAAAGAAGATTACTAACTAATTCCTTAAGACGTGCGGAGAGCAGCTAGCCCTAGTGCTAGCTAAACTCTTTAGTAGCTATATAGCAGTTAGATATTACCTAAAACCGTTTAAAGACTCTATTATAGTAGTCCTCCGGAAACTATAGAAGCTATTTTATACCACGGCAAAGGCCTACCGGCCGATTGCGCTGCTTAACACCATTGGGAAGCTACTTAAAAGAATAGTAGCTAGCTGACTATCTAAAATTGCGGAGGAGACGGGTATACTACTAGCTAGTTAAATAGGAGCAAGGCTAAGGCACTTAATATAAACAGCACTGGAGCTACTAACCTAATAGGTATATACGGTGTAGAGGAGTAACCTAAACCTAGTAGCCTTATTACTTAGCCTTAATATTTCTAGGGCCTTTAACTAAGTCTCCTATAAAAGAATAATCTATAATATAAAGGCCTAAGCCGTACCCTACTAGATAGTACAGTTTATAAAGTCCTTCCTTAAGGATTAAATAACGAGGCTCTTAATTAGAGGATATATGGCATAAACAATATAAATAAACACCGGTATACCTTAAGGCTTAGCGCTGTCGCCAATCCTATTCCTCTTTTTTGCCTATATACTCCTACTAGAGCTATAAGGGGGAACTACTACGGCATTTAGATTTGTTAACGACTCTAATATACTAACGTATAGTAAGACTATAGAGGAAAACTGTAGAACTATAGAAAGGGCGTATAAGGTATATACGGCGTAGGCATACCAGCATAGGGTAGTGTTTGCCCCTAAAAAGTACCACCTTATCCATTTTATAAGGAGCTATAAGAAGTTTAATATAAAGGCTATAGCTAATATATATAGCTTCACGGAAGGCCTAGTTAGTAACCTACGTATATTAAGGGTATAAGTTAACTTAAAGCTTAAATGGGGACCGTATATTAACATTATTAAGATAAAGGTAATTACCTAAATAGCTGCACTAACCCGGCTTACGGCCTCTATATAGGGCGCCTTCTTCTAAAAGGCGCGGATAATATACTCCGCCGTAGTCCGGCTAGTAATCTTATACGGATATAGTATTTAGTACTCACCACCGGAGTAGACAAAGCCTAAGGAGATAAGTAAAACTAAGCTGCGCTAGCTAGGCGTAGCACAGAACCTATACCTCCGCACTATTACGGGGGCGTATAAATTAACGCTAATAGTAGTACTAGAGCATAAGACGGGGTTTCCGTTACTTTAGTTATACCTTAAAGAGCTAGCTATAGCCTACGCGGAAAAAACGTGGGAAGGACCGGTAAGAGAGTATATTAAGAGGGAGTGCAACACTATACGGGCCATAATAGCCTACTAACTCCGGCCTAAAATAAAGCTATTAATGTAGCCTACTAGACGGGATAAGCTTAAGAGGATAGCGGCCGCTATTTTAGGGATAAATATACGGCTAATAGACTTATCTAAAGCGCAGTATAAGAGAAGTAGAAGGGCTAGGGTATAAGAGGCGTTTAAGGAGCAGTGGAAAAGGAAATAGGAAAAGTACTAGAGCACGCTTACCTACTATACAACGGCCTAGGCCGAGTTATGGAATAAGGAAGTCTTTAAACGCCATATAAGGCTTATAAAGGTAGAGAGTATAATTAATATACTGCTTAAAACTAAGTATATAGGGCTTAATAGATACCTTTACTACCGAAAAGTACTAGGGTACTTAACTCCAGCCTACCTATATAGCTATAGCCAACAATTAATAATATATGTAGTGGTATTCTGCCCTAGGCACGCTGCTGGCTAGGCGGAAATATATTACTATACTAAAACATCCTTATATAAAGAGCTCCTAACTAAGCTAAAGGCTGTTAAGGTAGTTGCGGACTAGTTTATATAGATAAACCTCTTACTACACCTTTTAGTTGCTAGAAAGCTAGCTAGGGTAAAAAGAGGAGGCTAAGAAGTGCTTTAAGAGGCGGAGGATAAATACTATAGGGATGGCAGAATATAGCAGAATTTTACAAATAGTAACTTAGTAGAAGTTGGCAGAACTCTAGCAACCTAGTAGAATTTGGCAGAACTTATTAACCTAGCAGAATTTAGTAGAATTTGGCAACCTAATAAAAGCTAGCAAAATTTTAGCAACTTAATAAAATTTAGTAGAGTTTTGGCAACCTAATAGAATTTGGCAGAGTCTTAATAACCTAATAGAATTTAGCAGAATCTCGGCAACCTAGTAGAATTTAATAGAATTTGGTAACCTAACAGAACTTAGTAAAGGTTAATATTTTAACAGAACTTAATAAAACTTGGCAAGGTATAGAGCTGCGTATATTAACATAGATATAAATAACGGAACCTTCTACACCACCACTAGCCTTATAGGCTATTAGCCTATGCCCTACCTAGATAACCGGAGCAGCCAGGAACGGAACCTAGGCCCTAGCTATATACCCCACCGGACAGACCTAGGAGTACGCATTAAAATGGCTTTTCTATAGCGCCTTAAAGAGACGTCTACTTGTGCTTAGTAGTTACTAATTAGAAGAAAGGCTATATAGGCCGTATAATAAGAGAAGAAGAGGTTTTATCCGGCCTGAGTGGTACGGTTCCCCTCTTATATATATATATATATATACCTATATAAACCCGCTGTATAGACCCTAACGGGAGCCGTAATAGCGTAATTAAATATCATAATATATACCATAATAAATTTATCTAAGTATTCTCCTAATACATTATTAATACGCTTTTAGAACGTTACTAGTGCGTTTATAAGCCTAAATTATATAACTAATAGTTTATATAGTCCTTCCTTTAACCTAAAGGCTGCCTTTTATTTGTCGCCTTCCTTAATTTTAATCTAATAGTACGCCT
>Ga0307515_10015983_pt1 | contig 13778 bp, 14 predicted proteins | sample 17_EM_MG_FD_194513 | JGI IMG/M metagenome (GOLD analysis project Ga0307515, IMG submission 194513) | Populus trichocarpa ectomycorrhiza microbial communities from riparian zone in the Pacific Northwest, United States - 17_EM | ecosystem: Host-associated > Plants > Roots > Unclassified | place... | reverse complement strand
CACATATGTAGATGATATACATGTACATGGTGAGCACAGCAAATCTGCAGGATCTTGACTGTTTGCTGCACTGGGTGGCAAAGGGCCTTAGATATTGGCTCTCAACAGGCTTTTGGGCGCACTCCTCTGGCCACATGAGGCCGATCCACTCCTATTTTGGACCACTAATTCTACTGGTATTATACAATATACTATATACAGGATAGCCTCCATTGACACCCGCAAGTGCCAATGGCACGCAGGGTGGTGTGGCACGTTGCCTGGTGAAGTACTGTAACAATCGGTTGGGCTTACAGTAATATCTATTTTGCGGCTCCAAAAAAGGGTGGCAAGCCCGGCACGTGAGTGAGCCAGAGGGGTACCCTACCTACTCTATATATACAGGGGTGCAAGTGAGAACACCTGCGTCAACGCCCAACGGGACATCCAAATAAGGAAACGCACAAACAAAAAAAGAAACAGGGACAAACAAGAGATACAGAGACACAACACGAGGCACACATAGCTGATACAGAACACAAACGCACTAACAGCTTGCGGTTTTCATATGAAAGCAAGATAAAATGGGAGCGCAGATCAATCTGGGAAAGGAGGGTACCTGTCACAATTGGTAATCCCTCTTTTGGTATCCTGCTCTATTTCCGTATTGCTAGTTTGTTTTATCATACATACGGGTCGGACATCTGATTCGTGTCCGGCGATGCCCTCACCACCACTGTGCGCGTAACTGGGATAGGGCAAAAACAATGCAAGGTAGATCCGGACTGCCACCCAGCCTCGGGAAGCAGTAGCAACGGATCGCGGCAGACGAAACTTAATCCCAAGCACCTGTGGAAACGGTGGCCCGCATGTCGATAAACCGCTTGAGTTAACCTCTAGACCCCAAGGAAACTGGTGGAGGACGAGTGCATATCTCCGGCATCCGATAGGATGAACCAGAGGTGGAATCGGCGAAGTATTGAGCGGCGGGGTGAGGGCAGCAACACTCAATACGGCCGACTCCATCCTTTGACCTGACAGGCCCGTGTCCCAGATCGCCGCCACCACCGCTGATCGTCGGGGGACACCGAAATAGTTGGAGATGTCGGCCATGTACAAATATCATCCAGCGCGTCTCTCTCGATTCCGGGTGTCGCAATAATGGAATGCGTCCATTCATTGTAGGAGGTCCCTGGGTTTGCAAATTGGAACGTGGAGGACGGTGATATTGTGGCCGTTTTCGCCGGACTCGCTTGAGGAGGAAAGGCGACCACGGGGGGCGGTGGTAGACCTCGAGGCTGAAGAGGAACTATTAACAGTCCAATGACAGTATCCGCCTTGCTAAGAAGCGCGTTGACCCGAGCGCTGTCGATCATTTCTTTGGTCAGCCTTTGGAGGGCCCTGGGAAGATCACTAGCACGGAGCTCCGCTTGGAGTTTGTCGCGCCATACTTGGATGGAGAACTGGTCATAAGTAGTTCGTGGGTCTTTCACCCTAGAATTTTGGCGGCGCACTGGACGGTTATTCAACGCAAGCCATTGAGAACAGTAGTCGATGTACATGATAACCCAGAGTATCCTTATTCCAAATGGCCTCGAACGGAGGTTTGGTAATATTGGATCTGTCGAGCAAATCCGAGAGAAGCAAGGGATCACACGATTGGTGTTCAAAACGCCTCTCGGCCAGGGTGTCTTTGTCAAAGCCCTCAGTTGCTCATCCATATTTTCCTGCGAGACTTGGTCCAGGTGAGTGCAGACAGCCACGTTCGCCCTCCCAATGAACCCGCTTGCGATAAGTTCAGGGAGACGCTTCCAGTCATTACGTGGAATCTCCTTGAACGCCACAATCGGCACGATCGCGTTCGGGTCAGATGCCACGAGACGGACGAGCGATTCAAAATTGAACTGGGGAAGTCAGGCGTGATCACTTGGCAAATAGGAAGTCTCACATCACGGGGACCTTGACCGATACCCTTGTGGTGAATCAGTCACAGCTGGAGTGGTACGCCTACACTCAGAGATACTCACTGGTAAGATAATGACCTGAACATGAGGGTCAGCAACTGGGAAAGGCTGTCAGAGTATTACGACCAACCTCGTAAATACCATACATTCGGTCGGCACGCAGGAAGTCGAAACTCGACTGTTAGCAACGGCCAGTCGACGCCGCTCATATAAAACTTGAGATCAAATCGTAGACACAATCGGACGATGCCATTCAATTGACCTAGCTGAACACAGAATTTAGTTGAAAAGAAGACTGTCCAGCGGGACATGAAACTGACCAAGGTCCTCACATTCTGTTCCCCAACCGCCACTAAACTCAGGTGTCGCAAACTTCAACAGTTACCGCGAGTAACAGTGTGGAGGTCAATCCACTGGCTATGTATCGTCCTGAGTAGGCTGTCTTCGTCCGAAGAGTTGGATGGAACGTCAGAGATTCGTGCTTCGAACATACTCTTCTCCGGTGGTCGGTAAGTCTTGCACCTTCTGGCCATATTGATAAGCCTGAAGCTTTTTCAACGCGCCGAGGAATGGTTCGGCCTGGAATTGCAGTTCAGGGATTGCCTGGCCTTCGAAAAGACGAAGCCGGCATGCCCAAGCTGTAGATGAGAGCTCTGCAATGGTACTCAATATAGAGTATGGCGTGCAAGCATCATCAGGCTCACCATCTGATAGGAGAATCATATGGCCCATGAGCGCATTCCTTGACCATTCCGCAGAACGCAATTGCGAAGCGTTGCCTCTTCGAGCGTACGATTGCCTCTTACAACGCCCTTTCCAGCTCCTCCACTGCCCTCTCGAGCTCTGGTCGCTCAGGATCGTCGGAGGAGTACGCACAGTGCCGCATTAGTTGTTCTACTGTCCCACTCCATAAGAGCACAAACATCGAGCCCTGCAAGGCTTGCAAGGCGTCTTGAACCTGCGCGTTGTGTCTGCGGACGCGGTCATCCACCCAGGCCTTGCCGATTTGTCGAGCTAGCTTCTCGTGTCGAGTGGCGGTTTCGTGATTGTGGATGAGGATCGCATATGTAGGCAGGTTAACTTGACTATCTCATTCTGGTGAGATGGCAAAAGGATGGACATGAAAAGCGTGAAGGACGGGATCGAAGGCCTGCTGGACGTGGTCCTGAATATTGGTGATATTCCCGACAGAGGGGGGGCGACCAATCCACTGCTGAGAAGCCACATAAAGGTACCATACGTGTTTGGGGGTGCATTCGTTGTTCTGTTGGCACACGAAAATCCCGGAGGTCACATCCTTGAACCCATCAATGAACTCGTGACGATGTTCCAGTGAAAGCTGGTCTTGAGGACATTGAGTACAAAGCTAAGAGCTTTTCTAGGTTTCCTGCTCCCGGAGGGGTTCATCATGGCTTCATGGATTGAGTCGGAAGGCTTGTTCTCGAGCAGTGATCGCGTAACCTGGAGCGCTCTTTCAAGGTTTCCCATCGCCTCATTTCCGCCCAGTCTGTGGTATTGCAAATCATTAGCTCTGTGAGCATGTGAGCTTGAGTGCAACCCCGTCACGTACAGGTTGGTCGAAGCGCGTATAAGGAGACCTCTCATCGAGACCGGTGACTTTCTCCATAGCACTCAGGAGGACCAAGAATACCGTTGTGTCAGACTTGAGGCTCTCGACCCCCTTGCGAAGCTCTTTCAGACCTGTCGCACCTCATGGTCGAGGTTAAACGCCTTGTCGATCTTGTCGCACACCGCTGTGGCTGCTATGTCAATGACGTGCAGAACGGCTAGAATCATTGCGGGATCCGCTATGGCGGAGGTGGGTGAGGTTGTGAAAGGTAGGCACATCGGCAAGTCGCCCGCCTTTATGGAGAGGCACCTTCGAGTCAATAAGCGGTATGGGCATTATGTTCACCGAGGACACAGGAAATTGTGCAGGCGACAGAAAGCTGAGGAGAATCGCTTGATATCCGCGGGATCAAAATATTATTCTCTATTTGGCGTCCTTTGAACGCGGCCTTGAACGCTTCGCCGACGCCATCTCATAGGCTACTGCCGAATATTACGTCAATATTGTAGTTTGATTGATGTGCTCTTTATCGACCAACCAACTGAGCGCACTCCTACAACCCTCAACTCTCACGTGTTGAGATGCGCACGATATCAACCTCCTCAAGATGAGATCAGATGCTCACGAGTCCTCTCCCCTTGTCACACGTCACATGTGTATTGTAAGTACCCATCTCTCTCTCGCTACCGGGGGTACCAATCATGAGTTGGACTGATCTATGCTCGTCGCTAAACAGATCCAAACAGACTCCTGTTTCCTTACCAATTATTTCTTCACCCTTCCTCCGATATCGACTACAGCATTACTCCAACCCAGTTACATGGCTCGCATTTACCAATCATCCCACGCATCGCTCGCAATGCCAAACTCACTTCCCACTGGACCAGCAAGTAAACCGTATCGACATCCCAAAGTTTCTACGTTGAAAGTGCGTCTTATGGGTTTTGCAACTCTGTCCACCTGCCTTCCTTCAGCACCACGCGCCAATTCGTTCTTCTATCTTGTCCGTCCGCAGCTTCTACCTCTTCCACGTCGCCTCGTCTGGAAATCTTCACTCCTCACCACTCGTTCACTGTATAATCCAAGCCTACATAACGGTCTGCGTCGCCATCCCCCACAGCGTCGCTACTCCCACCACAATTCGAGCTTGATCTCCCAATGAACGATTGGCTCCAGTGGTCAACCCAATGTCTCGACGCACCTACGGTCTTGGTTTTGCGCGGTCATACCCATGGTCTAAGGTTTGCCGTTCGTGTTATCTACCCATCCTACCCTGCTGACAGCGACTCGAGGGTTTCTCACCACGCAACTATAACACGCTAAGCGCACCACCGCTTCAATATCTCTCCTTGGGGGAAGCAATGCAGCTTATGCTCTCGATGCGCCTGTTTCTGCCTTTGTCGCAAGCACGATGCATTTGTACCCTTGTGCCACCAACCCCGCCCTCATCACTAGATCCCTCTTCGGTGTACGGCGGTCTGGGGGTATCCAATATACTCAGCGACTCTCTGGTTCTCTGACAGTCATCTGGCTCTGGGGGTGCATACGTAGGATTACAAGTGGCGGAATGTTAGGTGGAAAATGTGGAAATGAATTTCACACATAGATGGTCTTGTCATTGGACGGAGAGATGATGCGCCGCCCATCGGGAGAGTAAGCGACAGACCACACATGGTCAGTTGTGCCCTGCTATATATATATATATATATAGCGGTTGAAATTTGCTGGGAATAGAGCACAAATACTTAACCCACGTCTCTACTTTTTATTTAGGGCGCAGCGAGTGTACAGTTCATCCATTCATCGTCACTCGAGGTTAAAGAGATGGGAGATAGCTAGCGCACACGATATTATAAATCACGATAATGGTGCAGGCCATCGCAGAGCCTCGACCCGAGCGAGCAATTCCTTCAACGCCCCTTCAGCCGCCATGAGGTTGCTGTGTACGGCTGTAAGATGCTCCACTCTTTCTTCGCCAATAAGCTTTGCCTTTGCCTTGTCATCTAGATCTCGCTTGCACCGATCTTCTCTCTCAAGAAGGGCAGAGGTGATCAATTCCTTCGCGGCCATCAAGCTCGTCTCAGTCGCTCCGAGAAGAGCTTTCTCTCCCTCCTCTTTCAGATTCCTGATCCATGGATTAATCATCTCGTCCTTGAATCGGTCGGGGAGAGTGTCCATCTCGATGATATACTGCCGGTTAAAGAGCGACAACTGCCGTCTGTTGATCACTCCACGGATTTTCTGGAAGGCAAGTCCATCAATGATGAGGGAAGGTGGTGCAAGGTCACCTAGAGAGGAGTTAGAGGATAGACACGGAAAGTGGGAAGAATCTCACCAATACGGCTTTCCCAATCCTCGGGTCGTGGCCGAAGCTCAGCCTGTTTGATGATACCTCGTACAACTTTGAGGAGTTTCGTTTTTGTTGTACTAGCCAGGTCAAGGATCATTGCAGTGTATTCTCTCTCAAGCGTCTCAAGAACTGAGTTGAGCTCACGTTCACTTAGACGTAAGAAATCCTTTGCCCGAGCTTTACTCTCTGTAATGAGGACTTTGCTGTACTAATGGCGGTACGTTGAATGAGGGTCATTGCATATAATCCAAGCGAAGTGCCTCACTCCAGCTTCCGCAGAAGACGATTCTTGTAATTTGTCATTGGTACCTCCGTTCTCCAACCGGACACCCAAATTCTGCATGATCAGGCCACTCGCTCAGTGTCTGCGCCCAGCCAGGGTACTGTAACACACTTACTCCTCTCTTGCCCCTTGAGGCATCCCGGGTACCGTTACCAACGTCCATATCCTCGAGTGACATACCACAATCTAGCGATGCCTTCTGAATCGTCTGATTGATCAACCCGAACGTCTTCTGTGAGATCACCCCTAATTCCTGTTCCAGGAGGAAACGGATCTCCTGAGTCTGCATAGACTCTATCCTACCCCACGTATCCAAAACGGCTTTGGATATCTCAGGCGTTTGATCAAAGCTTCTTTTTGCGGCGTCGTATTCGGCTTCGATCCGCCTTGCCTCAGGCATGAGCTTTCTTCTGCGGGGGCTAAGTCGAACGAAGACAGGATACACCGAAGCAGGGCATACTCGTATACATTGCTCATTTCTTGTATCTGTCTGGTGACAGTACCCGCCCCACTATGAAGCGCATTGATCCGAGCGCTGACGATCATATTTTTGGTCAATCCGTAGTTGGCCCAGATAAAGGGACTGGCAAAGAGTTCTGCAAAGAGTTTCTTGCGCCATATTTGGATGGAGAACCGGTCATAAGTAACTCGTGGGTCTTTCACCCCTAGAATTTTGGCGGCACACTGGACGGCTAGTCAACGTACGTAGGCTATTGAAAACAGTGGCCCACGTACATGATAGCCCAAAGTATCCTTGTTCCAAATGGCCTCGAACCGAGGTTTTGTTATTGTAGATCTGTCGAGCAAATCTCTCGCAATTAAACCAATGAGGGGGCAAGGGATCACACGATTGGTTTTCAAAACGCCTCTGGGCCAGAATGCCGCTCTCACAGTTTTCAACTGCTCATTCATATGTTCCTGCGAGACTTGGTCCAGGTGAGTGCAGACAACGACGTTCGCCCTCCCAATGAGCCCGCTTGCGATAAGCTCAGGGAGACGCTTCCAGTCACTATGAGGGATCTCCTCGAATGACACAAACGGTACGATCGCGTTCGATTCGGATGCCACTCGGCGGACGAGCGATTCAAGATAGACCTGAGATAGAAGGTCAGGCATGATCACTTGGCAAAGGAAAACCTCACATCACGGAAGCCTTTACCAATATCCTAGTGGTGAACCGGTCACAGATGAGTTAGTGTGCCTACACTTAGAGATACTCACTGGCACGTCGATGAACTAACATTGCGGGTCAGCAACCGAGAAAGACCGTCAGAGCATTGCAACCAACCTCGTATATACCACCCAGTTGGTGACCACGCAGTGAGTCGAACTCGACCGTGAGCAATGGCCAGTCGACCTCGCCCATATCAAACTTGAGATCGAATCGTTGGCACAACCGGACGATATCGTTCAATTGACCTAACTGAACAAAGCACTCAGTTAAGACAGAACTGTTCAGCAGGACACGAAACTCACCAAGATCCTCACATCATATTCCCCACTCGCCATTGGAGGCAATGTAAACTCAGGTGTCTCAAACTTCAGCAGGTTATCGCGGGTAACAGCATGGAGGTCACCCCACTGCCTGTGTATCGTCCTGAGTAAGATTTCTTCGTCCGAAGGGTCAGACGAGGTATCATAGATCTCCGCCGGCGATTGGTAAGTCTGCATCTTCCGGCCGTACTGATGAGCCTGAAGCTTCTTCAACGCAGAAAGGAATGGTTTGGCCTGGAATTGCAGTTCAGGGACTGTCTGGCCTGTTACATGGCGAATCCGGCATGGCCAAGCCATAGAAGGGAGGTCTGCAGTGATACTCAGTATAGGATAGGGTATGCGAGAACTAACAGACTCACCCTCTGATGGGAGAATCGACTTGCCCATGAGTTCATTCAAGAACAGCGACTTGCCTGCCTTGACCATTCCGCAGAACGCAATCGAGAAGTGTGGCTTCTTCGAGCGTACGATCGCCTCCTGCAGCACCCTGTCCAGTTCCTTCGCTGCCCTCTCGAACTCTGGTCGCTCAGGATCGTCGGAGGAGTGCAGACTGTGCTGCTTCAGTTGTCCTACTGTGCCACTCCATAAGAGCTCAAACAGCGAGTTTTGCAGGACATGAAGCTCGTGAAGCAGGAGACCGTATCTCCGGACATGGTCATCCACCCAGGCCTTGCCGATTTGTCGAGCAAGCTCCCCGTGTCGAGTAGCGGCCTCTTGATTGTGGGTGAGGATCGAGAACGTAGGCAGGTTATATAGACGATTGGCTTGTTCTGGTGAAACGGCGAAAGGATGAAACCGAAAGGCGTCAAGGACGGAATCGAGGGCGTTCCAGATGCGGCCCTCAACATTGCTGATGAGACGGACACCGACAGAGGAGGGTACAGTCCACTGCTCCTTGGCCACATGGCGGTACCATAGAACTTTGAAAGCATGTTGGTTGTTCCGTTGGCACACGGAAACCTCGTCGGTTGCGTCCTTGAGGTCCCCAAAGAGATCGAGAAGATCTCTCAGCCGAAGGTTGGCCCTGAACACATAGAGCACACGGTTGAGAGCTCTTCCAGGTTTCTCGCTCCCGGAGGGTTCCATCGTGGCTTGATGGTGATCGCCCGCTGGGTTCACCTCGAGCACTAGGTGTGTGACCCTGAGCGCCCCCTCAAGGTTTTCTATTGCTTGTATTCCTTCCGGTCTGTGATATTGTGAATTATTGGTACTGAGCGCAAACCCATCACGTACTGTCGTATGAGGCAATAATTCAGGAGGACATTGTATACGATTATATCGGACCTGAGGTTCACTACCCCTTTACGGAGGACCTTCAGGGCTTGTCGCACCTCGTGTTCGGCCACCTCGTGTTCGGGCTCGAGGGCATTGTCGAGCTCATTGCACACCAATGTGGCTGATGTGTCAATGGACCGCAGAATAGCAAGAATATTCGCTTTGAGATCCACTCTGGCGGGGGCGAATGGTGGTGATGGTGATGGTGATGGTGGTAGTGGCTTAAAACGACGTGGAGACGATGAGGACGACATGTCTTGTCTACCCTAATAGTACTTGTGCACTTGTGCAGCGCGGCGACAGCGAGCTTGATTCGCGGGATCAAGAAGCGAGAAGCAATAATATTCTCTGTTTATCCTTGAGCTCCGCCTGGAACGCTACGCCGACGCGATCTCATGGCCTACTGCAAAATATTGTTTTAATATTGATGTGCTCTTTACCAACCCACCAAGCACACTCCTAAAATCCCAGTGCGTGTGCGCACACGATATCAAACTCAAGGTGGGATCGACGCTCACGATTCCTGTCCCCTGGCCACACATCGTATATGTATTTTCCGTCAGTATCCACCTTTCGCTGCCGGAGATACTTACCAATTGTATACCACCTTACGTCCGTGGCTCCGTGCTCGTCGCTAACAGACCCACGACCTTTTCGACGACTGGGATCCTCCCTTGGCTGAGGATGCTAGGACGTCGCATGCACAATCACACGGAGATGTAAGGGTTACCTTCATAGGTAAACCCTCCCCCATCCGCCTCCTTTTCGTCCTGGGTCTTCGATGTTGGAGTAGACCTCGGAGGGTCCCTTGTACAATCCTTACGCGCCTTCAACACCCGGTCACGTTATGCAGTCATTCGCCTCACCCAAACACCAGTCATTCCCTGTAATGCTTCCTTTGCGAAGGGGGACACGACCGAAATAGACTCGGTTGCCTTGCCATTTACCTCTTCGCCCCTCCCTCCGATATCGGCTACAATATTACTCCAACATATATCGTTCGCATTTGCCAACCACCCCACGCATGTTTGCGATACCAATTTCGCTTCCCACTCGACCAATCAAACCACATCAAGATCCCGAAATTTCTCCGTTGAAATCCCTACTTATGATTTTTGTGAGTTTGTTCATACTTATGCCTTCCTTCAACACGACGCGCGCATGTCATTCTTCTAATTCTCTCCGTCCGCAGCCTCTACCTCGACCACTGTCGCCTCGTCGAGAAGTCTTCACTCCGCCTCACTCAATCATCATGCAAACTGAGCCCACATAGCGGGCTACGTCTTCTTTCCTACTACATGGCCGCTCCTACCACAATTCGAACGTTGTCCCGTAGTAAGCGAGTGGGCCCAGTGGTCAACGCGATATCTCGAAGAGCCCATGGTCCTGGATTTGCATGGGCATTTTTATGGTTCGCCTTTCACGTCATCTACGCATGCTGCCAATCTGAGAGCGCCCTCGAGTCAAGGCTTTCCTTACTGCGCAACTCTAACACGCCAGGCACACCGCTACTTCAATGGCTCTCCTTTGTGGTATCAATACCGCTCATGCTTCGGATCGGACCTGCGCCTACCACGGCAACGGGCTACGGGCCTCGTTTCCCGGCCCAACCTTCACTCTTCACTCTTCGTTTCAACCAAAATCAACATTGCAACCTCGGGCAGGCGCACCCCTGTCGCTTTTCTCTTCGCGAATGCTGAGTCCGGAGTCGGGCTCGGCCGTTCGTCCTTCGTCTCCGATGCCGTCGACGCCCCCATGACGGAACCCTGTCCTGTCGAATTCATCAGTTATTCCTGAGGTCTCACCGTCTCCGGCTCTGTCAGCGGGCCCGACGAGTGCGTCAGGGGTTCAGTTCTCCACGCAGCAAGCGCAGGAGCGGGACGACTCACAACCGCCGCCCCACGAGGAGAAGGTGGTTAAAGTCGAGGGCGGTGCGGAAATGGAGCCGAACTAGGAGCTCGTACTACTTCTTGGTATGTCCGAGGGTCGCGTCGAAGGATACGAGGCCCATTACACTACGAAGATGGCCAAGACCCGATGGGATTATAAGCGTCTAGTTCAAGACCTTGGTTTACTATCCACTTGCTGATGAACGCAAGTGCGATACCCGAAATTGCGACAGCCCTCAAGGATGAAATTGTGACAACGAGACTTCACGGCTGTTACGGTATAGATACGACTTGATGACCACCTTCTCCCTCATGCTCTCTCATCTGCGGTCAGGCTCGGTGGGGAAGGTAAGAACCCACTCACTCGCAGCGATGGCTTGGTTACCCTGGAGAACCAGGAGGGCCTATTGGCGCAGGCTAAATTCGGACGGGTTGGTACTAGTCGGGTTTTGCTTCGCGAAATACAGTTTTTAACAGAATATGACTTCCTGCACCAGAATTACGCGCACTGTGGTGGCCAGGGCATCGCTGGATATAGTCAGAAGTGGTCGTATCTAAGATGCAACACAGACATACAGCATTAAGCTAAGTAGAGAAGCTGGCAGTTTTCGTACAGAGATGAGACAAAACCTTTAACAATCGGTTGGGCGTAATGTCTATTTTGCGGCTCTAAACAAGGGTGGCAAGCCCGGCACGCGAGTGAGCCGGAGGAGTACCCTACGCTACCCTTATATACACAAGAATGCAAGTGAGAACGCCTGTGTCGACGCTCAACGGGACATCCAAATAAGGAAACGCACAAACATAACAAAGAAACTGGGACAAACAAGACACAATACGAGACACACATAGCCGATACAGAACACAGACGCACAGACAGCTTGTGGTTTTCATATGAAAGCAAGATAAAATGGGAGCGCAGTCTGGGAAAGGGGGGGACCTGTCACAATTGGTAATCCCTCTTTTGGTATCCTGCTATATTTCGGTATTGTTAGTTTGTTATATCATACATACGGATCGGACATCTGATTCGTGTCCGGCGATGCCCTCGCCACCACTGCGCGCGTAACTGGGATAGGGCAAAAATAATGCAAATTTGGATGGCGCGACGCCAAATACCACCCAACAACAAGATTGATCCGGACTGCCACCCAGCCTCGGAAAGCAGTAGCAGCGGATCGCGGCAGACGAAGCATAATCCCAAATACCTGTGAAAATGGTGGTCCGTATGTCGATAAACCGCTTGAGTTGACTTCTGAAACTTAAGGAAACTGGTGGAGGACGAGTACGTATCCCCGGCATCCGATGGGATGAACCAGACGTAGAATCGGCAAAGTATTTATCCGCGGAGTGAGGGCAGCAGCGCTCAATACGGCCAATTCCATTCGTAGACCTGGCGAGCTCGTACCCGACGGCGGACAGGTCGCCGCTACCCCCGCTAATCGTTGGCGGACACCGGAAATAGTTCGAGATGTCGGCCGTGTACAAATATCGTCCAGCGTCTTTCTCGATTCCGGGTGTCGCAATACTGGACTGCGTCCGTTCACCGCAGGAGATCCCTGGGATAGCAAAGTTGGAATGTGCAGGACGGTGATATCGTAGCCGTTTCCGCCGGACTCGCTTGAGGAGCAAAGGCAACCACGGGGGGCGGTGGTAGACCTCGAGGTTGAAGAAGAGCTATTAGGTATCGAGTGGTGAGAACGACGATGGTGGCACAAGGGCACAAATGCATCGTGCTTGTGACGAAGGCAGGTAGAGAGAAACAGACGCACAGAGAGCATGAACGGTATTGATGTTCCCAAGGAGAGCCATTGATGTGTCGTTGCGTTTGGTGCGTAAGAGTTCCGCAGTGAGTTACCTAGTGAGAAAGCTCTGGACTGGACATCGCTGTCAGTGAGGTTGGATGCATAGATGATGTAAATGGAGGATTATAGGCTATGACAATAGACGCGGGGAGACATTGCGTTGTCCACTGGGTCCAATCGTTTACTGTGAGATCATATTCGAACTGTGGTAGGAGTGGCCATGTGGCGGGGGACGGAGACGTAGCCGTGATATGGGCTTGGGTTGTGTCGTGGTCGAATAATGAGGAGTGAAGATTTCCCGCGAGGCGATAGTGGCAGGGGTAGCGGCTGCGGACGGGAACGGAAAGAATTAGAAGAACGGAATGAGGGCGGTGTGTTGAAAGAGGGCAGGTGGACAGATTGAATAACCGGCGCCTCCAACAGGCGAACTTTGAGGTGTTGATGTGGTCTAGTTGATCAGATGGGGAGCGAATTGGGTATCCCTGGGATGGTTGGAAAACGCGGACTGCGTATGTTGTAGTAATGTTGTAGTTAATACCTGGTAAAGAAATAATTGGAAAGGCAAATGAATATGCTTCGGTCGTGCTCGAGCGTCTCCTGGTAAGTAGCAGTCCCAGCAAAGGAAACGTTACAGGGAATGACTGACGTTTGGGCGGGTACGATTGACTGCACAAGGTGACTGGATGTAAAAGGTGCGTATGGATCGTAGAAAGGGGGCTCCCCCAACGATGTTGAAGGCCGGGTCTGTTCAGCGACGTGTACTGATCGGACGCAGCGCACCAATGTTTTGTACCTTCGGCAGCGAGAGATAGATACTGACGGAAAATACACACCCGACGTGTGGCAAAGGAACAGGAACCGTGAGTGTCGATCTCATCTTGAGTCTGATATCGTGTGTGGAATGGGGTTTCAGAGAGTGCGCTTGGTAGGTCGATAAATAGCACATCAACACGCGACAATATTATCATAAAACAACATTCAGTAGTAGGCTATGAGACGGCGTAGGCGAAGCGTTCAAGGCTGCGTTCAAGGGGATGTTGGCTGTCAAGGCATAAATAAAGAATAATATTTTGGTCCCGAGGATCAAGCTCGCTTGCTGTCGCCACTCAAGTACTCAAGCACTAGGTCCTTGGTAGACAACACATGTCATCCTCATTGTTTTCACGCCG
>Ga0307515_10015982_pt1 | contig 13780 bp, 10 predicted proteins | sample 17_EM_MG_FD_194513 | JGI IMG/M metagenome (GOLD analysis project Ga0307515, IMG submission 194513) | Populus trichocarpa ectomycorrhiza microbial communities from riparian zone in the Pacific Northwest, United States - 17_EM | ecosystem: Host-associated > Plants > Roots > Unclassified | place... | reverse complement strand
TGAGGAGGTACCCACCGTGTTAGCTGACACCAGTGTCGTCCTGACTGCTGCGTAAAGCGAGCAGGGGTCGATGGTAGGGGGGGTATTCGAGCAATGTTATTGCATCGTTCGGGAGCGAGAGAAAGGGAATGGATATCTCCAAGAAGACCGCCACTTTTGATGATTTCGAAAAGCGCTGAGGGCTGAGATGTCGGATGCGGATGTCGGAATCTTAATAGTTTTGCATGAAATGTTGTGTTACGACAAGAAGGTGATGATGATGAAGGAAAAATCCACTCACTGCTCGGGCGAAAACCCCCAGCTTATCGCGTTATCAAGCCCCGCGCCACTCCGCCTGCAGTGCAACGCAGATTTTGCCTGTGGAGAGGAGGCGGACAGGGGGGTTCACTCACCACTGCCCAAGCACGGGCCCGAAAGCCTCACAAACAGCTTCCGTTATCGTTCAATTATCGTCGACTTGGAAGCATCACACTGTGAAAAACAGGGTAGCAAGAGGGGACGGACTCCATTGCAAATAGCAGCGTGTTCTAAATCTACTAGACTAATGACGACAGGGTATTAAAATCATCTTCTGGGAGAAGCCAGACAGCAGTATTGGTATCATCAGCGTCCTACTCCCGCAATTCCCAACCAAAGAAAAAGTAACCCCCAATCAGGCCTAATCCCAGGATCTCTGCATGATCCAGTCCCTTCCGAGGCTGTCCAAACCAATTCTCGTACGAGTGAGAGGGAGAACAACAGCTCTACTTGCCGATTGACTCTCGATATTGTTGCCAGACACGTCTGATTCGCCAACTGAGGGATTCGACATCAAACGGACGCAGTCCCTCCCCTTTAAGTTCGAGGCGCCATGGCCCCCGCAACAGCAAGTCTGTCCGCAGCCTCATTTCCAGGGTCATTGTCATGCCCCTTGATCCATTTAAAGACGGTGGTCACACCAGCAGCATCTCTTGCGTCAATCAACTTCCTTATATCAATGACGAGGTCCTTGTTGACCACTTCGCCACTTGCCGTGGTCTTCCAGCCATTCTTGATCCAGCTCTTGTACCAAAGTGTAGAACAATTGATCGAGTAGTTGCTGTCGGTGATAATCTCAACTTTTTGACTCTTTTTGACAATCTGAAGGGCTCGCTTGATGGCTGTGAGTTCTGCACGTTGGTTGGTTTGAGGAGTTCCTTCCAGGGGTTCCGACACATTTCTATCAACTAAATTAGCAATGGAATCAATGCCAACACAGACCAATTTGAAACTTACCTTGAATCGTTCTCTCCAAAGTAGACGCCCACACCAGCAACCGCTCCAAGGCGACCATTTCCCCGACTGCTCCCATCTGTCCAGACTCTGACAGTCTTTCCATTTGAAGAGCTAATTTTTGCCTTCTTCGCAGAAGGTCCCTCGATGCCCATGCCACTGGACTTCCCTTCCTTCCTGGTCGACTTCGGCTCGTCCGCCTTCTTCGAACCCTTCCCACCACTATTCACAAATTCCTCTGCCTCCCTCCTCGTGGCAAACTTCTTATATTTCGGACCCTTCACGTCCTTAATCTGTTCCGAGGCCGCACTCCAGGTCTTATAGACTCCGGGATTGTGGCCTACTGCAACACCATAGAACTTCTCTTCTGTTCCCTTGCCTGCTCCCGCAGAGCTGGCAACCTCTCTGCCCGCCGCAAAGTCCTCCGCATCTTGTCTTGAGATAAAAGACTTGTACGACGCGCCCTTGAATCCGGTGGTCTGCTCCTGGCACTCTTTCCACGTCATATACACACCAGGTGCCTTGCCAGCTCGCACGGCGTAGTACTTCGTAACATCCTCACCGAGCTTGCGTTTTTTGGATGCCGTAGACATGGTGAATAGCTTTAATGTGTTGTTGTATCGGCGGTATTTCCACAGAGAGGTCGAGAGGGTCGTTATCGTCGTGGTGCTGCGGGGTCGAGGGACGTGGAAGGAAATAGCTTTATGTGGTCGTGATCGAGTTGAAAGAGTCTTTGAACCGCCCCGGATTAGCTGGGATTTTCCCAAAGCGTGGAAACAGACAAAGGAAGGTACTGGAGATAAAGAGTTTCTCGATGCTGCAGCAATGCGGGGAAGGGACTTACGAGGATGAAGGAAAATGCACGGCATGGATCTCGTCGAAGAAGTCAATGGTTCTGGCGAAGTCCGCTCCAGCTCCCAGGAAGATAGTCCATAGGAAGTTGACGTGGCGATTTCAGCACTGGTTGCGGAGGGAAGATGGATGTTCAAGGTTGAACTTGTCTGCGGTATGCTGGTGATTGAATGAAGCGGGATCTTCGACAGGGGTGAAGTGGGGCTTGGCACAACTGGAAATAAAGTGTATTCGATCCAGGCATATCTATTGTTGACATCTACAGCTATTACCCTAGTAAAATTATACCTTGAGGGTAACCCTATTTCAGTGAGATAGATGCTGCTTTAATACTCTCCTAGGCTGGCACAGATTAATTAATCACGTTCGATAGCAAATTCTAGAGAGCTTTCTAGGTTTGAAAAGTCAAACTGCGTGAAACGCATAAAAAACGGTAGGCCGAGAATACATCTTTTCTAGGGCAATAGGTGTACCTAGCTTGAAATTGCGCAAGAATCCTTCTTTGTTCTAAGACATATCTGCGGTTTCCGGTAGCAGTTGGCTGTACCTTTGGGGAATACACAAAACAATAGATTTAGTTTCATGCTTTGGCCTGTCACGCTATCATGCTAACCACGCATCTACTCTTTCATTTTGGAACTTTTTATTGTCATTGCTGAGTTGGTATCGGGGCCAACGCCATCAGTTATTGTTACAATGTCTGTGCCTCCATTCTTGTATCACAGCAGACCGCCCCAGGGTATATGGGCTTGCAAACCGCAATGCTCCTCTTAACGCCTTTAATGTGCAACGCCTCCCAGAAGTAGGGCAAGGTTTTTTTTACATGTCAGCCTCCAACGCCATGTATGCAACCTCGCTATGCAAGCAATATGAAGAAAGAGAATGAAAAAGAAAGAAAGAAAGAAAGAAAGAAAAGAAAAACCGAAACGCCAATGCAATCGCTACAGACTCCCCTCCCCTTCGTTGAAAGTCATCATAATTGTTGGGCCGAAGTGTTAGGCGTGCAGATCCGTATTTCCGGGGAAGGTGGTTCAAATCGCCGTTCGAAATCCTGCCACCACATAAAGAAAGAAAACACACAGCCTCTAGGTTTCAGTAGCTTGATTCAACCTCCTTCTGAGGCTTATAGCCTGGAATCTCATCGAAAGTGTAGTCGGCTTCCTCGTTGTACTTGTATGCATGAAAGTCGATGCCATAAGGTTTTGGCTCGATGACATAGAGCATGCCAAGAGGAACGTCCAGGTCAGCAATATCATCCCTGGTCAGGTCCATGAAATAAGCCATCAGGACGCGACAAACAGAACGGTGACCGATGATGAGAACGTGGTCCTTGATCCGCTCAATCTCCCGAACCATATCCCTCAAACGGCTGATCACCTGCAGATACCCTTCTCCACCAACGCCTGGATAGATGTAGTGGAGCTTGTCCGCCTTACGCTTTTTGTACTGCTCCGGATATCTTGTCTCGATCTCTTTGTACGTCAGCCCCTCGAATTCACCAGCATCGAGCTCATTGAGCATCTCCCAATTCTTCACATCATAGTTATCGTCCGTGTTGAAATCCTCAGCTGTCTGAATGCTTCGCTGGAGCATTGATGTCCACACACAGAAGTTCTTTTCGTCCAAATCCCCAAGAAGCTCAGGATAGGGTGGAGTTTGGTCGCCGGGTTGCAAGGGCAATGTCAGATTCTCCATAGCTCGAGACTTCTGATCCGCCTCCCACTCATTTCGCTTGGTGCTGATAAAATTGTAGAGAGCGGTGCCGTAATGTTGTCCATTTTCCGTGAGGCATGAGTCTCCGCCGATCTTTCCTGCAACGTTGTCCTCTGACTCTCCGTGGCGCGTAATCCAAATTTGTCTGGGAGAGAGGTTAAAGGTGGAGAGGTATGATGCGATACCAGAAGCTAAGAAGCCTTGGAGACGGAAATGAATGATCTTTCGGCCGACGTCTATCATCTTGATGTACTGCATATTATTCTCCTCTTCGTAAGCACCAAGTGGAACGTAGGCACTCTCATACGCTTGAACGCGCTTCTTGAAATCAGCGAGTGAGCTTTCAGGATCCTTGCCCTTGTAATCAGGTCCCCTAAGCTTTAAGTGCATGTTTGCTTCAAGCAACTGCGAGGTGTCAGATTGAAAAATTTCTATCCAGACGAGTGATCTCACCTTTGCATCCTCGCACACACTTTCGATGAATAGAATGCCAAGCTTTGGCTCTCGCTCCTTGATGTGCTTGAATAAGAGCTTGCGGCGATCCAGTGTGCTGTTCGTTGCGTCCAGGATACCGACAGATCCACCCTGGTTCAAGAGGAAGTTGAGGACCTCATCCAGAGTAGACATTGCTACTTGCTCACGTATCTTAGAGGCTTTCTCGTTATGAGGATCGAAAAATTCCGCAGATTGTTTCATGGTATCGGCACTTGGAAGCTTCGCCAACCTGTTTTGCTCTTCAAGGGGATCAACGCCGTTCAATAGGATATGAGCAGCCTGTGTAGGACCATCAATGACGCCAGAGACTGATCGAGCTAGCAACATTGTGCTTCTTGGGGGTGATTGCGGAGGTGTTGTAGTAGGGCCAGTAGAAGTGCCTGCCGCAACTCGTCTGCGATTGCCAACGTTGAAGATGCGACACTCATGCTGTTGCCAGGAGAGGTAGCGTTGAATCTTCTTCGTGATATATGACTTTCCTCTCGCGGGCAAGCCAACCATGATTACAACCAATTTTGCTCCAACATCTCGCTGGGCGATCTTGCCGTCAGGGGAGACTCGCGATCTCGTCATGCCGGGAATGTTCAAGGTGGTTGCAGGAGGTCTGCTTCTCGGGGTAGCAGAGCCTGAATTTTGTCTGACTGGTGGCCTGGTGATTCGTCAGTAAATTGATCTTCAAGTAAACTTCCAAAGAGCCAAGAAACGTTCAGGCCGAGCCATTGCATCCTGATTTGTATGACTCAAAGCAAAGAAAATATGAAGATGAGAAATTCCTGGCATCGCCATAGAAAAGAGGCACTTTGTAGGGGGGACTTACAGTCTTGGACTTCCTGGTGCTGTCGAAGGTGCGCTTCCCAATGGTGTATCACTAAGGGTATGGCCCGTTGCATCTTGTCCCTGACTGCCCATATGTATGGATTGAAGCGCGCGACCGAGAGAGGAGATTGGGGGTTGGAGCAGAGACTCGTGTGGGATATGGGGGATCGCAGGTTTCGGGAGAGCGAAATCCTTCTCGACTGTGGTACTTGAAGGACTGTCATGGTCGGTTTGTGGCATTACTATTGAATTAAAACGGTTGCTCATCGCAGCTCTGGCAATCTCTGAGTGCTGTGACGTCTTTGTGGCCTTCTTCGATTCGCCTGTTTAGAATTTGTCAGTGGGTCATTCTTGCTAAATTTGCCTAAAAAAATAAAAAAAATAAAAAGGGTATATTGTGGGTAACTCACAGTTTGGGATGTCCTCAGCTCCTCTGATAGTGGCGGAAGGCATCGTTTTCCTGAACTCCAAGACCCAAAAATATCGCGCTGGATGTTGACAGGGTTCAGGATTGGCTGGGGTAGACTAGCCCGCCCTGTGTAATTGTCCGTCCGAATTGCAGCTGCAGTGCAGAGACAGACCGCGTCTCAATGCCTGAACCGCGGCCAGCAGTGTAGGAAAGGTACGATGCTTTGGGGACTTCAGGAGGCCGATAAGGGACTGAGGGTAGAGCCCCTCTAGAGGAGGGAAGTCGGTATCAGATCGAGGGTGGATAATGAAGAGTTCCCTCAGAAAATACAGGGAACGGAGCCTCGCCCTGAAATCGCCGGGCCGCGAGACCTAAAGGGGTAAAGCGCCCACTTTGGGGAAGGCCGACAAAGGTTGAACTCCGTGTCAAAGAACCGGTGTCATGGTTAGTGACATCCTTCTGGGACAGACCGCGTCAACTTAGTGAGTGCTAATGTCGGTCGGTTGAAATTTTGTACCGTGGATGTATGACTCCGTCCAAGAAGTATTGAAGAGTTGTCGCATGCAGGGCTGAACGGTTAAACCCCGAGAGCGTGAACAGCGTGCCCGATAATCACCATCTCATAGGCTACCCCTATCTGACAGCAATACAGAGAGATCAGCATAATCCAAGAAGTCTTGTAGGGGCCAAGTGGTTGAGATAAGCAACATATGCGGCCTCTGCCAATCATCCATCACGTTTGACCTTCACGAGCATTGGACATCATGCAGCTCTTTCTTAGGATGGATAAATGTTGAGAGATAAGAGATCTGGGGCGACACTCACTTTCTGAGGCTATGAAGTATCTTGCGAATCCTCTAAAATATGCACCTCCTCCGGGCTGCGGAAATCTGTCTCCCAATGAGAGAAGGGCGAAGAACTGCAATTGCAACGGGATCTTTGGTAGTGTGCACATTGACCTGGAGCATACTTTCTTAGCTGCTATACTCATGTTGAATGGATTGGGACCTACTGAGGAGATGGCAGGCAGTTTTACGTCATGCCCAGGACGAACGCTTGGAATAAAAGAGAAATAGACAATAATAGCAGCACATCACTCACGGGAGTGCGTCGATGAAATTTGCGGCCAGAGCGCCCTTCAGAATCAGTCGTTCAATAGCCACGTCTCTTGTCGACCCACTCTCCCTCTCCCGCTTGGCATCAGCGATTTCAGTAGCTTTTGCAAATCGTGCTCGGACCCAGCAATCGGCGTTGTTATACGTCTTATTCCAAACATTGGGGTTGATACCCGGTGGCGGGTTGCCACGTTCGTTTGGATAGTACCCGCCGACTTGCTTCGTTGGTTGGTAAGGTGCTTGACGTCCGTGGGATGGAGCTGGCCATTGTGTAATGGTGGGTGTGGTGGAGATTCTTGCCTTGGACTTGCGAGTTGGCGCTTTGATTTTGGTGGCGGTTTTGCTCTTGGTGGCAGTCTTGCTCTTGCGAGCTGGATTCTGTCGAGTAGCTGTCTTCATTGTTCCCTTGCGGTCACAAACGTTGCGTTCCATCGCTATGGTGATGTCCGTTGAGGTTGTTCTGGTCTGGTCGAATGTGATGTTGGGATTGTTTATGTATTCTTCTGTCAAATGTGCGGGTGGGGAGTTTCTTAACTGACCGCTTCGACCTGTTGTGACCAAAAGCGCGGTTGTGTACGAACCACAACAAGACAAGGCTGCTCGCAGTCAGGAAAAGCAGCACTCCTCTCTATGTTCAAGTCGAGTTCAGTTATTTTCAGACACATCTCTATGGGACCGACGCCGCTTTGAATTTAGCTATGTGGTAATGCCGTTGCTTCCTGTTCCCATGCCAGATTTCGAGGACTAAAGTCTCTTAGTACTCGTTCGCTATGCCGCAAGAGGCAGCCCTTGGAGTGAGGAGACCTAAGGCGGACCTGTGGTACTATCCAGGCGTAAACCTAGCTCTGGGCTGCACCTACTTCTCCTCTGTACCACATCTATCCCTCAAGCTTGCGTACGATCAAAATAAGGAAGACGACAATGAGATTTCAGTGGTCTCCATCCATCATGCTTCCTGGACGCTCCTTTAGTGGTAATTGGTACAACAGCGAAGAGATCACAGAAGTACAGATCACGCACGAAAGATCTCCACACCTCCCTGCAACCTCCGAGACTCTAACCCAGATCCTACTCAGAAATTTAGCTACACGAAGCCACCGGGGCTCGACGATCACAAGCGGGCAGGGCAGTCAAGGCAGATTGGGCTGGTACGACGGTGACCTAACCCCACGGTTGGCCTTCAACTTGCACACATACACACGACTATTTTATTGGCAACGCCGGGAGCATATGGTGGCTCACTCACGTGGCTCACTCGCCGCTAAGTGATGGCAAGTTACCCCCGAGACGTCGTTGACTTCAAACTTGTCCCTTTACTTTAAGAGATTCTAAGTTGGGAGGACGCGGAAAGAACTCTACTGTTAGATGTACCCGGCGGAGGGCATCCGGAGGCATTGCGTTAATCGAAGAAACGATGGCATACGTTGAAGACCTGGAAGTGTTCAATTACCTAACATTAGGTGGTTCGCATGAAGATGAAAAGACTGCGGGACAGAGTGAGGATGGACAGAAGTATATTCCGCCAAGGTAGAACCCGGATCCGCTGCGACCTGCGAAGCTGCATAAGGAAGGCCAGTGGGCTAAGTCGAATCTCCCCGCTCATTCATTTTCAGTCCTTTAATACCATTGCCAGCTAGTTTTAGGAGGCTCGTAAAGAGAGCGCTACCCACTCCAAGAATCCTATTTCGTCTTTGCTACTGCAAGGGTTCAGGAAAAGGAGTGTTAGGGTAGAGTAAAGCGAAGGATACACAGGCTGGGAGCGGAGACCTTGAGAGTAAAGGCATACCGGAGATACACGGAAGGTTGAAGAATGGTGGAGAATTATCCACTGGAGGGCGAATGGAGACAATGATTGGGGGGAAACTATTGTAAGGTATATCGTCAGAGAACACTAACGGAAGGCGGCTGTAAAGCAGCGTAAGAAGGAGGGTTTCGTCCCTTAAGTGGTTTCAATCGTACCTCTACAAATAGATCATATGGAGACAGTAAGGGCGAATTGCCTCTTGAATCAGCTACCAAGACATGGATAATTGCTCTACTTCCTAGATGTGCTGGTTACTCCATGGCCGCTCAACTTTCGACTTCCCGCAAGTTTACATGGCCCCCGATCTTAACTCTCAGCTACCGTATGCCGCTCTCTCCTCTACTTCTAACCGCATACGAAGTATTCAAGATATCGTCAAAGTAGAAACTTCACAATCAAATTTTCACTTGCTTTCAAGGAGACAATAGGGTGAGAAGTCTGCTTGACCATGTAGCCTACAAGCTTCGCCACCCCGACCCTTATAATCGGTGCATCTCAAATGTTTCATTCTTGGATATTGTGCTTTTGTTGTTCTTCATCAATCAGCCCACTAAAAACCTGCAAGTCTATGCACCGCACTACATTTATTCATCAAGTTGTACATAATTGGCCGGGAAGAGACCTGATTTTCCTCGGAAATGACCAAACCACCAATCTTCATCCGGAAATTCCTGCAGAAGGTTAGTAGATAAACAGGGGATGTTACAACATATTTGAACGCTCACCAGCCCAGTTATAGTAGCACCTTCATCAAAACTCAACTCGTTATCCTCAGCAGCCTCGTAGTCGTAGCTCGCAGTGGCAGTTGGTCCGGAAGGTGCAGCTAGTGCAGCAGCGGGTCTAGGAGCAGTAGGTGGTGCGGAAGGCTCAGTAATGTGAACTGCTGGAGCTGAAGCTTCCTCCTCCTCTACAAGCTCGACATAATTGCTTGGAAAGAGACCACTCTCGCCCTTGGAATTTGTGCCCATCCACCAATCCTCGTCTACCATCTCAATATTCGTGACATAATCGCCTTCTGTGAGTTCCAGCTCGTTGTCTTCAGCCTTCTCGTAGTCATATTGAATCAAAGCCCGCTTCCCACTGGCGTGAGATCCTTGATTTGCATTTGTAGCTGCATTGTGGCCGAAAGAGGCTTCAGCCACGGCGATTCCTGCTCCTCGAGCGGGATCGTGACCGGCCGGCTCTTCAGTGAGCTCTTCCTCCTCAGGTACCCCACGCCCTATCGACGATGGGAGAGCTGGTGGTGGGTTACGCTCTTCTGGTGCCTCCATCTCCGTATCTCTGCCTCGAGCAACTGGCATGGCAATTCGGACAGGGGAAGTGTCACGCTCTTCGGGTGTCGGACTGCGTTGGACGCGAGGTGGTGGTGGGATATTAGGTCCATCTTCGTCATCATCCGGACGAGGTCTTGAAGGTAGACCCGGCATGGGAACACCCCCAGTTGGTCGGCTTGATTGGTTGATAGGTGGTGGAGGTGGTGACGAATCTCCAGTGGTCGCTCTGGGAATACTGGGTGCGCCCATTGGTGCACCGCCCCTGAAACGATCTCTCAGTGCACCAATACCACCAGCTGGTGATGATGGGGCCTCCTCCTCTTCTCCTGTTCGCTGTTGACCAATACTGCCAGTAGCAGAGCGCCCAGTAGCATTCGTGGCAACAGGCGCCCAAGACTTTCCGCTGTATCCACTCTTCCACTCTCCACCCCCACTCGTTTGACTTGCAATTGGCGATGTTGCACTGGGAGGAATATTGCCTGCTCCGCTATAACCTCTTTCGCGCGCCTTCTTCTCCGCCCAAATCTGAGCTGGGGTCTTTCCGCCTTCATCCGCAAATGTTCGACTCGCCGCACCCACTGGGGGTGAGGCGGCGGTGACAGGTGAGGATTGGAGACCGAAGATACCAGGAGTTGGCGCCTTTGTACCGGTAAAGCTTGCAGCACCCGATCCGAACTTGTTAGCAACTTTAGGCTTTGGCAAGGAGGTAAGTCGTTCCGATTGGGAGAATGCAGCAGACCTTTCCGCAAGGGATTTGGATCTGGTCTCATCGCTGGTATTGCTTGCTGCAGAAGTTCCTGTGGCTGCTGGTGAGAGTTGTCGGGCTCCATCGTCACCTGGCTTCTGCGCTCTGGCTCGAATCGCTGCAATGTCCACCTTGCCAACCGGCTCATACGCGCCCTTGACAATTGTAGGTCTGTCATCTGTTGATTTTTGTGCCTGGGCACGAATCGCTGCAATATCAACTTTTCCAATGGGTTGATATCCACCTTTGACAACATCTCCTGTGTCGCTCTGTTCGTCTCTACGGTTGTTAAACTTCAGTGGCTCGGGCTTTTGCTTCGTTAATTCCGCCATGTTGACCTTGGTCGGCTTGTATGCAGGCGCAACCTTCTCAAGCTGTGATCTGACAACCGGAGGCGCGTCTGCGCCCCAACCATCCTCATCCACACTTGGATCGTTCTGTCTTGCCCGTGAACTCGCTAATGGATTGAAACCAGAGGCTGCTGTGGATCGTGTAGGGTTGAAAACTGGCTTCGAGGCCACAGGAGGTGGAGGTCCAGAGGATGTTGGAAGAGCAGCGCTACCGGCCGAGTACTTCGCACCCGATGCATCTGCTACCTTCTGGACTATGCCCTCTGGGGTGAGGTCGCGATCAGATCGAGCAGTAATTTGGACATGATAGCCCTAGCTCAGAATTAGCTTCAGATAGCAAAGATTTTCCATATAATTTAGGATGACGAACGTGGAGAATCTTAGAAACTGCAGCGAGATGGCTGGTAAAATACCCCTTTGTTCTCTCGGGCACACCTTCCCCACACTGAGAATCTGTCAGCTCTAGCACCAGTATCCGGCAACTTTGGGACTAACCCATCCAATCAAGACATATTTCGGCAGTGTAGTATTTGGATCCTTGACCTTTACAAAGGCAAACTGCACCCGCCCTTCTGAGAAATCCTCAATAAGATCAACAAGCTCCCCCTCTGAATGTTTCATAAATCGTTAGCAATCTGACTAATGGGGGGGTTTGCAGAAGTATGGGTTTACCTCCAGTGCTCTGGACCTTGAGCACACTCTCCTTGCCCCCACTATCTTGCTGGAAGGCATTCACCAGCGGCGCAGAGACGGAGAAGACTGCCCACTGTCCATAAGTTGGGGAGCTTGCCGCGGGGCCGGAGGGAGCTGCAGAGTTGACCACGCCCTGGTATGAGGATTTGATGGACGGGCCATTTGTCGAAGTGTTCAGCGAAGCCATACTGAGGCAGAGTTGTGAATGAATGAATGGGGAGGGCCGGGGAGGCAACGTGCAGGAAGCTTTGTAGTACAATCGCACCTGAAATGATTCGTGTCGGCGCTGGCCTGCCCTCGTCATCCGGTTTCCCAGGGCCTCGCTTAGCATTCTATTCGGGGCTAGGTTAAACAGCCGCAAATGGGGCTGTTTGGGCCACCGTACAGAGCACTTTTGATTTCTGCTGCTGCAGGCCAATGGATTTTGTAAGGCGAACAACCCTCAAAATTCCATACACAGCTCGCGCATCCTACGCCCTGTCCCATCGCAAGGGAAAGTACATAAGCCCAGCAATCCACCCTCTCGAAAGCGTTCCTTCCCTTCTTTCCACTCGTCCCTCCTCTCACGCCCAGGCAGCGGCTCGTGTCTCCGCTCCACTCTCGTTGCGATCGTGCAGCTCTCTGTCGCTCGCCGCACCGCTGATGTTCACCTGGGCATGACGCAGTGTCCTTTTCTTCTGCAGATTGTCGAAGTGTCTCTGCCAGTCAGATAGTCGCACAATATCTCCCTTGGTTCGTTGTATTCTGGTCAAAGATCTCTATACAATTGACTCTTGATGCCTGCTTTTCTTGTTGTCTCATTTTCCTAGTTGGTGCCGAGGGGCTCAACCCCAGCGTCTCCGACCCCAAGACCCGAGGTCCTTTCCCTCATCCACTTCACAATGGAACCACCAGACAGCGACACATCTCCGGATGCAGATTCTTCATCAGCAGACTCTACTTCTGCTGACTCGTCTCCCACACAGGCACAGCCAAGCATCGGAGAAACCCTTGTCATGCCAGCCATGGAGGACTCTCCAGTAATTCATAACGACGACTCTGCATCAGATGTTTCCATGTCCACAGACTCCGAAGACGAAGAGGACAGCGCTCCGAATGCAATCTCCATATCTGCAACCCCAATCATGCGGGATCTGGCGCAACCAGCCATTTTGGACGTCGTTAAGCCGAACACAGATGCCTCCAAGAAGCGAAAATACTCGGGCCTTACAGAAACATCCAATGGGGACATGCACAATGCCACACTTCATGAAATTCGAAAGCGGCTCAAGCCAGATGATAGCCTCCAATCCCATTGGACTTCAGAAGGACATTTGCGCAAGGACAAGTCTCTTTTGCCCCCAGAAATATGGCATCACATATTTACATTTTGCCCTCCAAGAGTTTTGGGTCTTGTGTTGCAAGTCAACAGAACTTTCAATGCCTATCTTGATCCTTCTTCCTCAGGCCATTCCCATGAACCACTTTCAAGATCCGTTCTCCAGATCTTGACGCCAGAAACAATTTGGCGAGCTTCCAGACATCTACATTTGCAAGGCACGCCAGCTCCCTTGGCTGGGAAAACGGAATTGGACATGTGGAAGCTGGCCTGTGGCACCTTATGCCAGTTTTGCGGCAAGAAAAGACCGACGCATTCCACAGTCCCAATGGACCATTGGCATCCTGGACCAGGTGAGAACGGCGTCACTCCCGTCTGGTCGTTCGGGATCCGTGCCTGCGGCTCCTGTAACCAAGCCCGGTCAACCAAGGTGGGCAATTTGTTATCAGAATTTCATGCTCCGGCCACCTCTAATTTCAGTATAGGAAATCGATTTACTCCTGTCATCTGCTATTCCTTCCCCTCTGATGACAGCTCTGCCATTCATATTTCTCACCAATGAACTTCACGTCATCCCCGCGGCCACTCTCCAGAGCGGGCCGCCAACTGGTATCCAGATATCGAAACACTTCTTCAAGCCCCATATTGAGAAACTGAAGCAAGAATTCGATGATGTCAAAGCCATGGGCTCTGCTGCAGCAGAAGAATGGATGAAGGGTTTGGAAGGGCGAGGAAGAGAGAGACGAAACGATGCGGTGCGTTGGGAACGATGGGAAGTCAGTGGAGGCATCGCTCGAATGCGCAACCTGGAGACCAATGGTATTCGAAATCCTGAGAGGCAATCCAGCACCCACTCATTGCACGCAGCATCATTTTCCCCAGTAACAACAAACGGACATCTTTCACTTTATCAAGGTCACAACGGCACTCAACAGCCCAAGCCTT
>Ga0307515_10015981_pt1 | contig 13780 bp, 11 predicted proteins | sample 17_EM_MG_FD_194513 | JGI IMG/M metagenome (GOLD analysis project Ga0307515, IMG submission 194513) | Populus trichocarpa ectomycorrhiza microbial communities from riparian zone in the Pacific Northwest, United States - 17_EM | ecosystem: Host-associated > Plants > Roots > Unclassified | place... | reverse complement strand
GGCGGCGGCTGAGACAGCGGCAGCCGAGATGGCAGCCGTCGCGACGGCCAGGGCCGCGACCGCGAGGGCAATAGCGGCCGGGACCGCAATGGCACGGACAGCAAGGACGATGAGGACACAAACCGCCAGTAAGGCCGAAACCGCCCACGCCGCCGGCAGCGCCGACACCGAGGCCGCCATCCGGCACTCGGAAGTCGCCGACGTGGGGGCGCTAGCCCGTCCCGCACTCCGCCGTTCCGTCGTCGGCGCGGGCACCACCACCGCACGGCCCGCCTGCGCGGAGTGGCAGGCGGCCGACGTCCGACCGCCGGCCGTGGCCGGTACTCCGGTCCGGGACTCCCCGGTCACCGTGCGGACCGCGGCTCGGCCGAAACGGCCGGCCGGCATGGTTATCGAGGGCGAGGTCACCGAGGCCGCCAGGCTGGTCAAGCTCGCGCCGCCCGCCACCCGACTGCACTGGAAGCGCCGCCGCGCGGTAGTGCTTCTCTTCCTGGTCCTGGCGGTCGTTGTTTTCGTGGTGGGACAGGTCGTGCGTGCCGATGACACGCACGAAGTCCCCGAGCCGGCGCCCGGGCTCAGCGTCGTGCCGACCGTCGCCGCGAGGTCGGTGCCGCCCGACACCGTCGATCGGGTGGGCGGCGGCGGGTTCACCATTGCCGGCGGGTACGGCCCGGTTCTCGGCCGCGCAGGTCGGCTGCGTCGCTTCGAGGTTGCCGTGGAGAAGGGGCTGGGCCTGGGCAACGGCGGGGAGTTCGCCGCCGAGGTCGATCGGATTCTGGGTGATTCGCGGAGCTGGACCGCCGGGCGGCAGTTCCGGTTGCAGCGGGTGCCGCGTTCGGTGGCTTCGGAGTTCACCGTCTACCTGGCTTCCGCGCGGACCTCCGAGCGGATGTGCGCCGCTGGTGACCTGCGGACCAGGGGTTTTACCTCGTGCCGGCTGCCCGGCCAGGTGATCATCAACCGGGACCGGTGGGAGGACGCCGTGCCCGACTACGGTGCGCCGCTGGCGGTCTATCGGGCGTACGCGATCAACCATGAGGTCGGCCACCAGCTTGGCCACGGCCATGAGGGTTGCCCGGGCCGGGGCCGGCCCGCGCCGGCCATGATGCAGCAGACCTACGGCCTCCGGGGCTGCGTCGCCAACCCCTGGCCCTATCTCGGCGGCAAGCGGTATGCCGGTAACCCCATCGATTGACGCCTCATTCCCCATCCCGCATGTCGGGCCGGTGTTCCACGTCATGTCCATTCCGGCAGCGCACGAGCAACAATGGGTAGCGATCCTTACCGCCCAACCCGGGGAGTTCACCGTGTCACTGCCCCCGCTCGTCGAGCCAGCCACCGAGCTGACTGTCGACGAGATCCGCCGCTACTCGCGTCATCTGATCATCCCGGACGTCGGGATGGTCGGGCAGAAGCGGCTGAAAAACGCCAAGGTGTTGGCCGTCGGCGCGGGTGGTCTCGGCTCCCCGGCGCTGCTCTATCTGGCCGCGGCCGGGGTCGGCACGCTCGGCATCATCGACTTCGACACCGTCGACGAGTCCAACCTGCAGCGCCAGATCATCCACGGCGTCTCCGACGTGGGCCGGCCCAAGGCCGAGTCCGCCGCGGACAGCATTCGGGAGATCAACCCGCTGGTCAACGTGATCATTCACAACACCGCGCTGGACCGCGACAACGTCAAAGAGATCTTCAGCCAGTACGACCTGATCGTCGACGGCACCGACAACTTCGCGACCCGCTACATGGTCAACGACGCGGCGGTGCTGCTCGGCAAGCCGTACGTGTGGGGCTCGATCTACCGCTTCGACGGCCAGGCGTCCGTCTTCTGGGAGGAGCACGGTCCCTGCTACCGCTGCCTCTACCCCGAGCCGCCGCCGCCCGGCATGGTGCCGTCCTGCGCCGAGGGTGGCGTCCTCGGCGTGCTCTGCGCGTCGATCGGCTCGATCCAGGTGAACGAGGCGATCAAGCTGATCACGGGCATCGGCGAGCCGCTGGTCGGCCGGCTGATGGTGTACGACGCCCTGGAGATGGAATACCGCAAGATCAAGGTCCGGAAGGACCCGAACTGCGCGCTCTGCGGGGAGAACCCGACGGTCACCGACCTGCTCGAGGACTACGAGGACTTCTGCGGCGCGGTCTCCGAGGAGGCGCAGGAGGCGACCCTCAACGCCACGATCACGGCGCGGGAGCTCAAGGAGTGGCAGGACGCGGGCAAGGACGTGTTCCTGGTGGACGTCCGCGAGCAGGCGGAGTACGAGATCGTCAGCATCCCGGGCGCGACCCTGATCCCCAAGGGCGAGATCCTGTCCGGCGACGCGCTGGCGCGTTTCCCGCAGGACCGGCAGATCGTGCTGCACTGCAAGTCGGGAGTCCGCTCGGCCGAGGCGCTCGCCGCGCTGAAGGCGGCCGGCTTCAAGGACGCCGTGCACGTCCAGGGCGGCATCGTCTCCTGGGTCAACACGGTGGATCCGTCGCTCCCGTCGTACTAAGAGATTCATGGGCATAAATCGGCCGTCGACACCGCAAAGGGGTCGGCGGCCGTAACCCACCTATTAGACAGTTACCGAGACAGCGCAGCGGAAACCAGAACTGAGCGGTAGCGTCACGGTCGTGGTCGACATTGATGCCGCGATCGGGTACGTCGTGGCCCACGGTGATCCCGTGGAGCGGGCTCGGCTGTCCTATCTGCGGGCGGGGACGCCACCCCCGCCGGCTGCGCTGGAACGCGTCGAGACCGAGCAGACGGTGGCGGGCGGCTGGCCCGCGGCCGGCGACGGCTCGGTGCCCTCGGTCGACGCGACCTGCTTCCGCCTCTCGGAGCTCGACGACCTCGGCGGCCTGCGCGGCCCCCAGGTCGACCGGGCCCTGGCCTGGCTGGCCACCGTCCAGCGCGCCGACGGCACCTGGCAGGAGGACGAGTCGCTCGCGGCGGAGGCGCCCGCGTGGGCAATGCCCGGCGATCCGGAGGCGACGCTCTACCTGACGGCGGTCGCCGGCTTCTGGCTCACGGTTGCCGAGGTCGAGGCGCATCCACACCACGAGGAGCCGGCCCGCTATGCGCCGGTGCTGGAGGCCGCGGCCCGGTTCGTGGTGGCGCAACTGCGCCCGGACGGCACCTGGCCGTCGTTTCTCGCGGCCGGCTGGCACGCCGCCGGCCTGCTGCACGAGCAGCAGTTCTTCTACGAGTCGGCGCGCATCCAGCTGGTGCTCGGCGACCGGATGAACGACATGTCGCCGGCCGACGTGGCGAGCATGGCGGCGGCGCTGCGCCGGGTCAACCTGGGCGACGACTGGCTGCTGCAGACGGCCCGCAAGCGCCTGGGCGAGACGCAGCGCTCGGACGGCGGCTGGGACAGCGACGAAGGACCGCTTTTCGACGTCAACACCACCCTGACCGCGATCCGAGCCTGCCGCAAAATCGGTTTTTAGTCCCGCTCAGCGGGTGTGGCCGTTGCCCGTCACGATGTATTTGGTCGAGGTCAGCTCCGGCAGGCCCATCGGGCCGCGGGCGTGCAGCTTCTGGGTGCTGATGCCGATTTCCGCGCCGAAGCCGAATTCGCCGCCGTCGGTGAAGCGGGTCGAGGCGTTGATCATGACCGCGGCCGCGTCCACCCGGGCCGCGAATCGGCGGGCCGCGACGATGCTTTCCGTCACGATTGCCTCGGTGTGGCCCGTGCCGTAGCGGCGGATGTGCTCCAGCGCGTCGTCCAGCGAGTCCACCACCGCGACCGAGATGTCCGCCGACAGGTACTCCTTGCCCCAGTCCTCGTCCGTTGCCGGCACCACCCCGTCGAAGCCGGACACCCGCGGGTCGCCGTGCACGGTTACCCCGGCGATCGCGAGCTCCTCCAGGACCAGCGGCAGGAACGATTCCGCCACCGCCGAGTGCACCAGCAGCGACTCCGCCGTGTTGCAGGTCGACAGCCGCTGGGTCTTCGAGTTCAGCGCCACCGCGAGCGCCTTCTCCAGGTCCGCGTCCTCGTCGACGTACACGTGGCAGTTGCCCACGCCCGTCTCGATCACCGGCACCGTCGATTCCTCGACCACGGTCTTGATCAGCGATGCGCCGCCGCGCGGGATGAGCACGTCGACCAGGCCGCGGGCCCGCATCAGCTCCTTCACCGAGTCGCGGGTCGTGGCGTCCAGCAGCTGGATCGCGTTCGCCGGCAGGTGGGCGTCGGCGATCGCCTTGCGCAGCACCGAGACGATCGCCGCGTTCGAGCTCAGCGCCGAGCCGGAGCCGCGCAGCAGCACCGCGTTGCCCGACTTCAGGCAGATGCCCGCGGCATCCGCGGTGACGTTCGGTCGGCCCTCGTAGATGATGCCGACCACCCCGAACGGCACCCGGACCTGCCGCAGCTCCAGGCCGTTCGCCAGGGTGGAGCCGCGGACCACGTCGCCGACCGGGTCGGGCAGCGCGGCCAGCTGCCGCAGGCCGTCGGCCATGGCCGCGATGCGCTCGGGGTTCAGCACCAGGCGGTCGATCATCGCCTCTGACAGTCCACCGGTGCGGGCGTTGTTTACGTCCACGGCGTTCGCGGCGACGATGTCGTCGGCGCGTTCGACCAGCCGGTCGGCCATCAGCAGCAGCGCGGCGTCCTTTTCGGCGCGGGTGGCGGGGGCCAGCTCGATGGCGGCGACCCGGGCCTCGGCGGCCTGCTGAAGCACTGTCATGACGACTCCTCGTTCATCTCGCCGGCAAGATGCGGCGGCGACTCTCCCCATCCTGCCCGGCCGGGCCGGGTTACAGCAGTACCAGGTCGTCGCGGTGGACAACTTCTCGCTCGTAGCCCGGGCCGAGTGCCGCCGCCAACTCCGGGGTGGAGCGGCCCAGCAGCGCCGGCAGTTCCACCGCGTCGTAGTTCACCAGGCCGCGGGCGACCGGGGCGCCCGAGCCGGCGTCGACCAGATCCACCGGGTCGCCGGCCGCGAACGAGCCGTCCACCGCGGTGATGCCGGCGGGCAGCAGCGACTTGCGCCGGGCCACGACCGCCGTGACCGCGCCCGGGTCCAGGTGCAGGCGGCCGCGCGGCGAGGTGGCGTGGGCGAGCCAGAACAGCCGGGCCGTCGGGCGTCGCGCCGCCGCGTGGAACAGCGTGCCGATCTCGTCGCCCGCCAGGGCCGCCCCGGCCAGCGGCGCGGCGGTCAGCACCACCGGGATGCCGAAGCCGGTCGCGATCCGGGCCGCCTCGATCTTGGTCACCATGCCGCCGGTGCCGACGCCGGACTTGCCGGGCGTGCCGACGGAGATGCCGGCCAGGTCGGCGTCGCTCTGGACGACCGAGATGCGGCGGGCGGACGGTGCCGCCGGGTTGCCGGTGTAGAGCGCGTCCACGTCGGAGAGCAGGACCAGCAGATCCGCCTGGACCAGGGCGGCCACCAGGGCGGCGAGCCGGTCGTTGTCGCCGAAGCGGATTTCCTCGGTGGCGACGGTGTCGTTCTCGTTCACGATCGGCAGGGCACCGAGGTCGAGCAGCTTGCGCAGGGTCCGGTACGCGTTGCGGTAGTGCGCGCGCCGGGTCACGTCGTCGACGGTGAGCAGCACCTGTCCCACGGTCAGCCCGTGCCGGGCGAAACCGGCCGCGTACCGTCCGATCAGCAGGCCCTGGCCGACCGAGGCCGCGGCCTGCTGGGTGGCCAGGTCGCGCGGTCGCCGGCGCAGCTTGAGCGGGGCGAGCCCGGCCGCGATGGCGCCGCTGGAGACCAGCACCACCTCGCGGCCGTGCGCGGCCAGCCCGCCCAGCACGTCGACGAGGGCATCGAGGCGCTGCTCATCTATGCCGCCGGCCGCGGTGGTCAGCGAGGACGACCCCACCTTCACCACGATCCGGCGCGCACCGGTCACCTGTTCGCGCACCCGCCCATTCTGCGCGCCGGGGTCTGCGCGCCCCGGCCGAGATCCCATATCGTGGCGTCGGTGACACCGCAGGAGTACGTCGAAGAGGTTCTTCGGCTCGTGGAGAGCATCCCCGAGGGCAAGGTCATGTCGTACGGTGCGATCGCCGACGCGCTCGCCGACTCGTCGGGCCGAAACTCGCCGCGCCAGGTCGGTACGATCATGGCCCGGCACGGTGGCGGCGTCCCCTGGCACCGGGTCGTGAGCAGCGCCGGCCGGATGCCGCCGGGGCACGAGCAGGAGGCACGGCAGCGGCTGCTCAGCGAGGGCGTGCCGCTCAGGGGGGAACACGTGGACATGGCGCGCGCGAATTGGGAGCCCTGATGGAGACGGGACAGCCCAGCCGTACGGCGTTCAGCGCGGCCCGCTACCGGGCGGCGCATCAGATCATGGAGGGCGGCGAGATCTTCCGGGATCCGCTGGCGGTCCGGATCCTCGGGGTGCCGCCGGACGCGGAGGAGGCGCCGGGTCGCCGGGCCATGCGCTTGTTCATCGCCGCCCGGACGCGGATTGCCGAGGACGCCCTGGCCGCGGCGGTTCGGCAGGGCTGCCGGCAGCTTGTCGTGCTGGGCGCGGGGCTGGACACGTTCGGGTACCGGAATCCGTACCCGGGACTGCGGGTCTGTGAGGTCGATCACCCGGACACCCAGGCGTGGAAGCGGGAGCGGCTGCGGCAGGCCGAGATCACGCCGCCGCCGTCGCTGGCGTACGTGCCGGTGGACTTCGAGCGGGAGACCCTGGCCGCGCGGCTCACGGTGGAGCCGGGAGCGTTCTTCGTCTGGCTCGGCGTGGTGCCGTATCTGAGCGCGGCGGGCTTTGCCGAGACGCTGGGCCTGATCGCGGACACCCCGCGGGCCGAGGTCGTCTTCGACTATGCGATGCCGCCGTCCTCGATGTCGCCGGAGCGGCGGGCCGCGCTGGAGGCCCGGGCCGCCCGGGTGGCCGACCTCGGCGAGCCGTGGCGCACCTACTTCATGCCGGACGAGTTGGCCGCGGAATTGCGCGCGAAGGGCTTCGGCGAGCTGACCGATCTCGGCCCGGCGGAGTTGGCGGCTCGCTTCTTCGGCCGTCCCGACGTGCCGAAGGACACTCCGGGCGGCCACGTGATGCACGCCAGGCGTGTCGACTAGTAGGGGGTGTCTCGTGGATCAGGACGGCCCCCGCCGGGCCCAGCTTCCGCCTCGCGGCGCGGTGCGAACGGCCCGATACAACCCCGGTATCGGACCGTCCGCCCCACTTGCGAGACGAAACCTGGACCTCGGCGGGGACTCGCCCTGATCCACGAGACACCCCCTAGCGGAGGCCGATCGTCCGCGCCGCGCCGCGCATCTGGAATTCGAAGAACTCCCGGCGCTCGTTGATCGTGTTGTTGAGCTGCCCGAACAGCTCGGCGCTCACCGAGCCGCAGAGATGGATCCAGGCGCCCATGGTGCGCGCGACGAGCTGCGTCGGCGCGCCCGGGTTGCTGTGCTCGGCGACGATCTCCAGTTCGGCGGCGAGCCGGCCGCCGATCGGCTCGCCCGGCTCCACCCGGTCCGCGGCGGCCGCGTCCCGGACGATCGCGCTGAGCGCGAGGATCACCCGGATCGCGGGGCCGACCGTGTCGTCCGGCGCCCGGTATCCCGGCACCGGGCTGCCGTAGATCAGCGCCCACTCGTACGGGTTGGCCAGGGCCCAGTCCCGGACCGTGTGGCAGAAGCCGAGCCAGCGGTCGAGGTAGCTGCCGTCGGCGTCGGCGGCCTCCGCGGCGGCACCCAGCGCGTCGTACGCGTCGATGATCAGCGCCGTGAGCAGCTCGTCCCGGCTGGCGAAGTAGCGGTAGACCGCGGACGAGGCCATGCCGAGGTCGCGGGCGACCGCGCGCAGCGACAGGTTCGCCCCGTCGGTGGCGAGGTGCCGCCGGGCCACCGCCTTGATCTCGTCGGTCAGCTCGGCGCGGACCCGGGCGCGGATTCCTGGTGCGGTCATCTGCCAAGTCTGCCACAAGAGAGAGCACTGCTCTTGCAAAGGAGCGGGTGGGGTGAGATTGTTGTTCTCAACGAAGAGCAGTGCTCACAAAGGAGAACGCGATGTCGAAGCACGTGATCGTCGGCGCCGGCCCCATCGGATCGTCCGTGGCCCGGCTGCTCGCGGAGCAGGGCGAGTCGGTGCGGGTGGTGACCCGCAGCGGCAGCGGCCCCGAGCACCCGCTGATCGAGCGGATCGCCGCCGACGCGACGGACACGGCCCGGCTGACCGACCTGACCCGCGGCGCGGTTGCGCTCTACAACTGCGCCAACCCGACCTACACGAAGTGGGAGACCCTCTGGCCGCCGCTGGCCGCGTCGATGCTCGCGGCCGCGAAGGACTCCGGCGCGGTGCTCGCCATCACCGGCAACCTGTACGGCTACGGCCCGGTCCCGGACGGCCGGATGACCGAGCAGACCCCGCTGGCCGCGACCGGTCGCAAGGGCCGGGTGCGCATCAAGATCTGGCAGGATGCGCTGGCCAGCGGCGTGCGCACGGTCGAGGTCCGCGGCTCCGACTACGTCGGCGCGGGCGCGGGTTCGATCTTCTCCGCGGTGCTGCTGCCGGCGCTCGCCAAGGGCCGTACGGCCTGGGTGCCGGCCGACGTCGACGCACCGCACAGCTTCACCTACACCGGCGACATGGCCCGCGCGCTGGTCACCCTGGCCGGCGACGAGCGCGCCTGGGGCCGGGCGTGGCACGTGCCGTCACCCGACCCGATCAGCATCCGCGACCTGGCGACCCGCTACTTCGCGCTGACCGGCGCAAAGCCCGTCCCGGTCCGGTCGCTGCCGCGCTTCGTGATGCGGACGGCGGGCCTGGTCGTGCCGATGGCGCGCGAGTTGGCGGAGATGGACTACCAGTTCTACGCGCCGTTCCGCCTGGACACCTCGCTGACCACGCGGACCTTCGGCCTCAGCGCCACGCCCCTGGACGTGGCGCTGCGCGAGGTGGCCGCGAACGAGGCGGCCGCCGCGAGCCGGACGGTGTGACCGGGTCAGAGCAGCAACCCGACGCCGTCGCGGCGGGGGTCGCCGGCCGCACCGCCGATGCCCACCGCCGTGACGCCGCCGAAGTAGTGGTCGGTCTGCGGCCACTCGGTGATCTTCCAGCCCGCGTCGGCGAGCGCCGCCAACTCGTCGCGCGGGTAGCCGGGCTCCGCGTGGATCGTGTCGTCCACGACATGGAAGCGGGGCTTGGCGATCGCCGCCGGCACGTCGAGGCCGTCCACCAGGACGCCGATCAGCGTGTGGACCAGCGCGGTGCGGATCCGGGAGGCGCCGGCCGACCCGGCGGCGACGACCATCTCGCCGGCCGAGTCGAAGACCACCAGCGGGCACATGTTGGACGACATCCGCCGCCCGGGGGCGAGGTCATCGGTGATCAACTCACCCTCGCCGAGCATCGAGTTCAGGTTGATGCCGAGCCCGGGCAGCCACACCGCGGCGCCGAGGCCCATCGTCGTGGTGATCACGCAGGCGTTGCCCTCGGCGTCGACGACCGAGACGTTGGTGGTGTCGCCGATCTTCTGCCGCCCCCGATCCCGCAGCGTGGCGGCGAGGGTGACGGCCCGGTCGGCGCGGGTCAGGTCGGCGAGGCCGGCGGGCAGCGCGGCGATCGTGTCCACGGTCCGATTGAGATCGTGCCGCGCCCGGACCCGGTAGGAGCCGAGCGTCGCGTGATCGACGGAGGTCTCCTGGACCCGGTAGGACGCCAGGTCGAGCGGTCCGAGCGCGCCGCCGGCGGCCCGAACGGTATCGACCAGCAGCGGCGCGTAGGCGCCGGTGTAGAAGACGGCGGGCCCCTCGTCCGCGAGCGCCTCCAGGGCCGTCGCCAGCCCGGGGTGGAAAAGTAGTTCACCGCCGCGCAGGTGGCGCCCGTTCGGCGAGTAGATCGCGGCACCCTCGCCGTGGGCCAGGGCCGGCGCGCACGCGTCGAGGGTCCGGGCATGCGCGTCCGGCAGCGGCACCCCGGCCCGGGCCAGCCCCAGGGCCGGCTCCACCAGCTCGGACCAGGGCAGCCGGCCCCAGCGCCGGTGCACCGCGCCGCAGCCCGCCGGCACCCCGGGCACGGCCACGCTGGCGCCGCCGATCGAATACACCTGGGGCACGCCGCCGAAGAACACGTCCACCGCGAGCATCGGCCCGCTGCGCCGGTCGCCGTCGGTGCCGGGCACCGAGACGAAGAAGTCCAGGCAGGTCGCGGACCCGGTAGCGGCCTCGAAATAGGTGGCGAAACCGCCGCCGCCCAGTCCGGTGTAGATGGTCTCGGCGACGCAGGTGGCGAGCACCGCGGCGACGGCGGCGTCTGCGGCCGTACCGCCGGCCTGCAGGATCCGCAGCCCGGCTGCGGCGGTCGCCGGATGGCTCGCTGCGACCCCGGCCGCGACGCGCCCCGCCCGTGGGGAAATCTCCATTTGCCGAAGCGTAGGCGTAGCGGCCCGCAGATGGTTACCATCCGCCTCCATGACGACCGCCGGTCCCTCAGATGACGTACGGCTGCACCCGCCGCTGCCGCGCCGCGTGCTGGCGGGATATTCGCTAGGCTCCCTGGTCACCGGCCCGTTCGGGACCGTGCCCGGGCTGCTCCTGCTGCCCTACCTGACCGACACGTTGGGGGTGGCCGCCGGCATCGCGGGCCTGCTCGTGCTGCTGCCCAAGGCCTGGGACGTGCTGATCAACCCGGTCGCGGGTCGGATCTCGGACCGTAGCGGCGCCCGACGCCCGTTTTTGCTCACCGCGGGACTCGCCCTGGCAGTCCTGTTCACGGCGATCTTCGCGGGCCCCTTCGCCGGCGGCGCCGCGGCGGGCGCCTACGTCGCGGTCGCGTTCCTCGCCGCGGCCACCGCGTACGCGTTCTTCCAGGTCCCCTTCGTCGCGATGCCCGCCGAACTCACCGACGGCTACGCCGAGCGCACCCGCCTGATGACCTGGCGGGTCGCCGTCCTGGCGCTGGCCATCCTGATCTCCGGCGCGCTGGCCCCGCTGATCGTGGACCTGGCCGGCGGCGGACTGGCCGGCCACCGCTGGTCCGGAGCGTTCGTGGGCGCGCTCATCGCCGCGGGCACCCTCGGCGTCTTTTTCGGTACGCGCACAGCGGAGTCCCGATCCCCCGCCGACCTCGAACCGAGCCTGCGCGCCCAACTCAGAATCGCGGTCGCGAACGTACCCTTCCGGGTCCTGCTGCTCTGCTGGATCGTCCAGGCGGCCGGCACCGCCACGATGCTCGCGGGCGTGCAGTACTTCGCCGACCACGTGCTGGCCCAAAAGTCCGGGGCGACCTTCCTGTTCGCGGCATTCGTCGGCCCGGCCCTGCTGGTCATGCCCCTGTGGAGCCGGGTCGGCGCCCGCGCCGGCAAGCTGCGCGGCCTGGTCCTCGCCTCGCTGCTCTTCGCGACCGGCGCGCTGGCGCTGCTGCTCTCCCCGGTAATCCCGGCCGTGGCGACGTACCTGATCGTCGCGCTGATCGGCTGCGGCTACGCCGGCCAGCAGGTCTTCTCCATGGCGATGCTGCCGGACTGCATCGCCTACGACACCAGGCGCACCGGCCGCCGCCAGGCCGGCGTCTTCACCGGCCTGTGGACGGCGGGGGAGACCCTCGGCCTGGCGCTGGGCCCGGGCCTCTACGCGCTGATCCTGCAGCTGTTCGGCTACGTCTCCTCCGCCACCGGCGCGGCGGCCGCACAGGACGCAACGGCCCGGCTCGGCGTCCTCCTCGGCTTCACCTTGGTCCCGGCCCTACTCATGGCCGGAGCGATCCCACTCCTACGCCGTTACGAGGACTAGCCGAGGATCACGCAAGCACGGCCGATCGCAAGATGGTCAGCCGTCGATACCTTAGGTCGTGACGAGGCGTGATCCGTGATTGATCGAGTGCAGGCGACCCGGTCTGGAAGCGGCCGTCAATGCGTACGTGCTGCCCCTACACCGCGACGGCTGACGGTCTCGGCGCTAGCGTCATAGCCATGATCGAGGCGTTGCCTGAGTGGGGTGTGCCGGCTGAGCAGGTGCTTGCCGAGTTGCGGGAGTTGCGGACCGCCGACCTGCCCACGCACGGCGGTCGGCTGTTCGCGTACGTCTATGACCCGGCCGTGCCCGGGCTCGATGAGTTGGCCCGGGCCGCGTACGCGCTCTCCGCGCATGTCAACGGCCTGGATCCGACCGCGTTTCCGTCGCTGTTGGCGATGGAGAACGCGCTTGTCGCGGCGGCCGGCAGGCTGCTCGGCGGCGGGCCGGGCACGACCGCGCCGGAGGTGGTCGGCAGCGTCACCAGCGGCGGCACGGAGTCGCTGATCCTGGCGGTGAAGGCCGCCCGCGACGCCCAGCCGGGCGTCGCGAACCCTCGGCTGGTGATCCCGGCGACCGCGCACGCCGCGTTCGCGAAGGCCGCGCACTACCTGCGGGTCGGGCTGGATGTCGTGCCCGTGCGGGAGCTGCGGGCCGACCCGGCGGCGATGGCGGCGGCCATCGGGCCCGACACCGTCCTGGTCGTCGCCTCCGCGCCTTCCTACGCGCACGGCGTGGTCGACCCGGTCTCGGATATCGCGGCCGCGGCCGCCGAGCGCGGCGTCCGCTGCCACGTTGACGCCTGCTTCGGCGGTTGGGTGCTGCCGTACCTCAAGCGGCTCGGCGCGGACCTGCCGGCCTTCGACTTCGCCGTGCCCGGGGTCACCAGCATCTCGGTCGACCTGCACAAATACGCGTACGCCCCGAAGGGCGTCTCGGTGCTGCTGCATCGGGACGCGGCGTTGCGGATGCCGCAGTTCTTCGCGTACGCGGACTGGCCCGGCTACACCATGATCAACCCGGTGATTTCGTCCACCCGGTCCGGGGGCCCGATCGCGGCGGCCTTGGCGACGCTGCGGCACCTTGGCGACGACGGCTATCTCCGGCTGGCCGAGCAGACCCGCGACGCAGTCCGGATCCTGGGGGACGCGGTCCGGGCCACCGACGGCGTCCGGTTGTTCGCGCCGCCCGAGACGAGCGTGGTCTGCCTGGCGGCCGAGCCGGAGGTGGATCTGTTCGTGCTCGCCGACGAGTTGGCGGCGCGCGGCTGGCACACCCAGCCCCAGCTTGCGTACGGGAATCTGCCCGCGACCATGCACCTGACGGTGACCGCCGCGGTGGCCGCGACTGCGACGGACTTCGGGCCCGACCTGGCGGCCGCGGTGGCGGCGACCGGAGCCCGCGGCCCGGTCGTCCTGCCGCCGGAATTGCTCGGCGCCGCGATCGCGCTGACCCCGGAACAGGTCACCCCCGACCTCATCGAAGGCCTGGCCGCGGGCCTCGGGCTGGCCGACGGCGGCGCCGGGCCGATGGCCGCCGTCAACTCGCTGTTGAACGTCGCCCCGCCCGCGCTGCGCGAGGCTCTGCTAGCCGGCTTCCTGAGCCTGCTCCAGCGCCCCAGTTGGGGAGAGCGGTAGGTTGACGGCGTGACCGGTCTGCCAGGAGTGCTCGGGGATCCCATCAAGTTCGTGCTGAACTGGGGACGCCGTTACTCGTTGTGGGTGTTCAACTTCGGGCTGGCGTGCTGCGCGATCGAGTTTATTGCGACCAGCATGGGGCGGCATGACTTCATGCGGCTTGGCGTGATTCCGTTCGCGCATGGCCCGCGCCAGGCCGATCTGATGGTCGTGTCGGGCACGGTCACCGACAAGATGGCCCCGGCGGTCAAGCGGCTGTACGACCAGATGCCCGAGCCCAAGTACGTGATCTCGTTCGGCTCCTGCTCCAACTGCGGCGGGCCGTACTGGGATTCGTACTCGGTCACCAAGGGCGTCGACCAGCTCATCCCCGTCGATGTGTATGTGCCCGGCTGCCCGCCGCGGCCCGAGGCGCTCCTGCACGGCATCCTGCGCCTGCAGGAGAAGATTCGCGC
>Ga0307515_10015980_pt1 | contig 13780 bp, 7 predicted proteins | sample 17_EM_MG_FD_194513 | JGI IMG/M metagenome (GOLD analysis project Ga0307515, IMG submission 194513) | Populus trichocarpa ectomycorrhiza microbial communities from riparian zone in the Pacific Northwest, United States - 17_EM | ecosystem: Host-associated > Plants > Roots > Unclassified | place... | reverse complement strand
TTTATTTTTTTTTTTAATATATCTATTTATATATATAATATATATATATAAAACAAAAAATAAATATATATATATATATATATATATATATATATATATATATATATAACCTCAATTTGAAAAGTATTATTTTAACTAAATACATTAAACTATTTTTTATTCAACCTCAATTTCAACCACAGTTTTAACCAAATATATATAAATATCAAACCAACCTCAACTAAAAGTACTTTTTATAAAATAATTTTTTTCAAATCACAACCATAAAAATTACCGCTTAATATTTATACCCCATGTACTACTTGATCTCACTTCCTAATTTCTCAAGTGACAAAAACAATGCAAATTACACTTTCTAAATTTTAATTTTAAACTATACTTATCCATGCTTTAAAATGATTTTGCACATGTTTTAGTATCATTAAAATTAAAATATTTAGTAGAAACTATGAAAGTTTATGTCATTTTTAGTATCATTTTGTTCTTTGAAAAGGAAATTGTTAATGGATTTTAATAGTTATTGAATTAAGCTAAAAGATAATGCTTCAAAAAAAAGGTTAATACAAAGAAAATTAAAACTTTTTATTATATTATTGTGCAGGCAGAGACAATCCACTGCGGATTGTAATAGTTGAGTCACAATAATATCAATAAGGTTAATATCATTTTGTTTCTAGCTACTACTGTTGTTTTTGAGTTCGGTAATATTATCATGCTTCTGCGTCATTTCTTTATATTAAGATCCTGTTTTTATATTTTAAAAATATTTTTAAAAAAAATTAAATTTTTTTTGTTTCAAATTAAATTTTTTTAGTGCTTTTATATTATTTTTACATGCTATGGTAAAAATAAATTTTAAAAATTAAAAAATATATATTTTAATATATTTTTAAATAAAAAATACTTTATAAAATAACAGCAGTCACATAAATTAGTTTATTTATATTTTTTATTGGTTTTCTTTAATGCCTCTCTTTTAGGTCTCCTTACTTTTTTTTTTTATTACAAATTGCCTTTCAGTTTTCCAAGCTTATTATTATTATTATTATTATAAAAAATTAATTTGAAGAGTAAAATTAAAAATTATTATTATTACTATTATTTTCTTTAGCTTCTTCCCATTCTCTTTTTAAAACTTTATTTTATCTTTCTTAATCTCATTTAATCAATCTTAAAATATGGTTTTTCTTAGAGATGATGTAGAAATTGGCATAATCTCGTAAGGTTTTTTTTTTTTTCCTCACAAATTTCTTTTTTCTTTTTCTTCCCTGAATGGTCACACACACTATATCCATACTTCTATACCTTTTATGTTTTCCAGATAATATTTTTCAAATTCCAAAACCTATTTATACTAAATTTAACCCGAGCAATATTGAGATTCATTAAATTTTATCCCACAATATTTATTTGCTAGTATATTACTTTCGTTTAGTTTTTATTCGCATTTCTATAAATTTTATTTTTCTATTATTTTTCATAGTTTTATTTTTAGCTTAACCCACAAGCATTTTATTTCAAATTACCATAATCTATTTTCATCATCATACTGTAAATATTCAATTTACTTGTTTATTGTACTATATTACCTTATGAATTTACCCGTTTACATGTTGGATTTTGATAACCTTATCTTCCACTTGGTATGTATTTTTTGGCTAAATGATATGAAAATAGAAATATTAGCAATCTATATAAAAACTTCTACAAGTACAAAGACTTGTACATGCAAGCAGACACGAGAAAAAACAAAATAAATAAATAAAATAATATCAAGTCTTGATCTAAAAAGAAATACTAGATAAACACAAGAAAAATATCAAATTTAGTAAAAACAATATTATATTAGGGATTATTGAATGAAAAACAAAAGAAGAAGAAGAAGAAGAAGAAGAAGAAGAAACGTCAACATAAATGACAACACCAGTAAAAGAAAGGGGCAAAAATAAGAGAAAAAAAAAATACACACAAGTGAGGATTGTAGATTTTATATCAAACACTTTTTTTTTTCTTTCATAATCACAATCTATTCTTCATTAATTAATCACAAAACCCCAAAAAAAAAAAAAAACCACAACCAAATTATCATCTAAAAAATGGATCTGTAAAAAAAAAATTAACAATAAAAGAAAAAAAAAAATGGAGTACAGTCTGTTTTGGAGTATGGTTGCAGTTATTCTTTAAAGTGTTTTTTGTGCCGAAATGCATCAAAATAATTTTTTATTTTTAAAAAATTATTTTTGAGATCAGCGCATTAAAACAATCCAAAATATATAAAAAATTAATTTTTCACTAAAAAAATTTGAATTTATTAGAAACGCGAGATAACCTATATTTCCAAATACAGTTGTTATATATATATATATATATAATAACTCGATTTCAATTAATTTCAACTTCAACTACAATTAATTAGAGAGATTAAAAGAAATTTTATTAACAAGTCTCGGGTACGGAATCCATATTAATTTAAATGAAATTCTCTTTTTAATTAAATAACATCACAATCCTTCGTTTTAATTAAAAAGTCAACGCTAAAATTTAGAACCAAATATTTCAACCCAAACCTTATATGCAATCCATTCAACAATAAATAAATAAAAATGAAAAAAAATGATTCCCCGCACAAATTTGGACAAAGCACAATCTTTTCTAATCTGTGCATATTTGATGTTGTGTTTATTTTTGTTTTTTAAAGTTTTTTTAAATTTATTTTTTATTTGAATAAAAATAAAATTAATGTTTTTTGAAATACTTTTTAATAATATTGTTGTGATCATGTAAAAAATAAAAAATATTTTAATATATTTTTAATTAAAAAACACTAATACCAATAATTCACGAACTAAAAAGAAAAGCCCAAGACCCAGTGCAAAAACATGAGCCCATAAACATCCAAACCCTTGAAAACCAATGGATCTCTCTCTTCCTTCACGCAAACATTTACCTATCCACCACTCTCTTTTTATATAAAAAGCCTTAGGCTTAAACCCTCTCTTCACTCTCTAGATGATAGCTATCCTCTACGCGCAACCTCACCACACTCTATCCCGTAAACAGTGACCATATCCATCACTCTGATTATTTTACAACTACTAACCTCTCTGATCTAATTAATTCTTTTTTCTTCAAATCTTCATTTTCTGATCTTAATTCTTACCGACAGTTGTTTCAAATCTTCTTGCAACCTACTGAAGTAATGGCGGCAGAGGAGGTTGTGGCACCTGCTGTGATTCCAGTGGCGTCGGATCACAAGAGAAAGCTGGGAGATTTAGCGCCGGAAGTTCTTGAACAAGCTGAGCCAAGTCCGGTCGACGAACAGGAGCCTGAAGTGACTGAGAAAGCTGATGACGTGGAGGATGGTGGTTCGCCTGAGACTAAACGGCTAAGGATTGATGAAAGCAAAACCGATGGGTTAGGTAATTGAAGTTTTTGTTTTTAGGGTTCGGTTTTTCTGTTTATGAATATGCATTTATTCTTCGAAATTATTCAGTCATTTCTTATTTATTTTATTTTTATGATTTTATTTGGAAATGAATTATATTATTCTTGTTTTTTTTTGTGTCAATAAAGTAATTTCTTAAGAAAAAGAAATATTCTATCAAGAAAAAAAATGTAATTTTGGTTGGTGCGATTTTTTTTCTTTTCAATAATGGGTTTTGTTTAAATCTTGATTTTTTTTATTTTGTTGAAAATGCTATAAAAAAAGAGTGGGGGTGGGTTCTAATGGGTTTGTTTTTATTGGTAATAGCCAGCGAAAATGGTTTCAAAGGAGACAAGTCAGATGAACGTGCAAGGGAAGAAACTGAAGAGCAGAGTGTTGAGAATGAGCAAGAGAAGGATGATAATGTTGAGCCTCCATCTGAGGAGGTACTGGAAACAACTGATAAAGAAGAAACAAATGCAGTTATTCCGGAGACTGATAATACCGACCAAGCTACTGTTGATGGTTCCAAGGATGAGGATGCTGAGAAACCGTCTTTAGAGGATGCTGAGAAGCAGTCTTTAGAGGATGCTGAGAAACCGTCTTTAGAGGATGCTGAGGAACATCTATCTGAGGATCAAACAACATCGCGCAAAATTGAGGTTCCGAATGACAAGGTGTGCTAACCAAGCCTTTTCTTGTAATAGTGTAATGATATCTGGTCAAGCTTGTTCAGGTAAAATGCTGGGGAATTGGTAATGATATGTGAGTGAATGGAATGAATTTTTTTTTATGATAATGCAGTCATTGTTTCTAAAGAACAGGAGTTGTTGACCTATCTGTAGAAGGTAGGGAAAGACCATTGTAGAAAGTGCAAAAAAGTTATTTCTGCTACAATAAATTGTGATAAAATAGCATGGTGCTTCATTTGGAAAACCATACAGTCACCCAGAGTGGCCAAACTTCAACGTATCACATGAAATCCAACAAAATTCCTCCATTAACAGAATAAGCCTAAGGCTTATTTAGGTTGACATATAGTAAACTTTCCTAAATGAGTGGGTTTGGGCATAGTTTAATTGCTCATTAGCGCTATCTCCAACTTAAGAGAGTGGCATGATAATTCTAGCACATCATTTGTTCATGCTGCTTAAGTTGGGGCAATTGGATAATATACTGTCCCATTTTATTAAACAGTTTATGAGCGTGATATGTAGGTGATACAGTTGCTTTGTTTTTGTTTCCCTTTATATATTGTTGAGTTCTCTCTCAAAGATTATTCTGAAACAAAGGTTTAAGATACATATGTAAATGCTGGGGCAGGTTGGGGTTCTAATTGGTAAGGGTGGAGATACTATACGTTACCTGCAATATAATTCTGGAGCAAAAATTCAAATCACAAGGGATTCTGAAGCTGATTCACAATCCACAACAAGGCCAGTGGAATTAATAGGGACTTTAAGCAGTATAAGAAATGCTGAGAAGCTCATCAATGCAGTCATTGCAGAGGTACTGAAATGGAATTAACTTGGCATTGTTTTCGACAATTACATGCTGTTTTTTTATTCTCTTACTTTGGATATCATGTTGCAGGCTGATGCTGGGGGTTCCCCATCTCTTGTAGCTATGGGCCTTGCTAGTGGTGCACAAACTACTGGAGTGGGAGATCAGCTGGAGATTCCAGTTCCCAATGAGAAGGTTAATTTATGATTTTTGTTGGATGCATATCTTGTTAGCTGTGTTTTTTAACTATGCTGATGTAAGCTTGTTTCCAGGTTGGTCTAATTATAGGACGGGGTGGGGAAACCATCAAAGGTCTTCAAGCCAAATCTGGGGCTCGCATTCAGGTAGTTGATGTTACTGGCCTTGACCTTTACATCATCCCCATAAAATATCAGTATGACTGGTCCTTACAACCTTGTTTTCTTCAGTTGATACCTCAACACCTTCCAGAAGGGGATGGATCTAAAGAAAGAACAGTACGTGTAACTGGAGATAAGAGGCAAGTTGAGATGGCCAGAGAAATGATAATGGATGTCATGAATCAGGTTTGTTTTCACATTACCTTTTTCTCCTATGTAGAATATACTGCAAATTCTCTGTAATTTTGGTTGCTTCAAGAGGACTGCTATGTTGGCATCTTTTTCTGAATTGTTGTGTTGATTCCATTAAATTAAGAGCATTTGATTGGCCTACATCTAATTTTGTATCGGAACCTTTTTGATGGTTGAGCTTTGGATCTGTATCATTGCATGCACCAAATACTGCTTTCTTTGGTTCCTTGAGGCATCAATTCATGGCTGGGATCTCATGAGCTGATTTTGTGAATCTATTTCAGTAGTATAACCTAATACTAATTTAGGATTTGTTCTATCTTGAAATATTCTGTGTAGGCACTGCGTCAACAATGGGTCTAAATGTTTGCACTCTGATCTGTTGCTGTCTAATTGCCTAATACGTTTTCTCTCTTAGTAACTTGCCAATTTGATGTATTAATAGTTACTTTGTTTGTGTGGATTATTTTACTGTACCTGGGCTGCCTAGTCCCTGATTTGTTATTTGAAGGTTCAATGTCTACCTAGATTTGCTGCCTGTGCGAATATATGGAAGACATTGTAGTCGTGAATAATCATTTGACAACATCCTGTCCAAGAATTTTTTTTTATAGAATATAAATTTTATACCAGACTGTTCCTTTATATAGGGAGATGTTTATTCAGCTTTTGTTTAGGAAATCGAGTTCTGGGCTGATTCAAGTTCATCTTTTATTCGATTATGCATGAATTAGTTTGAACTAAATTATTGGAGCTGAGGATTGTATGTTTTGCTTTTCCAAAGCCAGATGCAATTGCAGTCATGATTTCTTTTGTTTGTATGTTCGAGTCACTATTCATCCATGTCAAGAAGAACTGTTCTATAGTTTTCTATGAGAGCTAGAGCTTTAATTACATGACAGAATAGAGTTTGTGGTATTGATGAATGATCCATTCCAAGGTCACTTGAATGCTCTTAGGAAGATGTATATTCCATCCAAGATGTCGGTTGCCATGATTTATTTGTGTTCAAGGTGCCGATTTCGAACTGGTTGACTTTAAAATGCAGATTTGGCTTTTGCCTTTCCCATGGGGTCAGCATTGCTTTTTTGGTGTAGCAATAGACAGCCACTATTCACTGTCATCCACTGAAGAGAGATATCAGGCATTAAATTTCGCAATTGCAGGATGGTAATAGTTGGTAAGATTGCTTTGAGATTTCGAAGTTACACAATAATAATTACATAACCTTACCACTCATCAGTACCCCATGTTCTGTGCATGAGACACATGTTGGAAGAAAGTATAATGCCTGGTGAAGTCCTTGTATGTGAAGTTTTTATTGCAACGACACTTATCAATCCACATCTGCTTCTGTGCTGAAACATTTGAGGAATATTTTATATGCTCTATGATTTTCCATAAGCTGCATTGGAGTGGCTACAAAAGCATTTTCAGCTAGTAAAGATCACTGGGAATATGCCTTGTATTTTCAACAATCTACTCTACTGATTTACCTGACATGATTTGATCGTTTTGTGGTATCTCTAGGATTTTAGGATCTGCATGAGTTCTGATAATATACATTGAATTGTTATTCCTAGTTTATATGATGTCTGAGTGCATGTCTTGATCATCATGAGTGTGTAGAATAGAACTTGATATGATGTTATCTTAACCATGCAATTTTTGCACCAGTTTTGCTGACTACACAAGCTTCTCATTTTGTAATCGGATTTTGTTTTTGCAAGTTGTGGGTTTCATTTTCATTTTCAACTGTAAACTGCTAGCATATAAATCTCTGTCCACAGTAACTTCCAAACAAACCATGCCATTTTGTCATTCTTAGTCTTTTCTTCAGTAGAATATATTTGAATATGTAAATTCTCATTTAATCATATAATATGTCTGGAATTCATGTCAATCTACGGTAAAAGGGTATCTGAAATGATTTAATTCAAGGGAATGTAAGAAGCTGCAATGCATGGAAGGAGGTGGTCCATTGACTGCACAGTTTATCTATTAAAAAATTTCTTTATTTGATTTTGTTAGATAGAAATGTCCTTCAGTGGTAGAAAAGAAATGTTAATTGGAATATCCTTGCACCCATACATATTCAGAAACTCGCACAAAATTGGTTCATGTGACATCGAATAATGTTTCATGGTTCTCATTGGGCCTTCTTCTCCAGCTTGGACTTCATTAAACCTCAATGGCCCTTGGATTCTATAAATTCAGCATGTTTTGTGCACTTGTTCACATCTATATTACCATGTTTCCTTTTTATGATGATGCTTTGCTTTGTTTATGTTACTGGCTACTGGGTTGTTATTCAATTTGAATTGAATTGACTTCAAGAAAAAAAGGAATTGAAGCATGATTCTCCCTGCTTTTATTTTTAATTCCCTTATATTTTACGTAGTTTATTTTTTATTCTGTCAAACTTGCATGCCTTTTAATATTCTCATGAATTGTGACTTGGTCTTTGTGGTGTTTTGCTTTCAAAAGTTGATGTGGTTTTCTCCGTAAAGACTCAAAAGCCTTCTCTGTAGTCTTTTTCTCGTGTAATTGAAGTTGGTTCTGTTCACTAATTTCTTATTTGTCATTTGCTTTGATAGACTGTGAGGCCATCAACTCTCTCTAGCAGCTTTAACCAGCAGCAGTCCTATCGACCCCGTGGACCCACAGGCCCAGCTCACTGGGGTCCTCGTGGTCCTCATTCAAACCAGAAAATGCCATATGATTATCAGCATCGGGGTCCATATCCATCCCATGGTTCGCAGTATCCTCCAGCTTATGGTGATTATCCTCAACATATGGCCCCAAGAAGTAACTACAGTTCTGGTTGGGAGCAAAGACCTGCTAATGTGCAGGGCCCTCACACACATACCAGTGGCTATGATTACTATAGTCAAGGAGGTCATGCATCTGATCATCCAGTTTCTGGCCCAATGCCTACTCCCATTCCTGGGCCTGCTTCTCGTCATTCCCCTGCCCCTGTTATGGGTGGACCTCCATCCCAGGTAAATTACAGCTATGGACAGTCCCATGGTCCAGATTATGGGCACCAAGCTCCCTATTCCCAGGCAGCCCCTTCTCACCAGAGCTACGGGCATGGATATGATGAACCGAAGTATCCTTATGGGTATGGAAGTTCACAGCCAGCTTATTCGCAGGCTGGCAACCAACCAGGCTATGGTGCTCAGCAGCAATATGGCAAGCAGCCATCATTTGGAATGCCATCACAGGGACCACCTCCCCAGTCATATGGTCCTCCTAGGCCTGGTCAACCAGGAGATATGTCTTATCAAGGTCCTATGCAATCAAGTCAACTGTATGGTCCAAATGCACCACCACCACTGCAACAGCAGTATCCATATGCATCGAGTGGGCCCATGCAGCAACCCTATCCTTCTTATGGGTCCGGATCAGGTTCCGATGGGTATAATCAGGCACAAACTGCATCTGGCCCAGGCTATCCTCAGCAAGGTGGCCAGCCTGTTCCTACACCTGGACAGCCTGGTGGACAAGCAGCAGCTGGCTATGCGCAAGGTCCTGCTGGGGGCTATGGGTCATATCCATCTGCACAACAAGGTTATCCTGAGCAGCAAGCTGCAAACAATGCAGGTTATGGCTATCAAGGGTCTCAAGATCCTGCTTATGGTAGTGCCCCTGCATATGGTGCACCAGCCAGCCAGCAGGGTTATGCTCAACCAGCACCAACTCAACCAAGCTATGATCAGTCAGTCCCACAATCTGCTGGTTATGGAGCTGCTCCGGCAACTGCTCCAGTTGGTTATGGGAAAACTGTGTCTCCACAGCCTGGCTATCCTCAATATGACTCAACCCAGATGTATGCTGCGCCACGCTGAAAGTGATATTTTGTAGCTTCCTTGTAGGTGGATTTGTGTTGGTGACGTGCTGGGCATTTGCGATTGATGTTCTAGATTGTCCGATAGATTTAGCTTTGGACATTTAGGTCAATTTCTGTTTCTGATAGTAGAATGAACTTCTAAGCCTTCGCTCATCTTAGTTTGTAACAAGATGATGCTCCTATTTAATGCAGCTCAAGTTCAAATTTCTCGGTTACCTGTTTGGTGCTCTTTCCCTTGTTTCAAAACGCATGCATTGATTTATTATCAATGCATGCGTTTTGAAACCAATCATAAGCACAGCGGGAGACATTGCTGCTGCTAGGAGAAACCAATCAACAAAGAAGAGCTTTAAATATATGTTAGCAATGTGCAGAAATTCCTCATTTTGGGGGCAGGAAGTGAATGTTCATAAGCTCTCTTATACCTGCAGGCTCTGACTGGGTGTTCAAGGCAGGATGGTTCGGTTTCTTTTCTGCGTTTCGAAGAGTTGGGAGGATGTATTTCCTGAATAAACACGTAAGAATTACAGATTGGAGGAGACAAGCCTCTTCCCATACCGAGCCTCTAGTCGAGAGATTTAGCTAAAATTTTACTTCAAATTATTTGTCCAATATTAGCTTCTCATAGTGTTTTTTCTCAAGATCTAATTGTCTTCAAATCCGTTTTAAACTTACTTCTAGTAATAAAAACTACGTTATTGCAAGCTTGTGATTTGCTGCAGGTCATGCCAATATTTTTCTTACCATGAAAGATTGTCCTTTTTTTTTTTGGCATGGTCTGCGTGTGAAATATAAGAACTCCTTACAAAAATACATGGTTATCTTATCATTTATTGAGTTTAAAAATAAATTAGTAAAATTATAGTTTGATTTTTTTTTTCAATGATATTTTTTCTAAAAAAAATATTGAGACATCGATATATTATATTGACCTGGTCTTTGTGACTTAACCTACTAAATCTATGAATCCGGATAATGAACTTCACTGAATTTAAAATTTTTTTAAATTATTTTTTACTTAATTATATTATATGATTAAAAAAATAAACGTCTGTAAAATCAAACACTAATCAAATGTTACAACATTTATTTGAGATCATAATAACTCTATAAAAAGCAAATCGAAACAAATTATGAAAACCGATCAAAATCAACCAAATATAGAAGGATAAATTAAAAAAAAAACAAAAAAATCTACTAAAATCTAATATTGAAAAATAAAATTGAAAATAATAATAATTGTATACCAATCAAATATCATGACCTTTATTTATAAGATCACAATAACTAGATAAAAATATAAATCAAAACAAATCATAAAAACCAATTAAAAATCAATTAAATATTAATAAATAAATAAATAAATAAATAAATAAAAACACAACATTAAAAAATAAAATTAAAAAAAATCACCTCTCGGAATAAAAAAATCCCAAGCGCACAATCCCAAGTTATCTGACTTTTTGCAAAAGCCTAGTCTTGCAGGCTTGGAACAAGCCCCCTAGACTTTGTTTATTCCTTTGTTCTTGCAGTCCGCTCATATTTGTTTTTTTTTTTTTAAAAAAAGCAACACACTTTTTGCTGCCTTCAAACACCACAATGATGGTTTTTATGGTTGAAAATTCATCTTTTAATCAATTTTTACTAATAAAAAATACACTATAAACCACCCTAAACCCTAAACTACCTAAAAACCCAAAATCATCTAAAAAATAAAGATCAATCAAATCAAAAAATTAAGACAGAACAATCTCCTTTATAAGACATGTTTATTGACAGAACACACAACCATCAAATTCCTTTAGTTAAATAAAACCTTCTAATACTAAAAACAACAAGTTTTATTATAAAAAAATAGCTAAATGGATCACCTTTTCTCTTCAATGTTTCCAGACAAATTTCTCTCCTCTCTCTAACTCAAACTCAGACTGAAAAAAGAATAAACAACTTTTTGACCAAAATGCTAAAGTGAAAGTAGTTTTAATTTTTTTTATTTTTTTATTTTCATCTATTTTTAAAGTGTAATCTCTTCTAATTAGACTATAGAACATCAATGAAAGGAAAAAGAAGTTTGAAAATGTGAAAAAAAGATAATAAGGACCTAAATGTCTTTAAATTCGTTTATAACTTCTTAGTAGTAAAAATAGTAAGCAAATTAAAAGGATAAAATGAGATATTTGAAAGAAAAAAAAATATGGAAAAAAATTACTAATTAAAAGGATAATTAGTTTCAGGTACTGATTTATATTTATTTCTTATTCTTTTAGTTCAAGTACTCTATCTATCATGTAGATAGATTTCTTTCGTAGCCTGCCAATCCCAACAATCTGATCTTTCTTGAATCTTCACTTGGCTTATTTTGTGTTTTGCTATGACCAGACTTTCGAACATTCTGAGAGCAGAAATGATCATTGCTAGTGCTGGGAAAATAGATTCAAACACATTCTCAAAATTGTGACTTTCGAACATTCTAAGTGCAGAAACGATCATTGCTAGTGCTGGGAAAATAGATTCAAACACAATCTCAAAATTGTGCAAATAGAAGAAATAAGAACATTATGAGAAGAAAGACACCACAACGTTTTACAGGGTTCGTTCTCAAGCCTACCTTCACAGGTGACGACAGAGCAAAGAATTCACCACCTAAGACGGCTCAAGTATCCCTAGCCGTCTCCATCATTGGTTTTTCAGCAAAGGAAATTTGAACAATGTGTGAAGTCAAGCTTTGCAGCTTTCTTGAGGTCTCAATACAAACAATCCCAGCAGATTTGAAATGTAAATACCTATGAGGGAAAATTCAATTGTAAAGTGCATAATCAAAAGCAAGAGACAAAAGAAACTTCTCTAGGCAAAAACCAATATATGTATAGCAGGTCAGGATTCGAAGACTAAGCAAAATTGAAGCATTTTGTAGAACAAAGTTTAGTAGTACCTTGTATACCTTGACCTTTGAAACATTAAACCAGTAGACTGTTATGAACTCCTTTTCAAATTGTACTAACTCTCTTCGTCTACAAGAACAGTTGATTCGTTGCCAATTCCAACATCCATCAAAGTTGCCATCTCATCATCAAGCAATATCGGCAGAGGGGAACCCTGCTTCTTCTTTTTTTTTGTCAATTAGTACTTGACGTTTTTGTTTCTCAAAGCTAGTGGAAAGTTCAAAGGACAAAAAAGAACTACAAAGAAGAATATTTATTGCCTTCACTTTTTTGAAAAAAACATTTCCATTGGTTCTCCATACTGAAAGTATAGTCTAGACTCAAGACATTGTTTGAGACATTATGCTCCCACTTCTATTTTCTTATTACAGCTTTTTAGAAAGAGAATAATTGGCTTCCTTCCTCACTCAAAATTTGAAAGCATGGTATCTCAAAAATATGGTGGGGGACAAAAAGTAACAAGTAACCGAGCAAAAGCAGATTTTCTATGTTCTCCTTTCCCTCTTGGTTCCTTCGTTTTTTCCCTGATAAGAAAAATGTTTAAACGGACAGAGGGAGTGCAACCCAAGGAAAATGAAAGAAGCTCACACAAAAGGTGCATCTTTCTTCTTTATAAATGCAATAAATCCTTGTCAATCTTCTCTAGAAGAAATATGGAAACAGGGTAAGATTGAAAAATACAATCTATAAGCCTCTTAAAGGTTGAGAACTTGTGGTAAAGAATGACCAAATACAATGAGAATCTAAGCTACTGTACTCAATGACCAATATTCCAAGGGTGTTTATCATCATGAACAGAGATTGTGATCAAGAACAAGGAGTGTAGAGACAAACCTCTTCTTGAAGAAACAATTTTGGCCTAATGGACCCAAGCTTGAAAAACGTTTCACAAAGAATCTTTAGCTTCCCAATCTAAAATGATTTACATACTTCAATTAGTCTTAAAATATCTACTCAAACATGTTACTTTATATAAAAGGATGAGAACATCACCGTAGTAGCAGCTGGCAGTTTCTTTGTTAGTGGAGGTTTCTCACCAATAGATGGAGCCACAGATTTAAGGGTGACAGCTGCACTTTTATTATATTATTTAAACATGTATACAGTAAGTGCATTCCATAAAACTATTGGATGAGAAAACGTAAGGATACATACACAGGAGTCCAGAAGCCATCTTCTGAGGGCCTGTTGTTCCAACCGATGACCTTTCATCTTCAATGCCATGAAAATTCTTCAGCTCAACAAACCTATAATCAAGTTGAGGCTGATTATCAGCAGGAAGTAAGGTGTTACTGAAATGATAACCATCATGTCCATTGAGAAGTTTAGTGGCATTTGCATTTTAGATGAACTGACAACATCTATTTGGATGAAAGCTTACAGAACTAAGACTACCTGGGATGCTGTTTGATTTCATCTGGATTTCCATGCAACTTTGACATAACTAAGCGGACATACCTGCAATAAATATTCAGAACAAATAAGAAAACCTTAGTAAAAGATGAAA
>Ga0307515_10015979_pt1 | contig 13780 bp, 6 predicted proteins | sample 17_EM_MG_FD_194513 | JGI IMG/M metagenome (GOLD analysis project Ga0307515, IMG submission 194513) | Populus trichocarpa ectomycorrhiza microbial communities from riparian zone in the Pacific Northwest, United States - 17_EM | ecosystem: Host-associated > Plants > Roots > Unclassified | place... | reverse complement strand
TGTTTTAATCAAGACCTTCATAAATTACTTTATTCTCCACCCATTATGAATGAACCAAACTTGGTGGTGGTGGTGGTCTCTCTAGTGAGGGGACAAGCTGTCACTGTGATGTGGCCCTCACTGCCATGGAAATGAATGAAACGCTGAAATGAAAAGTCGTCCATGGTGGCCAGAGGAAACATGTCCTGTGCTTTTCTTCAAGTCACAAGCTAATGGCTGCCTGGCTGTATGCATTTAATCTGTCATTTCATTCGTTTTCAACACTTGGATCTTGCAACATTTTTCTTGCCTAGTCTCTATTGTTCACCAGCACTTTGCATGTGTGAGGACTCATCACTACATTTATTTAGCTGGTCTTAGTCTTCTTTTGTTTTTTATATTTATATCATGAGTTTCAAGCCAGCAATATTATGATAATCTCAAAGCCAAGAGTATTTTTTTTAAAATAATCACTATTATAATATTAAACAGATTCTTAATGTATTTGTCTACGCAGTCCACTATGTGTTAAACCTTGGCTGGCTGCGGGCTGAAAAAAATAATACTTTAAATGATGTTTTTTTTAGCAGCAAACTGTTGTTTAAAATACATTTGACTGTATAGACAAACAAGGCTACTAGAGTGTGTTTGAAATTGTATTTTGAAAACTTTTTTAAAAAAATTTAAAATTTTTTTATTTTATTTTTTGTTTTACATTAATATATTTTTGATGTTTTCAAATCATTTTAATATGCTAATGTCAAAAATAATTTTTTAAAAATAAAAAAAATATTATTTTAATGTGTTTTGAAATGAAAAACACTCTAAAAAGTAACCGCTACCAATTAGATTTTTAGACTAAGCTTGCTTTTATCTGAACTTTTTTTTTCCGCAACTTGAATATAGTATTTTTAATGATAAAAATTACTGAAATTAGTTTTAATGAATGCACAAAATAATAAAAATATCAGAAAAAGGTTACAACTTATTATAATTGGAAAAAGCATATGCAATGCAATTAAAATAAAAGACATATTTACATATTTTTTATTTTTAATGTGGAACAAATGAAATGCTGTTTTTTTTCTTGGAACAACAAACAATTAGAGGAAACAAATTCGAATATATAGGAATTGTACATATAAATGGTGGAAACTGCATGTGGAAAATGAGGTGTTCCCAAGTCATCTTCTCGGGTCACCAAAGCAAAAGAAGCAAGAAAAAAAAGGTAAATGGTGAGGAAAAGCGCAGGTGACGGTAGGCAGAGATACGCGACACGACAGGTGTTTGAGAGAGTGATAATAATTATTTTTTAAAATATTTTAAAATAATATTTTTTTTAATTTTTAAAACTTATCTTAAACACTAGTAAAATATAATTAAAATGATGTTTTAAATTAAAATATAATTAAGAGAGAAGGACAATAATGTTGGGGACAGTAAGAAGTATATTTTTTGATGATTAAAGCATAAGAAATAAACTATATGGAAGAGGAAGGCAGGTCCACCATGAGTAAAAGAACTATTAAGGAACAGAGTATAAGAATAAAGTATTAGGAAGTGGAAAGAGGACTCTTTCTGTCTTGCAATTGAAGAGTATCAAAAGTGAAAATGAGAGGCCATAACCATAGCCTTTTGTCAATCCATCACTGGCTGCTATAGTGAAAATGAGATGGTGGGCATTGTGCTTCCAAGAGCATTTTAAAAATCGTTATGAAACCGTGTTTTTTTAAATTTTAAATTTTTTTATATTTTTAGATTGTTTTGATATGCAGAGCAATAAGATCATACGAAGCTGAATTCTTAACAAATTAAATGTCGAAAGATGAAATCACGAAGAAAAATTAATCACACAAAAGGATAAAAAAAATAAAGGTGAGAAAAAACATTAATTAGAGGGATAAAAATTCTCAATTGGAGGGTTTAATTGAATTGAAAAATAACTTTAATAAAAGGAAAAAAAATCAAAAGAATAAGGGTCAAATTGAAAAAAATAAAATAACAGAAAACTTGATTGAAGGATGAAATTGAAAGAAAGAAAAAACATCAACAAAAATGTCAAAGACAAAATTACAAATTTTAAAAAATGAGGACCGAAATGAAAAACCAAACATATGAGAAATTGCAATTGAAGGACTAAATTGAAAAGAACAAAAACTTTTATAAATGAAAAATGAATGGAATAAGAAACTAATAGAATGAAAGCTGAAATTGAAAAGTAAAAACAAAGAAGATAATGATGTACATTACCTGTCAGGAGGGAGAAAAAAAGGAAAAAAAATCAAACGACCACCGGCGACAATTCAACCATCGTAAGCTGTCATGCGCCATTGCAAATAGAAGAGGACACGGCGGCACATCTAGAGATACGGTGGAAGGCTAGTTGCGTCCACCGGATGGCATCACATGTGCCGTCTGAACGGTGCAGACGTCACTCACTCGCTAGCACGTGTCAAGCACGCTCCAACAACTTTAAGCATAAAAAATATAAAAAATATGAAAAATATCAAAATACTCCCACGACTCCAAAAATTACACAAAATAGCGATATGAAAATACAAAAATACTATCAAATACTAAGTTTATGTTTTGTCTCTTTCAAGATTAAAGATGTAATACATATATACATATACATATATGTATATATAACCCCACCCTCTACCCAACATCTTAATATGATGCATAATTAAGTCCATTATTCCATTAAAATATCTTAATTCAATAAAAATAATTATGGGAAAATAATTGAGTCAATTTTATCGTTTTCAACCTATTATCCTGTTATTTCTTTCATTCAAACTAAGTGAATCAATCTTGCACACAACTTAATATTATATTTAAAATGCTTTCTGAACTTTCTATATGAACATATTAGTCATGTACAAAGTACGTGATATATACATGAATTTTTTCTTCTTAAAACACACGAGACCAAGTCTCTCTCTCTCTCTCTCTGAAATCTCCCTCTCTTTATCCACACACACACATATATATATATATATATATAGTTAAATACACGACTTCATATGAATAATGGGGCTATTGAGTGAGAATTTTCTGAATCTTTGGAAATTCAATTGAGACCAAAGAAGATGTTCGAGGACTTAATTGACAATTCTTATATAATTGGGTGCTTGTTTGAGGTTTGCCTTGATTTTCGTGACAGTCTAACCATGAGAGATCATGGGTGCGTGTTGTGTTGTCATTTCAGTCGCCATAGCATCAAAGTCAAGCTTGACATCCTCATCAATGATAAGGAGGAGGAATCTTCCTCCTTCACAATTCTCACCTCCTAAGAAAGAATAAGCTCCAAAACTCAATATAAAAACGTCATTTGTTGCCCATCTTTGTCTCCTTTCTTCTTCTTTTTTTTTTCCCCTTCTTTTAAAAAACAATTATATATATAATTAATTAGTTAATAATTTATTCATATCATGCTCATATATGAGACAAAGAATTCGGATAGCACTGGATTACAATGAAGATAATGAAGATCCATTTCTTTGTCCTTCTCCTTTCAAATAATATAAAATTATTCTAAATCTGTTTTAAAAACAAATTTATTTTACATCTATTTATTTTTCTTATATCAGAACACAACCATATTAAAACAGAAATAGAGCTAATTAAATTTAAATATATTATTTCAATAAAAAGATAATGGCGTAATATATAGAAACTTCAAGCCTAAAATGAGTTCTCGTATTATAAACAAATCCTGAAGCATGGCCACCATTATATTGCATGCCCTTAATATGCTGCCAACTCCCTTCATATAAGACAGTATATAGGCCCCATGCTTACATATTTCCATGTAGTTTCTTCTTTACTCATCTACTACCTCCTTATTTATTTAGCAACTCCTGCGAAGAAGTTGCAATCACAGCCATCTCTTATAAAACATTTTTGCATTTTGGCTAGCTTTCTTCAGATTCTGTTCCCGAACTATTCTCTCATAAATTCATAATAATCTTTCAATATTTTTGGGGTTTCTTTAGCATCCACAAATGTCTCCAACAAAACAGGGCCACAGGTTCTTCAAATTCAGAATTCCATCACTTTCTTATGTAATTAATTATCCCGTATAATTCTTTTGAGTGATAGATGAATCTATCCAATTACGTAAGTATTTTTTGCTTGCACTACCCACAATCCTGGTTCGCAAACAGTAGTATTTGCTTTTCCAACCTCAAGAAAACTAGACAGCAACATTTTCCATCACATGCCATAATATTCTCTAGTCAATTCTAAGGCCAAGCCACTATTTTTTTTTTGTTTTCACTCCAAATGGTTGCCAAGAAGTACGACTTATTTTCAAATGGGGTTATAGGGATGGATTGGATCATGCTAAGGATAGACTGCTCAAGACTCTTCTGGCTCCGCTTTCGTGTTTTCTCTTATGAAAACCATGAAGGAAAGCCTCGGATTTAGGGCACATCGAATTTTTGCTTAAAATTAGTTAGCTAGCTATATCTTCCCACGTACGTCAAAAAATCCTTAGTCTCATCCTTTTCTTCTTTTTATTTCCATAAAGTTTCCAAAAGTTTTGGCTACAGCATAAGGATGTATAGAAAGCAAGGTCAAGAAGTGCATACTTTCGATGAAACCAAAGGTGATCATGGCTATGCTGAAACTGATCCTACAGGCCGGTATGGTCGGGTAAGTTTTAGCCTTTACATCGTCACACATGCTCTACATATATTTTTGTTGTCTTCTTTTTGGTTCTTATCTTATTGCACTTACTTTTACAAGTTGCCTTGATTCCCATAGCATTGAATATAAGTTAAAGTCCTCCTAATAGTTGTGCCTTCACCAAGTCTTGCCATGATTCACAATTCAGGATCACTTTGATGTTTAGCATATGTAATTGGCTTAACGGGTCTGGATTAGCATGTACAAGATAAGATTGTTCCTTGAATGGGACAAAAAAAAAAAAAACATCAAGTGAAGTTGTCGTATTCTACTCCTTCCAGTTTTATGCGCCAAGTGTGTGTGCATAGTTTGAAGAGGTTCAACATGATTGCACATAGTAATGAATTCTTTTTAGATGTCACACGTACATGTATACAATGTCAATTATGAATCTCAATATTTTAATTGGGCAGACCTTCATTTGTTTTAGTTAGAAAAGGTCACTGTCCTAATCTTTTTGTTTATGTTAAATTTTGGTTTTCGTCATCCCCAGAAATTGATGATTTATTAATAAACTAGTTGGTGAAAAAATATTGAATTACTATTTTTTGTTGTTGCAAAGACTGTGAGCTATGATTTTATGATTCGGTGGTTATTAGAGAGTAGAGACAATTATTATGAATGATGATGATGATTTGCACGTGTTTAATCCAAGATTTCGACTTAGTTTCTCCCTGGGAATGATTGACTGATTAATTAATTGATTGATGGGATTACTGAAAAACATATTAGGATCACTTATGACAAGAACTGGTTGTGTTTTACATGAATAGTTTGAAGAAGTTCTTGGCAAAGGAGCAATGAAAACAGTGTACAAGGCCATAGATGAATTCCTAGGAATAGAGGTGGCATGGAACCGGGTCAAACTCAATCAGGTGCTTTGCTCACCAGATGATTTGCAGAGGCTTTACTCAGAAGTTCATCTGCTCAGCACCCTCAACCATGACTCCATCATCAAATTTTACACCTCTTGGATTGATGTTCGTCGAAAGACTTTTAACTTCATCACTGAAATGTTCACTTCAGGAACTCTTAGAGAGTAATTTCCTTCGCAATTCAAAATAGATTCTTTCTTTAACCTGGTGTGTCTTATGCTATAATGTAATAACTATCTGCTATTTGGCAGATACCGCAAAAAATATACCCGTGTGAACATCCGAGCTATCAAGAAATGGGCTCGACAAATCTTGGAGGGCATTGTGTATCTACATGGCCATGATCCTCCAGTAATTCATCGAGACCTAAAATGTGACAATATCTTTGTCAATGGCCATCTTGGACAGGTCAAGATTGGTGATCTAGGCCTTGCGGCAATTCTCCGGGGTTCCCAATCAGCACACAGTGTCATAGGTACTCATTTTTCCTACTTTAGTGCCTGGATTAATGTCTCTTCTGTTTCTGCTGACTATTATCATCATTACTATTTGGTGACCATCGCTAGGAACTCCGGAATTCATGGCGCCAGAACTATATGAGGAGAATTACAATGAACTAGTTGATGTCTACTCGTTTGGCATGTGTGTGTTAGAGATGCTCACAAGCGAATACCCTTATAGTGAATGCACTAATCCAGCACAAATTTACAAGAAAGTCACATCGGTAAAATCTGGTTTCATATTAAGATTCATAATTTCTGATGAGCTAGAGTATGACCTGCATATTATTTTTGTTATGCAGGGGAAGTTACCAGCAGTGTTCCACCGGATTCAAGACTTGGAAGCTCAGCGGTTTATTGGAAAATGCTTAGTAACTGCTGCAAAGAGATTGTCAGCGAAAGAGCTACTGCTTGATCCATTTCTTGCATCTGATGAAGCTGAACTGCCACATGTTCCAAGGTTCAGAAAACAGAAGCCATTTCTGAATGACAGGGAAATGGAGAAACTGCAGCTGAATGATCATCCCCCAAGGACAGACATGACGATCACAGGGAAGCTGAACCCTGAAGACGATACCATCTTTCTAAAAGTGCAAATTGCTAATGAAGATGGTAAGGGTCCAATTATCTCTTTTTAGGCAAACGTTTTACAGATTTGTTCTTCTGGAATTGTTTGTTTGTTTCTAAAAAGAAGGAAAAATATACATAGATTTTGCCATCCTAATGTCAGTGTGGCTTTAATAGGCTCGGTTAACTGGTCAGTATTTGTGGATCAGCATTTATCTCTAGTGCTTTCCCTTCATTGTTTTATTGCAGGAACTCTTAGGAACATATTCTTTCCTTTCGACATTTTACATGATACACCAATCGATGTTGCAATGGAGATGGTCAAGGAGCTTGAGATAGACGATTGGGAACCATTTGAAATTGCTGATATGATTGACGGGGCGATTTCAGCTCTGGTGCCGAATTGGAAGAAATGGGACTTACCTCATATTGAATCCCACCATACATTTGACTACCAAGAAGATGATGGGCATGATCATCCTTTCCACTCCTCCTCCTCATGTTCATCATCTCCTGCATCCCTATCAGGATTAATGCCACATTTGCTCCAAGGTATGTCTCCCAAGATGCATTACAGCTGACTGTTTGTGGTTTTGGTCTCGTAACCAGTATAGTAGGATCCCCATTTAAGCTATGCATCAGCAGCCTAACCAAAGAACCAGTTAGTGATTGCTTGGCTTCGGTTTGTCTAATCAAAATTAAGTAGGAATATCTCCCTTTTATACAGAGTAATTTCTTTTTAGAATATTGGAAATGCATATCTTGCTTTGAGCAGCTAGAGTCAAATGTCATTTCTATCTTCTCTAAAAAAGCTACAGGCAGAACAAACGAGGTATCCCATGTTCCTTCAGATAGGCAAATAGAATAACTAGTTAATATGCATGCTGGGACTTGGGTTAACATTTCAAAATCACAATATCAATTGGAAACAATTGCTGTTGCAGATGATTTGTTTGATGATACCAGCTCTCAAAGCTCTTCACACTCAGGATCATATTCTTGCTTGAACTACATATCTGGCGACGAGCACAAGTTTGATTTAAGCTCAACAAGGAGAGATAAACATCTGATCACAAGGACTCAAAATTCAACAAGATTCTGTCCTCAGGAAAATTCAAATTCTAATATTGGGCAGGCACTTGCTACAAACGCCTACAACCACTGCAAGGTTTTGCTAGAATCACAAACTAGAGCCTCGAGCTCTAAAAGCAAAAGGATGATGGACAGTCGTAGATTAACAAGGAACCGGTCACTGGTAGATATTCGTAGCCAGCTACTACACCGATCATTAGTGGAAGAAGTGCACAAGAGACGATTGTCCAAGACAGTAGGAGATGTAGAAGATGTTGGTTTTCAGAAACCTACTGAGGTTTGCAAAAAGACATCACAACGGACTTCGAGCAGAAGAACTTGAAAATTAGCCTTTGTGTATATCACAGATGAATAAGAGAGTTGATGATCTTGTTCCTGCAGAATGGAGCTATCAAGAAAATGCTTCAAGTACCAGCTAGATTACCCCTTACGCGGTAACTGTACAAACAACTAAATGAGGAAGCTTTGTCGGGCATCCATGTCAGTTAGTACTGAAAATTCCCAGGTGAAAGGTAGAGTGCTAGATACATAGTCAGTGTAAATATGTACTGACATGTTTTGTGCTGTGTGAAACTAGCTGTATTTGCAATATAATTATTATTGCTTTCTTTTACTTGCAGCCATGGGCAAACATTATGCATTTATATTCGAAGTTCGGCTTTTTACGAAGTCTTGCTTCCAGTTTTTCACATGTAAAACCCCATATGAAAATGTTTCAGGAAGCCTGCAAGTAAAACCTTTATTTTAATTAGGGTTAAACCTGAAAAGGGGATATCCTGATCCTGAGATTTTTGACGGAGTAAAAGCAACAACAGTTTCAACCATATGGTCATGTCATCAATAGTTACATGGATTGCTTGCTGGGATTTAATATTTTGTCAATATGGTGAAACAAGTGGAAGCAATGCATCACCGAAACCATATAATGCAGTAGAGCATGCTGTGCTCTTTATGTCCATAATTGCAAGGCATTAACTGTCTAGATTTCACATTTGTGTACCATCTGCAGTGCCCGGTTGTTTGCCTTTAATTTTTACTGGGTGGATCCTGCCTGAATTATGATGCTCCCACTTTTTCTCAAAAGAGGTCGCATCGATAACTTCATTGGTAGAAAAGCATTTCTCTTGAGGTTTCTGACTTTGATACAAGTTGATGACAGCGAATACTTCTATATTGTTTTCTAACTTTAATCCAGCAGGATCTGATTGATGGGTTGGAAAATTCGAGTCTCTCTATATATTATGTATGAAAGTAACAAGTCCTGAGGAGCTAGGTGGTTTTGCATGAAAAGAGACTCATCAAGTGTGCAATCATGGGTAAGGATCCCTAAGGCCTACTGGACAGTTAGGTTATCCCCCCTCCCTAGCCTCCATTTGGTCCTCCTTGCTTCCTTCACAGACATACCAGGAATGTGATAATCTGGTGGTCCCTGTAGGTGATTCACAAGAATTCAGACCTTCCTCGGATCACAGATCTTCAGCTATCCTAAGATTTAGTTTTTGGAAGAACTAAGCTTGCTACCTTAATGAATGTAGTTTCATTGTTGATGCATGAGATTTTCCACATGATTTTTTATCTAACTGTTGGATTGATTGAATTTTTACTAGAGATTTTAGAGGTTTTTTTTTTCTATAAAGTGAATTTATATAGTCATGATCTAAAATTGAAAAGACCTTTAAATAAATAAGGTTTAGAAGTTATAATTTAGAATTTGTTATATTTTACTAGTTGATTTATAATTCTTTTTACTATTTAATTTAGATCTATTTTATAATTCTTTTTAGATTTGTTTAGTATTTTGTCCTAGTATATAAGCATATGTAAGATGAAGTTTTGATTAAAGAAAATATTGTAATAAAAAGTTAAATTAGAATTTCTGTGTGGTGACCTGTTCGGCACAATTCTATCATTTTTTGTGCTTGTTGACTTTCTTATGTTGTTTCCATCTACATTAATTGGTATCAGAACTCAATGATTCCTAGTGGTTAGTTGTTGTATGTTGTTGAATAATCATGGCTGGAAGAGATGGTCACAAAACAAGACATGCTCATGAGGAGCGAATGAGAAGGTTCTCCCTTAAGAAATAGATATTCAGAAACAGGTGATAAAAGACATGCATAGATAGATTGTGGAATTGACCCGTCAGTTAGTGAAGGTCAGGAGCCCAAGGGATCACAAATCCATATTAAGCTTTGAAAACCCATTTTAGAGGCGAGAGTAAAAGAAACAATCTCTTAATCGGGATGAGTATTGTGGATATTTAGAGTTTTGGATAAAACTCCCTGAGTTTATTAATAGGTTGAATGATGTAGAAATGATTTTTTAGTATGAAAAAGTTCAAGAGCAGATGAGGATGAAGCTAATCACCATCAGATTAAAAGGGCAAGCTTATGCTTTGTGAGAGTAATTGAAGAGGTCTAAAAAAAATAAGGCAAACAGAAGATTAGTAATTGGAAGAAGATGAAATATCACTTTTTTCCTTTTGGTATACTTAAACTTTATACCTGTAAGACCTAAACTTTTGGCTCAAACCCAAACCCAACCTAAATTAACTTAGGTATATAAGGAAAAGTTGCAAGAGAATTATTTTTCTCTCTTCTAATTCTTGTGGTTGTTGTGACTCTCCTCTCATCAACTAAGAATTTTAATTTTTGATCTTGAGTTTTTGGGTTTAAGAAAGGTGGAAGTAACAAGTGAGTGTTTCTCTTCTATGTTATTTTTTATTTTCCGCTTGTTTATAGAAGGATAAAAAAAGAGATTTGGATTTATAAAGATTTGAAGTTTATGTTGTTAAGATTGATTCATGATTATTATGAGTTAATTTAAGGTTAAGTAATTGATTTTAGGTGTAATGTTAGAAATAAGGATTTGTGAATTGATTTGTTATGGGTTAAGAAATTTGTTTCAACTTTTTTAGAAAATCTGGACAGAATGGTCTTGAGGTTTAAGATGACAATTTTCTTTTGGTCATTGATTTATGAAAATTACAGTTTAGTCCCTAAACTTTGAAAAATTATAATTTGACCTTTGAAACGTATTTTGGGATTCTAGGCAGTATTCTTTTGAGGTTAAGGATGATGAATCTCATTTTGATAATTGATTTGTGTAATTCTCAGTTTAGTCCCTCCATTTTGGAGATTTATGGTTTAGTCCATGAACTTTGGAAAAATTACAATTTGGTCCCTAGAACGTAAATTGTGATTCTGGACAGAATTGAGGATGTATTATAGGTGAAATTTCAGTATGATTATGTATTTCTGACATTTATAATTTGGTCATCCAATTCTAGTAAAATTATGTTTTGGTCCTTAATTTTAAAAAAGTATCGTTTTAGTCCCTAAACTTAGGAGACTAAACCTGGTTTTATTTTATGCATTGGAGTCTTTTATTTGTGTTGTTTTAAGTTATTTTTTAGTATATTCTGTATATTCATTGTAGGTACTTCTAACGATCCTCAATAGAATTTTTGGGTCTTTCATTTGATATTCCTTTTACTTCTATATTTTTCGGGTGAGTAGGATAATATTTAAGATGCATGTAATATAAGTAAATATGTATGTTGATTATATGATGAGTACAACTAGTTAATTTCTTGAATATTTATATTTGTTGCTTTATTTTCCTAGTATTCATCTATTCTTGAATTTGCACTCTTATTTTGTTGAACTAAATTCTATTCGAAATGATATACATTGCTTTGATAATTATGCGAATATCTATTATGCCTTGATATAGGACTTGTCAGTAACTCCATGATAACGAAGAGTAGTTAGTCTATGTGCACATAATATTCTATATACCTAGCTAGTGAAAGAGGCACCAACCTGTGTCAACTAATTCTCCCACAGTGGTTACTTTTGGAAGTCATCTGATCTTTGACATGTATTCCACTACTTTAATTTATGATAAAATGCTTAGCATGTATATGTATATCAAGATAAATCGACTTGCAAACTATTAATATCTAAAAAGTATATTAAATGTTATTCCCTCACTGGGTTGGTTGAATTCACCCCTCATTTTTAATATTATTTTAGGTTTTTAGTTTATGTTAGCAGGTAGATTTTATTGTGTTCATGCTTCTTTAGTTTTGGTCGGTATGTCTTGCTTTTTTCATAAGGTTTTCCTTTTAGTTTTGATTCGATGTCTTAGACGCTCCATTATTACTTTATTTTAATTAAGTTTGGATTTTGACAATGTAATAAGTATTATGGATTATTGTTTTTATTTTAATTACTGATGGGAAGTTTTGAACTATCATTTGGTTTCATTAGTTTTGAGTAATATAATATTTTGAAAAATTTTGAAATGTTGTGTATTTTTAAATAACTTGTCCTTTTGATATGTCTGTTCTGAGGCTTAGCGTAGGTGGGGTGTCCTTACGACACCGCTCCTGCGTTACTAGTCATGGACACGGGATTCAAGTCATGACAATACCAATGACTCCATATATTAAAACAAGTTGGAAGAACTGTTGATGAATACACTAACTGATGGCTAGGAATGATCTATAAAAAATGGAAGAGCTTCTGGTTTCTAGGTACTTAAGTGAATTACGGTAATCCAACCATAACTTGCTTTGTTTACAATCTTTATGGACAATTTTCAAAGCCTATTAAAGAACTTTGACTATAGAGAAACAACATTTTACCAGGAAACAACAAGTTATCGGGGTAAATAGTAGAGGTGGCTTTTGGTATGAATAGAATAATAAGGGGTGTACACCAGTAAACAAAAATCAGTCATTCAACCTGAATTAGTAGCTAAACAAACCACATGTCAGGATTTTGAATCTGGTTTTAAGTTTTGGTTTTTTAGATATGATGAGTTAGGGCATCAAATTTATGAGTGCTATAAGCTAGAGAATTTATTGGTAAAGAACTTGGTGAGAAAACAGGTGATCATGTTTATAATGATTTAAATGGTAATGAGGAGGTTTTGTAAGGTGATGACGTTGCTACCTTATTCATCCAAAATAGCTTGTTTGTTCCTATAGGTGATTCATGCAAATATTGGCCACACATTAGTTGTTTCTATTCAACTTGTACCATCAAGGACAATGTATGTAATCTAGTCATTGACAATAGTGGTTGTGAAAATATGGTGTCAATCGAGGCAGTAGAAAAGTTACAACTTAAGATAAAAAAACACCTCAAATCTTATAAATTGAATTAGTTGAATTGAGACAACAAGGTAATTGTGGATGAACACTTTTTTATTTTGTTTTTTTTACTAGCAAAAGATATTTTGATAGTTTTTTATGTGATACAGTGTCTATGGATACATGTCATCTATTGTTAAGAAGAACATAGTAATATAATAGGAATGTTGTATATGATGGATGATGTAATATGTAAATCTTCAGTATAAAGGGAAAAAGTATAATGCTGGCACTTAGGAGAGAATGAGTAGTTGTTGAAAGTAAAGGTAAAAACATGTTGTTTTTATCCTAGTTATGAAGAAGAAAAAAAAAAGAAAAAGAAGTATATTGTGGAGAATCAAAATGAAGTGAGAAAGAGTATGGTTTAGAGTTAGCCATTAATGGCTAGTAATGGTTTTGTAAAAAAAATAGTGGTATTTTGAGAATTGATTCTTGATGTACTTTATTTAAATTAGTTAATTATATGGTGCTAGCAGCATGCTAGATGTTAAGGGAGTGTAAAGGTGCTAACACTGTTTTTAATTGTCAACAACAATAGAAACATAGTTAAATGGATGAAGAGAATTTGAGGGTGAGTTCTCTCTTTAACCTATGGATACTGATGTAGGAGATTTTCTTCAAATACATAATCTTATGACAACGGACATAACTTTTTATTTGATGATTGGATTGAACTAATTTTTTTAAAAAAATTTCTCAAAGTGTTTTTTTTATAAAGTTAAAATTTCATAGTCATTTGAGATCTGGAAAGTCTTTAAATATAGTCTAAAAGATATTATTTTTTTTTAAAAAAAACTTTGTTTATGATGTGTTTCCTTGTATATAAGTGGTCTATAAAAACTTTAATGTAGAGTTTTGATGAAAGAAAATATAGGTTAATAAAAATTTGAATTAAAGTTCATGTATGATGACTC
>Ga0307515_10015978_pt1 | contig 13781 bp, 1 predicted proteins | sample 17_EM_MG_FD_194513 | JGI IMG/M metagenome (GOLD analysis project Ga0307515, IMG submission 194513) | Populus trichocarpa ectomycorrhiza microbial communities from riparian zone in the Pacific Northwest, United States - 17_EM | ecosystem: Host-associated > Plants > Roots > Unclassified | place... | reverse complement strand
AAGCTTTAATTTAAAGTTAAATGGCTAGGCTAGCCCGCTAAGGACTCTATATAGGAACTAGAGGATTACCTTAATTATTATAAAGATATTCTAAAAGAATATTAGGACTAAGGTTTATAATCTGTAAGTTATAAAAAGCGCTCTAATACTATGGCGTTATCGCGACCTATAAAGAAAGCTTATAAAAAGAGTAAATAGGTTAAATCGGATAGGAAATAAACAAGCTCCGGAAACCATAAGGATTAGGGCTATAGCCTAAGGCAGAACTAGTCCTTAGCCTTTTTACGTATATAGTATAGAATTAATAGGGCATTTTACTAGAATTGCATACCCATTAATTAATCTATACTAGGAATACTATTCCTAGGGCTCCTAAGCCCTTCCTAAAAGCCTTCTAAGGCCTTCCTAAGCACCTAATTAAGGTCCTTAATTACTACTATATATAAGAACAAATCCTAAAAGTCTAAACCACAAATGCCCAATCTAAAAAGCTACTACGCCTTATTATTATTAGGAGCAGGATTAGTATCCATTAGGCTACTAAGTAATAGCTAACAAGAATGGGATCTAGATGCCTTAGTAGGTGTATAAGTAGGCATAAAAACAGGGGTAGGATAATAAGGTGTAGCTAGAGCAGAGACTCTTAAACGCTTAACACTAATATTAGGTCCAAACCAATACCAATAAAGCTCTTACGGCGTAAGCTTATAGTTAATAAAGACACGCTTAAGCCTAGAATAAACAGAGATGTTAGCTGGCTAGTATAGTCTAAAACCACTAAGACCTTACTACGGCAACTGTTAGTTACCTATCCGCTAGGTACCCAAAGGGTAACCTACCTAATACTATATTATATTATGCTCTTTCGAAACTTAACGCGTATACGCGAACTCCTTCCTATAGTAGACAGCGACCTTCTTCTTATCACCCCTATCCCGCACCCTATCCTCAGTATACTAACCTTACTCTCGTATTAGGCGTTACTAGCTAGCTTGCTAGGAATTATAGGCGGTATAGATGGCTATAGCATAGTCTTAAATTTGACTAAAACGTTTAGCATTAGCGCTAGAATAAGACAAAGCCCGGGCAATGTAGTAGTTAAGGATATTAAAGGATTGTCGCCACTTAGGCCCAGGCTATTAAAGCTTAAAGTTAGTAATAGAAATCTATTAAGGATAGAGAAGCTTACCTTAATACAACTGCCGCTCTTAGTACGCATGTATTAATTACAAGGACTGAAGGTATTAGATCTAATATAGTGCGTCTTATTATAAGCCTCTAGAATCCTATTATTAGATTTCTGGTCTTTTAAAGACATATAGGCAAAATCATTTAGGTAGGACTAGCACTAGTTATGGGTTAGTGGGGGTTAAGGTTCTATATATAAAGGCAAGGCTAGGATACGCTGTGGAATTTACTTAAAAGAGTAGTTAGCAGAAGAATGAAGAGGCATATTAAATTAATAATAAAAAAGAAGAAAATCTTAATAATATATTAAAGATACGTCTAAATTAGACAAAGGTTAATAATGGGAAGTAAGGTGTTAAGGAAAAGGATTAAGCTTAATAAGCAAAGTATCTTTATACTTTACCGTCTAATACCCTTCTAGTAAATAGCCGCAACCTTACTAATATAACTCCATTATAATAGCGCTATTTAAAAGAAAGGAAATATATATATAAGTTATTTAACTATTACTTCCTTATAAAAACTAACTACGTGGCTGGGGGAAGGCAATTAAGACGTTAAATTAAAGACGCATATAGGTTAAATTAGACCTAAAACGATACTATAGTATTAAAGAATAATATCATAGACGTTCTTAACAATCGCATAATAGCTACAATTGCTATTGCGAAATGTCCCTATTTGCTAGGTAGTAGAGCTACGCTAAATATACGGCACAGGACCACTAGATTTAAAACTATATACACTAAATCTTAAGAGATAAGTCTTTTTAACTAACTAATTAATACCCTAACCGCATTTAATAGCCTAAGGGCAAATATAGGAGCAATACGTTAGTAACGCAGGGGATTATAAGAAAAGGATTATAAGAAAAGATTATAGACCACATCTTAGCAGTTAAAGACGACGGCAAGCTAAGGCTCCGTACGTTAAATCCCATACCAAAGGTTCTATAGAACTATACTAGAACACTAAATTACCTATAATACTTGTAATTAATTATAGACTAGTATAAAGGCTTAGAAGCAGAGTTACATAAAAATCCCTATATTAGCCTAGGTAGTTACTAGTATGCTTTTAGTAGGCTTCTAATAGGTCTCCTAGCAATCCTTACATTTTTTCTCTAGTTATGTTTTTTCCTTATTAAGGTTTTTCAGGAGTTTAAAGTAGGGGTTAGATAGATAGATAATATACAGCGGCATACTAATACCTCTCTAATATCTCTCTAAACCTCTTCCAGGACGAGCCCTTATAATCTCCCTATTGTAAGGTAATAGCAATTAGGGGCCAACCGTAAGAAGGGGGGGGGTAATGTAAGGGATATTATTGCGGACACTTTGGGTTGCCCTTAAGACAACCCCCAGACGCCCCTTAGATAGTCGCCGGTCACGTGCCGGAGGCACGTGCCTGTAGTATATAGTCTCCACGATTTTAGAGGCCTTACCTCTTTAAGGATTTGTCTCTCTTACCAATCTATTCTATTCCAATCGTGTCCTTATAGCCCCCTGTCTACAAGATCCCCTTACACTAGGATTTAGCGTTTTCTATTTCTATATCTAACTTTACTACTATTACTACGTCTTTATTTTATATAGTAGTAGTATATAATAATATATTTAGTATTTAGGGTATTAAGTTAAGTATTAGGCGGCAGCTACTAAACCTAGCTATTAGGTAGTTTAGGTTATTGTAATAATAGCCTTCTTAATAGCATTTATAGCAGTGTCCTAGTTTTTAAAGTAGCTTACGCTCTCTATCTAGGAGTTTTTATAGGAAGGTTAGTATAAAGATATTAATATTAATTCTAGTAGTACTTAAGGTAATAAGCGTTAGTGGCTTAGTATATATAGGTTTAATAGGCCTAGGGGGCTTCTATAAAGAGGTCTTTAGGTAAGAATTAGTAGTAGTAATCTAATTTAATTATTATTTAATCTTCTATAAAGCTACTACTATATTATAAATATTGTTATAGTTATGGCTAGCGGCTATATAACTAAGGCGATAAGTAACTTTTTTAAAAAGGTCCTTTTAGTCTTTAGTATTATCTTAAGTAAGGGCTCTAGTATATTCCTAGAATTTAATATAGAATTTATTAAATAATTTAGTAGGGCTTATCTTTAGGGCACGTAGTTTAGCTTAGTTAGTGGCTAGTAGGTTATAGTCGCGGTATATTAGGTTAAAATCGTTAAGGACTTCTTAGTAGAATTACCACTTTTAGGGGTTACTAGTCTTCTATTAGGCGAAGAGTCTGTTAAATAGTATACCCTTTATTTGCCTAATAATATAGCCAATCTTAATATCTTCCGTAGGAAAAAGGTAGGCGCTCTAAGTTAGTTTTTTGTAGATTTATATCTTCTAGTAGCTATATTCCTTATAATCTCCTTAAAAAACTAGGGGATTAGAGTAGCATATATTAAACCCTATAGTAGTAGTTTAGATCCGATTATTATAGCTTTTATTATTACTACTTTAGTAGGGGTTCCTATTAGGTAAAGCTGCTTAACGCTAGCCCTCTATTAAACATTAAGTAGGTAAAGTTGCCGGGGGTATAGAGACTTAGGTAGCGTTATATATAGTAAAGAGGTATCTAGTGTTGTTATAAATATACTTATTAAGCTAAGATTATAGGTATTTAATTATGCCTTCTCTTTTAGTAACTGTAGTAATTAGTATAATCTCAGCCTTCTTTAACTATTAGACGTCGCGTTTAGATATATAGAGGTTATCTTTAGTTTCTTAACGTGTGTTATTAGTAAGCGCCTTATAAGCTTATAGGTCTTAAATAATATCGCGATTTTAGGTAGTATATATCTTAGCTTATATAAGCTTTAGGTAGTAGTTCTATAAAAGGCGGTAGTATTTATTAGGGTCTTATACTACCATTTTTACAAACGTCTTAGCGTCTCGTATTTTAATTTTAATAGGTAGTAGCCCTTCTATTTGCTTATCCGTAGTTATATAATTAATAAAAAATAAGACATTATTAGTGTCCGTCTCCTTAGGGGTTAAGGCTAAAGCTAATAAATTAAATTCTCCTAGGATTAATTAGCGTTATAGGTTAAATATAGGTATTAAATTGTTCTTTAGGTTTAATATAGTAGCTAGTAAAGGATATTATCTTACTATTATAGGTTCCTTAGAAGTATAAAGTGAGGTAATTTATAAATACGCTGCTTTTAGTAGCGCCTATAGTATTATAGAGACGTAAAATTAGTTATAGGCTAAGTGTTAATAGTAAAAAAGGCGTAACGTAATGTTATAGGATGGGGGTAGTAGCTATAAAGCGTATGTATTTAAGGAGTCTATAAGACGTTACGCAATTAATCATAAGGGTTAAGGGCGTAAGGAGGTAATATACCTACGCGTAGCTGATATAAGCTATATATAAGGTATATATAAGAGTATAAAGCTCTCCTATAGAGGCCCCTATGGTAGGGTTCCATAATAGTAGAGTAAAAGTCGTTAAGGTAGTTTTATAAGGCGTTATTAATATAGCTTTAAAAGGTACTTAGGCCGTTATATACGCCAAAGGGTATAATAATATATTTAAATTGGCCGAAGCGCGATGTAAATATAGTTATCTATTTATTACCTTTCCGTATTTAGAGATAGTTAAAGGCGGCGATAATATTAAGCTTAGTATAGATTTTAGCTTAACTAAGCCACTTAAGGGTCTTATATATAAGCGGTACTAGGTACTAGTTTTTAATTATAATAGCGTTAAGTCCTTTATAGTTAATATAGAATTAAATACCTCCTTCTAGCTTCTTAGTAAGAAGGATAGGGGTAGCTGCTAGTAATATACTAGGATAAATAAATCCTTTATTAAGGTGCTTATTAATATACTTTTTTATAACTAGAAGCTTATCTTTTAATATTAGGTAGGGTCTCTTATAAAGTAGTATTTTTCCTTATTTAATATTAATAGTATAGTTATTAGGTCGATATAGGGGGAGTATATCTACGCTTTTTTGTAAGTATATATTAGTAAAGTTATAGTACCTCTTAAAGAGGAGCTTATAGAGTTCTTTATTAGTAAGTCCTTTTTTAAGCTTTATAAACTTCTTAAAGTCTAAAGGTAAAAGTCCGTAGAGTTCCGTAGGGGCGTTATCTTTTAAAAGGTTAACTATATCTATTCTATTACTATAGAGGATATAATTCTATTCTTTATTAAGCTTATATAGTTATAATTAAGAAGCTATAATAACGGTCTAGCCTTTTTTATATGCTATATAGTAGAAGGCTAAGGTACTTATATAGTAGTAGTTAATTATAGGTAGGGTAATAAGGGGTTCCTTAGGTTAATATCCTAGGGAGTAAATAGAGGCGGCTAGGCTATGCCCTAGGCAAGTCTCTCTATAGTATTTAGAGTTAAAGGTTACTTCTCTTTTCTTTTAGTTAATAGTAGGGTTGTATTATTTAAGCTAGTTTATTTTAAGGATAATAGGGTAGTTAGTAAGTAGTATAATATAGGCCTAGAGTTTTTCCTAGTGCCTATTTATATCTAGGTAGAGTTATGCTATATAGGTAATCTTCTATGCGGTATAATTACTATTAGCAAGTTATAGGGCGTAGGCTTTAGTAAGGGGTAAGGTAGGTAGGTTATAAGTATATATAAATTAGGTATCTATAAATTTATTAATAGCTCCGTAATTAATTATAAAACGGCTTTTATATTATTTTTTAGCAGTAGTTCTTATTATAGGTAAAACCATCTATTTCCGTCTATTTATTTTTATAGAGTTATCTATTAAGCAAGCCGATATATAGATCCCTCTATTATTAGGGTGTCCTAACCTACAACTTAGGGCTAGAACTTAGCATTTTCCGCTTTTATATCTAACTCTACTGCTATTACTATGTTTTTATTTTATATAGTAGTGGTATATAGTAATATATTTAGTATTTAGGGTATTAAGTTAGGTATTAGGCAGCAGCTACTAAACCTAGCTATTAGGCAGTTTAGGTTATTATAATAATAGCTTTTTTAATAGCATCTATAGCAGCGTCCTAGTTTTTAAAGTAGCTCGCGCTCTCTATCTAGGAGTTTTTATAGGAAGGTTAGTATAGAGAAATTGATATTAGTTCCGGTAGTACTTAAGGTAGTAGGTATTAGTGGCTTAGTATATATAGGTTTAGTAGGCCCAGAGGGCTTCTATAAAGAGGTCTTTAGGTAAAGGTTAGTAGTAGCAATTTAATTTAGTTGTTGTTTAATCTTTTATAGAGCTGCTACTATATTATAAATATCGTTATAGTTATAGCTGGCGGCTGCATAACTAAGGCAATAAGTAACTTTTTTAAGGAGGTCCTCCTAGTCTTTAGTATTGTCTTAGGTAAGAGCTTTAGTATATTTCTAGAATTTAATATAGAATTTATTAAATAATTTAGTAGGGCTTATCTTTAGGGCATATAGTTTAGCTTAGTTAGTAGCTAGTAAGTTATAATCGCGGTATATTAGGTTAAGATTATTAAGGACTTTTTAGTAGAACTACTACTTTTAGGGGCTACTAGTCTCTTATTAGGCGAAGAGTCTATTAAACAGTATACCCTTTATTTACCTAATAATATAGCTAATCTTAACATCTTTTATAGAAAAAAGGTAGGCGCTTTAAGTTAATTTTTTACGGATTTATATCTTTTAGTGGCTATATTCCTTACGGTCTTCCTAAAAAACTAGGAGATTAGGGTAGCGTATATTAGACCTTATAGTAGCAGTTTAGGTCTAATTATTATAGCTTTTATTATTACTACTTTAGTAGGGGTTCCTATTAGGTAAAGCTGCTTAGCACTAGCCCTCTATTAAGTGTTAAGTAGGTAAAGTTACTAGGGGCGTAAAGACTTAGGTGGCGTTATATATAGTAAAAAAGTATCTAGCATTATTATAAATATACTTATTAAGCTAAGATTATAGGTATTTAATTATACCTTCTCTTTTAATAACTATAGTAATTAGTACAATCTTAGCCTTTTTTTAACTGTTAAATATCGCGTTTAGACACGTGGAGGTTATCTTTAATTTCTTAACGTATATTATCGGCGAGCGCCTTATAAGCTTATAGGTCTTAAATAATATTACAATCTTAAATAGCGCGCATCTCGGCTTATATAAGCTTTAGGTAGTAGTTTTATAGAAGGCGGTAGTATTTATTAAGATCTCGTGCTACTATTTTTACAAACGTCTCGGCGTCTTATATTTTAATTTTAATAGGTAATAGCCCTTCTATTTACTTATCCGTAGTTATATAGTTAATAAAAGATAAGATATTATTAGTGTCCATCTTCTTAGGGGTTAAGGCTAGGGCCGATAAATTAAATTCTCTTAGGATTAATTGGCGTTATAAGTTAAGTATAGGTATTAGATTATTCTTTAGGTTTAATATAGTAGCTAGTAAGGGATATTATCTTACTATTATAGGTTCCTTAGAAGTATAAAGTAAGGTAATTTATAGATATGCTACTTTTAGCAGCGCCTATAGTATTATAGAGACGTAAAATTAGTTGTAGGCTAAGCGTTAGTAGTAAAAAAGGCGTAATATAATGTTATAGGATGGGGGCAGTAGCTATAAAGCGTATGTATTTAATGAGTCTATAAGATATTACGCGATTAATTATAAGGGTTAAGGGCGTAAGGAGGTAATATACCTACGCGTAGCTAATATAAGCTGTATATAAGGTATATATAAGAGCACGGGGCTCTCCTATAAAGGCTCCTGCGGTGGGGTTCCGTAATATTAATAGATAACTTAGTAAAAATAAACGGACGGAAATAGATAGTTTTACTTATAATAGGAACTACTGCTATAAAATAATATAAAAGCCGTTCTATAATTAACTATAGAGCTACTAACTAATTTATAGATACCTAACTTATGCGTACTTATAATTTACCTACCTTACCTCTTACTAAAGCCCACGCCCTATAACTTACTAATAGTAGTTATACCGTATAGAAGATTACCTATATAGTATAACTTTATTTAAATATAAACGGGCACCAAGAAGAGCTTTAGGCCTATAGTATACCACTTACTAACTACCCTATTATCCTTAAAATAAGCTAGCTTAAATAATATAACCCTACTATTAACTAGGAAAAGAAAAAAGCAACCTTTAACTCTAAATACTATAGAGAGACTTACCTAGGATATAGCCTAGCCGCCTCTATTTACTTACTAAGATATTAATCTAAGAAACCCCTTATTACCCTATTTATAACTAACTACCACTATATAAGTACCGCGGCCTTCTACCGTATAGTACGTAGAAAAGGTTAGACTGTTGCTATAGCTTCCTAATTATAACTATATAAGCTTAATAAAGAATAAAACTACGTCCTCTATAGTAATAGGATAGACATAATTAACCTTTTAGAAGATAACGCCCCTATAGAACTCTATAGACTTTTACCTTTAAACTTTAAGAAGTTTATAAAATTTAAAAAAGGATTTACTAATAAAGAACTCTATAAGCTGCTTCCTAAGAGGTATTATAACTTTATTAATATATACTTATAAAAGGGCGTAAATATACCCCCCCTATATCGACCTAATAACTATACTATTAATATTAAATAAGGAAAAACACTACCTTATAAGAGACTCTACCTAATATTAAAAAACAAACTCTTAGTTATAAGAAAGTATATTAATAAGCACCTTAATAAAGGGTTTATTTATTCTAGCACATTACTAATAACCGCCCCTATCCTTCTTACTAAGAAGTTAGAAGAAGGTATTTAATTTTACGTTAACTATAGAGGACTTAATACTATTATAATTAAAAACTAATATCTAGTACCGCTTATATAGGAGACCCTTAAGCGGCTTAGCTAAGCCAAAATCTATAAATAGAAAACCGTATTTATATTGCGCTTTAGCCAATTTAAATATACTGTTATGCCCTTTAGCGTATATAATAGCCTAAGCACCTTCTAAAGCTATATTAATAACGCCTTATAGGACTACCTTAATAACTTCTACTCTACGTACCTAGACGATATACTTATTTATAATAATAACCCTTTTAAGCATACTAAACACGTTTAAAAGGTCCTATAGTGCCTTAAAGACATAGGACTTTATATTAATTTAAAGAAATGTAAAATTTTAGTTATAAAAGTAAAATACCTTAAACTAATTATTACTATTAAGGGTGTTTGTATAGACCCTAAGAAGGTATATATAATTACTAAATAGTAAGCCCCTAACTGTATTAAGGACGTATAATCCTTTCTTAGTTTTACTAACTTTTATTAAAAAATTATATATAACTTCTTAGGCGTAGTAGTACTACTTATAGCAATAATATAAATAAAGGGCCTTTTTATAAAAGGAAGAAAAACGTACCTACGCTTTACCTAAACGCCTAAATATAAGAAGGCGTTTTAAGACCTTAAAAATGCCTTTACTAAAGCACTTATCCTAGCTTACTTTATACTAAGATAATAACTCTATCTTAAAACCAACTCCTTAAACTATATTAACGTAGGCGTTCTTTCCTAAATAGGTAATAGCGGTCTCCTTTATCTAGTTATATTTTACTTATCTAAGCTTATACTATAAGAATATAACTATAAGATCTATAATAAAGAACTCCTTATAATTATATAAGCGTTTAAAGAATTTTTAACTAAAACTCTCCTTAGTAGAGCTTAACTAGCTAACTAAAGTCCTTATAGACCATTGCAACCTTAAGTACTTTATAACTATAAAGTAGCTAAACTAATACTAAGTATATTAGAACGAGTTCCTTTTTAGTTTTAACTTTAAAATTATATATAGACTAGGAGTATAAGATACTAAACCTAATAGCCTAATACGCCGCTTATAAAACCTTCCTTAGTTTAAAGATAACCCTTATAATTAGTTCTAATAATAAATAATTCTAAAAGTATAAAATTTAGCCTTAGGTATACTACCTATAATAGAGCTAATTATACCTTAGCTTTATACTATAGAACTAAAGTTACCTCCTAAAATTAATAAGCTTATTACTATAGTATATAACGCCTCTATTAACCTATTATTATATTAACTTATTACTATAAAGACCGCTAACGCCTATATACTATCTACTAACCTCTAAAGCTTAGGCTAGATTAATATAATAGCCTTAAAAGTAGAAAAAAATAGGCTCTATTATAAAGGTTACCTATTTATTCCTAACTTAGAAAATCTATAACGGTAACTAATTTAAATGGCCTATAACCTCTAATTAAGCGGCTACCTAGGTAAAAAAGGAACCTATAAGCTTTTTAGCTAATACTACTTTTAGCTAAAAATAATAGACTTAGTTAAATGCTTTATAGGTACCTACTATAGTTATAAGTGCGCTAAGGCCTTTAATATAAAGTACTAAGGACTACTATACCCTCTATTAGTACCTATATAATAATAGGCAGATATTACTATAGATTTTATTATTAACTTACCACTCTATAAATAATACGGCGGTATCTATAAGAATATCCCTATAATAATATACTAACTTATAAAAGAGTACTACTACGTCTTAACTAAAGGCGTAGCCGTTAATAACATTACTAACGCCTTTCTCTATAAAGTTTACCGACTATATAGGTTACCTAACTTAATTATATCCGACTAAGGTATATAATTTAACTCTAATATATAGAGATAAATCTGCTAACGCCTTAGCATCTTTATTAAAATATCTATATCCTTTTACTATAAAACTACTAAGTAACTAAAAAACACTAAGGCTAGTATAAAAGCGTACCTATAATAGGTAATTGCCTATAGTTAAAATAACTAAGTAGATTACCTCTTACTAGGTAAATTTGCAGTAAATAACTATATTTTAACTACTATAGGACTTACCCCGTTCTTCGTAAATAAGGGTTATTACCCCTAATCTAGTATAGAGCCACTAGAACCTATTAATAAGAAACTACTATATAGAAAACGCCTTAAGATGCTACTTACTAACTAGTATATAGACTGTATAAAAAATCTACTTAACTACTATAAGGGAGAAATGGCCTAGGCTTAAGTAAAGTAGGCTTACTTTACTAACCGCTATAAAACGCCACCACTAGAAATACGTATTAGCGACTAGATATAGTTAAATATATATAATATCTCTATATAGTGTTACGGCTTAAATAAATGCCTCTAAACCGAAGCTTAAACGAATGCTGTATTACGAAGATACTAAGCTAAAAAGAAGGAAAAGGGGTCGCTAGGACCGATATAAACAAATATATAGGGTAAGCCGCTAAGGCGCTAGCTTTGGGCGGGCTAATCGCAGGTTAGCAGAATATGGCAGAATTTGGCAGGTAATATGCAATAGCGCCATTACATCACCCCCCTCTTTAAAAGAAAGCCTGCCTTTAGGCTTAGTTAGAAATAGGGTAGCACTAGGCTTATAAACGTAGGATTATAAAATATAAGATAAGAAGATAAAAGGGGATATAAGTACGTTCAGACTAAGTATAAAGGGCGATTGTGGGCTAAGTAGAAGCACTAGGCTAGAAAGAGTAGCCGCTAAAAGTCTTAGCACGGATCTAACTAATCAGACAACTTTGACCGGCGGTTAAAGTTCCTGGATATTTGAAATTTTACAGTATTAGCAGAAAAACGGTAGAATATGGCAGAATTTAGCAGATAGCTGTATTAGGGCTTTAGGGTGTTTTTATCCCTATATTCTTCTAGTAACTTATTATCTTTATTATACTAGCATTCCATCTATTTATCTAGGTACTTTAGGGGTCCAGGCGCATTAGGGTATTAGCTATAGAATTCTTTAAGCTTTTGGGGGTAGCCTATAAAGTTTTACGTAGGGTACTAGGTTAGGTTAGGATTATAGCCCTTCTATTAAATACGGTATTTTAGCGTTCCCTATACTATCTTATAGACTAGTATTTTGTTAACTTTCCATTCGTTATTACCGTTTACTTAAACTAGTAGGGGAGGCTCGTTCTTTTATCTAGGTAATAGGTTATTTATAGCTTTCTGTAACTTATCTGGCGAGAAAATAGGGTGAACCCTAATTAAATTTAGGAGCTTTATCTTATATAAGTTGCCTATCTTCTTAAGAACCTTATACGGTCCTACTATCTAGTAGTCTAGCTTATAGCTAGGTTTTTTAGTCCTCTAATTCCTTATTATAACCCAGACTATATTACTAGGAGTAAAATCGGGCTCTTAACGGTGTTTATTCGCCTACTATTTTATTGACCTCTAAGCTTTTTCTAGGTTCTCGCGGGCTACCGTCTAGGCCTCCTCTAATTGTTTAGCGTACTATTGGGCCTTAGTATAGAATAGCTTCTCTTATATAGTCTAGGGTTCTTCTAGCCTTTTCCAGTTAAAGCTTATATGGGGTAAGTATCCTATTTCTAGCTAAATTAGGGTAAACCCTATAGAGTTATGGGGTAGGGTTGCTTGCGCGTAGTCTATTAAGGGTAGTAGTTTAGACTAGTTGTTCTAGAAATAGTTAATAAAGGGCCTAAGCCTCTAGTCTAGGTACTAATTTATAATCTTTATTTAACTATCTGTCTAGGGGTAATAAGCTATAGAAAGCTTTAGCTTAATGCCTAGGATTTAGGTAAACTTATTTTAAAAGGCCGATATAAACTATAGCCTATAATTAGATATAATAGTGTCTAGTAGTCCGTAGATTTGGTAGACGTAATAGATATATAGCCGGGCTGCCTCTTTAGCATTAATATTTTTATAATAGGGAATTAAAAACGGGTGTTTACTAAAGCGGTTGACTATAACTATAACTATATTATATCCGTTACGGTCCTTAGGTAATTTATAAAAGTCTATAAAGATATACTACTAAGGCCGCTCTAGTATTAGGAGTAGCTTAAGTAGCCCTAGGGTCTTATCCTATGGGATTATAGCTCTTCAGCAGTCTTCGCAGTTCCATATATATTAATTAATATCCACAACTATTCTCGGCTAGTAGTAGCGGCAGTTAATAATTTTACGGGTCTTATTCTTACTAGGGTGTGCCGTAGAGACTTAGCAATAAGCTTTGCGGATTAGTTTAGTCCATAAATTGTTAACGTTAGGGACTATAAGCCGCTCCTAGTATAGGAGTAATCCTTCCTCTATCTTAAAATTGGAGTCTCCTTTTATAGCTTATTCGCGGAGGGCCCTTAAGGCGTTAGCCGTGCGGTTTGCAGTTAGGAGGCGGTTAATTAGCCCTATTAGCTTATCTAAGGACTCCTCTATTAGTGCTAGCTTATTTTACTAGGAGTCTAGCTTCTTAAGGATCTATAGGTTAAGCTGTTCTAAATAGAGGAGGGCGCGCGTCTAATATTTATCGGCAAAATATGGTACCCTACCAATGGCCTTAATGGTTAGTGGTTGACGCAATTGGCGCGCAGTTAAGGGCATTTGGCAACTCGACCGACTAGCCTATGTCGTGTTTTTTTAACACGCAGCCTGCGCGCAGCCTGCGCGCAACCTGCTAGCAATCTGCGCATTTAGCAACCACAATTATATTTACCTCTTTTATACTAATAGCATATTTTAAATAAATAAAAGCTACTTTAAAGCTATTTATAAGGCTAGCAAAATAAATATTATTATTTTAGATAATTTAATATAATATAGCGATGG
>Ga0307515_10015977_pt1 | contig 13781 bp, 2 predicted proteins | sample 17_EM_MG_FD_194513 | JGI IMG/M metagenome (GOLD analysis project Ga0307515, IMG submission 194513) | Populus trichocarpa ectomycorrhiza microbial communities from riparian zone in the Pacific Northwest, United States - 17_EM | ecosystem: Host-associated > Plants > Roots > Unclassified | place... | reverse complement strand
CTGCACATGCCTCTTGGCCCCCCCATATTCACCGTTACTAGCTAAACCCCACTCCACCCCCACCCACCTAATCTAGGTCCCATATCAGCCAGCCACGTCTATCACCATCTCTCTCTCTCTCTCTCTATATATATATATATATATATATATATTCACATTTCACCGTCCCAATTAATATTCTACCCCTTCTGTTCAAGGATCGTTTGAGTGATAGAGATTAGAGAGAGAGCGAGGACAAACCGACTATCCTTTTCTCGTCAGAAGTATCATCCAATGAGGTGAACCCACGTGGAAACAAGCATTAAGGATCCTCAGCTTATCTCCCTCACAACCGCCACGTGGAGTCATGATCACGCATGGGACTGGTCACTACCCTCGTGGACCCCACCACCACGGTCTACACTCCCGGGCTTGGTCCGTACACAATTGATCTAGTAATTAGTCCATCATTTATCACAACCATTATCTGTGACAGCAGTGACGTGGCACGTCCTCAAGTGAGTGTTTTTTAGGTTGACTTTTGTATTAAAGCACTAACTAATAATAATTAGTTACCGTAAGGAGAAGGGGCGGGCAATAGTTGTCGATCAAACCAACAAAACAAAACACTCTACTCTCACTATATTATAGTCCCAGAAACATCAGAAATCTAAGGGGAAAAAAAACACTAACATGAAAGTTAGTTGTTGTACATAAACACCCAAGATCAAACCCAGACACCTCCCAAAATCAACAAATATACTCCATAAAATAAAATAAAATAAAAGAAGAAGAAGAAGAAGATTCATATAAGAAAAAAAAATTACATAAAGGAAAGCAGTCATATCATATTTTCCATTTTGTTGAATCTTTGAGATTTTTTTTTATTATTAATTCTTCTGTAATTTGAAGTTAACAAAGAAAGGGGTTTACGGGAGGTAAGCAGTCATATCATTCCATTGGCTCTGACTCCAGTAAGCTTGATCAACGGTATTAGGAAGATAAAAAAACCCACCAGCTTGATCTCCACTCCCTAACTGCCAATCCAACGCTCCAAATCCCCCACCGGTATTCTCTGTTGATCTACTACTACTCGGCAAAGCTGATAACTCAGCGTGAATCGTCTGATCAATCAACCCTCCTCCTGTCATCTCCTGATGCTGATTTTGCCACTGCTGCTGGTTCTGATTGTTCTGCACATGATGCTCAAGCCCTTGTTGCTGCTGTTGGTTCGTTGTGTTGCTAAATCCAAACGACAAGTCGTTCGTCGATGTGATCAAGCTTGTGAAACTCCCAATCTCCGAGAAAATCCCACAGTCCGATCCTTGCTCGAGCAAAGCAGGTTCGAAACTGGGATTCATATCCCCACGTGGAAAGATTTTGGACTCAACAATACCATTTAATAAATTATTGGAAACAGAGTTTACAGAAAGCGCAGACACTGCTTCCACTGCTGTATTTGCATTCGTGTTATTTGTAGCCGTAAGACTCGAACTCTCACTACTAGAATGAGAGTTGGAGGACATATGATCTCGTCGCTGATGTTGTTCCTGTAGCTCCTGCGGTCTAGTACTGGAGGTTGTAATTGCATCAGAAGTTGTACTTGGTGTGTTTTGTTTAAGCTTAGACCGCTTGGTCTTGCGGCATCCACCGCCAACAGGAACGTTGCGGAGGACACCGCCTTTAGTCCAGTAACGCCGGCAACTCTTACAGAAGTGACGAGGCTGAGAGAGGTTGTAGTTGTTGTAGTAACAGAATTTCGTGTTCAGCGAGTCACATCGTGGGCACTTTAATGCTTGGTGGTTCTGGTGGTGGTGTGGCCGTAGTCGCCTGTCACCCCCACCTCCACCGCTAAATAACCTGCCTCCGCCACCAATTGAGTGGGTGTCTTGCATTTCTCAAGCTCCTTAGCTACCGCTAGCTCCAGTTGAGAAACAAACGTTAGAATTTTCAGTTTTTTCTTTTTGGATTTTGTCAAGATTGTTCTATGGAAATTCAAAGAAAGGTTGAAAAAAATGGAGTATTCTGCCTCATGGCATCGACTTTTCAACTGTGGCTTTCAGAAAACCGGTCAAATTAGAACCGATTGTGAGAGAAAGAGAGCTCAAAGCGAGACCTGAACTCTTCTGACAAATATCCCCTTCCAAATCTTCTTCTATCTATATCTTTTATTTATTTATTTATTTTAATTTCTATTGCCCAAATTAACCCTGTACCACATCTAAATTTGCATAAGTTGTTCCCACATGTGTGAAATCTCGAAACCACCCAACATGGACCGGGGGTGTTTGGTGTTAAATGGGGTTTTATTGGGATTTTCAACCGTACGGAAGGTTAGAGAATCTGGGCCGTTTAAAGGGGGACACGTGAACGTATGATAAAGAGGAGGTGTTGCTGTCCAGAACATCACGTTGTCTACTTGTCGGCCACCCCCCGTTTATCTGCTCTTCTAAATCGGTGTCGGTACAACTGGTTGAGGAGCTGCCACGTTGCTTGTTAGTATTGGTGAGTTGTCGAAACAAAATACGATGATTCTTTTGCTTAACTGAAGAGGGATTTAACGGATACTGTCCTATGTGTCTGACCTCAAATTGTGCCTTGGGATCTTTCTTTTTTTTCTTTTTTTATGACTCTAAGATGTGATTTTGTATTAGAGTGTTTAACCAGGCTAACAAGAACAAGACTTGTTTATTTGGGAGGGGGGTTCTGTACAATGTACATGCAAGAAAAGACATCGGAGGATCAAAATGATACCACAATATCTCATAATTAGCCATGAATATCATGGGCAAAATGTATCATCGTTGCCATTCTTCTCTGTTATTTTAAACATTTTCTTGTAACTTTTGGAAGCTAGTTATAAGATTGTGTTTCTTTCTTATAAAAAAATACTAAAAAACAGGAGAATAAAGAAATATTTATAAAAGTTCTCTAAAACTTAAGTACGAGAGACTTGAAAGAATCCTCTAAAACCTAAAAAATAAAGAAAAAATTGCAAGAATCATTTAAGACTCGATCACAAGAAAAATTTACAAGATTTCTCTAAGACTTAAAAATAAATAATGATTTGTAAGAGTCATTTAAGACTTTATCATAAAAAAATTTCAAGATTCACCTCAGATTCAAAAGGTAAAGAAAAATTTATGAGTCCTCTAAGACACGATCACAATAAAGATTTGCAATAATCCTTTAAAACTAAAGAATAAAGAAAGATTTATGAGCGTCCTCTAAGACTCAATCATGAGAGATTTGCAAGAGTCTTTTGAGACTAAAAAAGTAAATAAAAAATTATAAAAGTCCTCTTAGACTAAAAAAGTAAAGATAAGTTGTAAGAGTTCTCTAAGATTGATCATAAGAAAGATTTGTAAGATTCCTCTAAGATTAAAAAATTCAGAAAGATTTGCAAGAGTTCTCTAACACTCAATCACAAGAGCCTCATAATGGTAAGATTCAACTCAAATTCATAAGAGTCCTCTAAGACTCTAAAAGTAAAGAAAATTTACGAGAGTTCTTTAAGACTCTAAAAGTAAAGAAAAATCTGCAAGAGTTCACTAAAACTCTAATTCGCATAACAAATTTTAAGAGTTCTTTGAGACTCAAAAGTAAAGAAAGGTTTGTTAGAGTCCTTTGAGACTCAATCGCAAGAGCATCTTAATGGCAGGTATCTACTCAAATTTATAAGAAAAGTGCAATGATTATATACAAAAGAAATTAGGATAGCTAATTACATGCTTATTTGTATGAATATAAATCTTTCTTTTGATGCTTAACTTCCTCGTTGGTAATTGAAATCGACTACTCTTATTTTTGCTAATATTATAACCCTCAACTTACTAACCCATTTAAGTGTTGGTATTTTTCTTTTATTGTGAAGAGACTCTCTCAATTGTAGTTGTCATGATATTACAATAAATTCCTTGCTTCACATGTATTCTCAACATATTCTAAACATAGATTGATTCGCATTTTGAATTAAAAAAAAAACTATCTTAATATGATCTTTTAAAACATTTTTCTTTAAAAACAATGTAGAATTATATGCAATTGCAAGCCAAAACACGCCTTGCAACTGTTAGGTTCCTGAATGTCATACACGCAGCAGAAATAACAAAATAAAAAATAATTCAAGAGTCCTTAGGATCATGTTAGATAGATCTAGAGTTGTTTAGGAATTTATTACCTGAAAGCTGATCTTCTTCGATTTTGAATAGTTCTTTTAAAGGTTGGGTTGTCGTAAACCATAAGTCGTCCAATTGTTCGGCTCCAATTATAATCCACATGAGCCACTAGTGAGAAACTCTTAAATCTCTATTTAGGAGAGAGAGATTATTATGTCTAGAGTGTTAGCTCTGTATTTTGTGACTTACATAGTTTTTTTTTTTTGTCTAACACACAATAACTCTTAAAAATAATAAGAGGTATGACTTACTATTTATAGAAAAATCTGAAAAACCTTACATATTGGCAAAATATCAATTTGCTCGTTGTATAATATCCATATATTAATTTGTGATCATTTTATAAATTAACTCAATCAAGTCCTTATTTGTTTTTTCTAGGTTTAGAAATATAATCCTTATATTAATTATATTCTAGTCCTTAATTTCTAAAATATATTTTAATCAAGTTATACTTAATTAAATCATCCTAGTTTAATTTTCTGACTAATAATTCTTAATGTGTGTGACCCATTAGATTCCTAATATGTTGACCCAAATATAAACTATAATTCTAATTAAATAAAATTAAATAGATTAAATAATTTAATTTATTATCAATTCAACAATTGATTAATTTATTTTTGAAGATTATGTGCATTGTCTAGCAATGTGTCATGATCCCTAAAATATTAGATAAATCATTGGTGGTTTAACTTAATATTTTAATGATCGATTTCTTAGTGTAATAAATATCATTTCATCAATAATATTATGATTTAACATTAAAGCATGGAGTATGTCTTCCATGATTAATCATGTATGTTCTCTATATAATAATCATTGATCGTTTGAATAAAAATTAAAACTTTTTTTAAATCTCATTCCATCTTGACTAATGATTTTTCAGTCAATACTATTTGAGAACAGATTGAATATTTTTTCTAATTCACCTACGGTGATGAATCATCTTTTGATCACTTTGGTACCTTCATATATTTCATGATATACCCAATGTCTAGTCTTTTGTTATCTCAATTAAGATAACATGTAACAAGATCAAAACATAACTTATACAACCATCACGTGAGCCTTTCTATAGACATATGTGATCTTTCCATATATAATTCTCATACAAGTCAGTTTAGTATACATGTCTTATGACAAAAACTTACATATTAATTTTAGGTATCCTTTATACCTCAACTTATAAGAAAAATTGTTTATTTTCATAAAAGAAAGAATATATATATATCAGTCTTTATAACTCTAATGAATGTCTAGTATTTAAGAGAGTATCAACTAGGAACATTTTAGGAACAATACTTTAATGTAATAGGAATTCCATAATTATAACAACTTTATAATTTTCTTTACAAAGTATTTTTGTCACATGAAATTTATCTTTACTCCAGATTCATTAATCTAATATTATATGAATATTAAAGACAAATTAAATCTTTATTAATAATAAATATGTAATTATATGAATATAATAATGTCTAGTATTTAAGAGAGCATCGACCAGGAACATTTTAGGAACAATGCTTTAATGTAATAGAAATCTCATAATTATAACAAATTTATAATTTTCTTTGCAAAGTATTTTTGTCACATGAAATTTATCTTTACTCTAGATTTATTAATCTAATGTTATATGAATATTAAAGACAAATTAAATCTTTATTAATAATAAATATGTATTTATATGAATATAATAATGTCATGTGTAACCAATCAATTGGTTACAAGGCATATTAAACTAACAATCTTCCACTTGCATTAAAAGTCAATCGCTCATGTATCTAATACTATATTGCTCCATGTAGCATTAATGCTTCTGTATGGATAATGATTCAGTAAGAGGATCTTCTAGATCTCTTCGGTGGGTATTTGCTCTATCTTTACATCTTTATTTTATTGATTTATCAAATCAAATGGAATTTTTTAAGTACTTATTTGGATCATTTATGATACATTAGTTCCTTTGCTTATACAATAACTCCATTGTTATTACAGTTCATGACAACTAGATCAACAATGCTAGGAACTAACCTAGTTCATTGATGAACTTCTTAATCCAAAAAACCTCTTTGTTTCCTTAAACTTGGAGGTGTACTCTTATTCAATTGTAGAATCAATTGTGCTTTTTCAGTTGGAACTCTTCGAACTCAGAGTACTACCATTTAGAATAAAACATATATTGACTGATATTCATTATTTTCCCAATATTTCATTGAAAAATCTTAATTCAAACAATTTTGAATTTCTAGTTTATCTTCCTCCATTGATGGATCTTATAGCTAAGTATAGGATATCATTTCCATCATATCTCTCTCAATCTTTGTCTTAGAACACATGTCTTTGGAGGGAGTTATTCCATGCAAAATAGATAAGAATTCAATCTTAGGTTCTTCAATGCCAAGCTATTTTAGTAACTAGTCTTTATGCATAGGTTGTGACAATCTAAAAAACTTCTAAATCTATCTCTATAAATATCTATATCCAACATATAGGTTGCTTCTCCTAATTTTTTTATGGAGAAGTTCTTGGATAGCCAACACTTTACTGATTAAAGTAAAGATATGTCGTTTCTTAACAATAATATGTTATTTACATATAATATTAGGAAACTAACACCACTCTCACTAACCTTTTATAAATATAAGGTTTATCTATATTTTTTTAATGAAATCAAATTTGTTGATTATACCATTAAAATTGGATATTCCTACTCTTTAAAGCTTGCATTGTATATTTATACATTGCCTTTCATGTTATTCATTTAAATTAAATGAATTAATAACAATAAATATTAAAAATTAGTTGTAGACTTTTATTTTTTGAAGGGTATAAAATTACACTATAAAATATATCCTTAGATTTTAAAGATACAAAGTAAGAAATAAATGTGATGCTAAAATTTAGGTCCTAGAATGGTTAGGATTTAGCCTGATAAGGCAGAAACTTCCTAACAAATGAAGATCTGCTTTGAACCTTAGGTAAAACCAATGAATAAAAACATGGCCTAAAAGAATAATCAACCAACAATGCAGCTTACCATAGGTAGAGTATACTGGGGGTGATACGTATTTTCCTTACACAACTAGTCCTCTTACCAGGTTTTCACAGACCATTGGGTTTTCTAGTGACCGTGATACTAGGTGGCGAATCCTTTAAAATCATAATTTTATAATTAATCTCAAAACCCTTTCAATTCAGGAGGCAAACCTGCCATTTGATACCATAAATGCCACAACAGTGATGTTAAGGCAAGACTTTTTAGATATGTCATGGGTGAACTGCAATTGCTTTAGAATTTTACTTGAAGCTTTCTTAATCTTTTTATGGTTTTTGTTTACTCCTATTATGATACGTGATTCTACTTAGAGTTAGTAGCAAAGAATATTTTTTTTAGCTCAAAGCGGGGCAACAAAGGATATATGTATATTTTTATTGGGGAAAAAACTGATTTTCTCATTTCAAACATTAACTACTCATATTGATAAATATTGACCTCATCTATCATAGTTTATTTGAACTAGCAGATAATATTTTATTGCGAGGCCATGAATTTTGAACCTACTATACATCATTATTCATGATATTAAATCAAAATATATGATATGCAAGGCAATGATGGGTTTAGAGAAAAATATAAAGGGTTTCTCACCTTTTTTTTTTGTTTTTGTTATGGTCATCAAAGGGGTTAGTTTACCTCTTTCTATTTAGATTACATGCTCTAGATCATGATCGTTGATTTAAGAATTATTTTATTTATTTAACATATTTTTCATCTCATTCCTTGAGATGGTGTAATCAAATGTCAAACATTTCTTTTAAATAATCATCAAGTTATTTTTTACAAATCAGTTTATTTTAAAGATATGCAAACATGCATTAGCAGAGAGCTTTTTGTAAATCCAAGTAAGTTTGCTATAAATTTATCCTTGTAAGGCTTTCTAGCTTATCAAACATATTAATACGAGTTCATGCAATATGTAATTGGAACAAGATTTCGACTCATTCATCCTATTCAGGAACTACATTCTAATTCCATATTTAATACAATCCATAACCTTTAAATCATGATAATTTCACAATCCAATCACAAACATAACTCATTCATGTTTACAGTCATATTTCTCATGTTTATTTAGCTATCATAAACAAATTCTCATGTTTATTTAGCTATCATAAACAAATTTTTAACTAACATTACGACATGTTCTCATTCATACACAACAACAACCTTTTAAATTTCAAAGTTCTAAATCAATTTTCATTACAAGATTACTTTTACACACTAATTCATCTATTTATTCATTCCAACCTTTATTATATATGTTATATCATCATTTAACATGAATCGTTAACAGACTTTCACATAGAATGATAACATTTTCCTTCCTTTTTTGACTTATAGAAGTTTCAATCATTTAGACAATTTTTGTTCTCTTTATTTACCCATTAATTTAACATTCATTTTCATTTGTCCGTCATTTACACGAAATCAAATTTTAGATCTATCGTTCATACTATTTCAAACCTTAAAACATGACATATATATTCATTCATAAATGTTTAAGTTCATAAGCCTTGCATTAACATCATTTTCTCCTTACAATACATTTAATTATCACCATGATAACATCTCATTAGCACACTTATACACACCTCATAACATTAAAAACAAAGTTATGCCAGCTTTTATCTATTAACCACTTTGATCAATCTTAACCTAAACATAACTTTAAACTAAGTAAATCAAATTCCCATTTACATTTTTTTTATTTCAAGTTTAAGTATAACTCATTAACAACAAACATACATAATCATAATTGATAAGTTTAAGCCAATTTCACACTTACTAAGTTTCAGTCTAACTAAAAAAAACAATCCTAAGAAGTTTTCTTCATTCTTAAACTCATTTTCATAGATCAACAAAGTCATTCATGATCACTTCTCACCATTTAAAACAACATATTTATCCCTCTTTCTTTTTTTTCAACTAAAAGTTTCGGTCAAACAAGGATTTTCACCTATTAAAAACCCTATTCAACCTCTAGCTTATTGCCATACATAAACAACATTGTCCAAAGTCATTTTAGCGTCATTAAATCATAATTCAAACAAAAAAAAATCACATTTCACATTTATTCATCCATTTAACACAATAAGGGTAAAATCACGATACTCGCGTTCAATACATATGTAACCATTTGCGTTAACATTTTTCCACCCATACTAGTCATAATCCATCACTATTTATTCAATTTCAACTTTTCTATCCACAAATCCTTCTCAAGTATCCTAATTAATTCACGATTATCACAAGTAAATTTCCATAATCTATTCCACACACGATTTCTTCACTTAATACGTTAACCATATACAAATCACATAATTTCACAATCACGTAACTAAAAACCAATTATCAAATCAATGCCTCGTAAACTTCTAATTTTGAAATACATATCGAGATATAATTACTCTAAATGAAATTAATTAAATCTATTTCAAATCATCATTATCACATCAACACATACCAAATATATATAATTCAACAAACATTAACTTTAATTCCCAATATCTTTGATTTTTCCAAAATGGTCAGTTCTAATCCCATGGAAGACACCCAATTTTCATCTTTAATGGTTTATCAATTCAAGTTATTTTCATCATATTCCATCCCAATAACAACATTTTACATTTTACATTTCCCCTAATGTTCATTCAAGAACCCTAACTCAAAATCTAAGAATTCATAAATAAAACTCATAAATCTTTGTTTAACTTGTACAATTGAGTGTATAGCCTCTTACCCAACAAATTAATGAGCTTTGAATGCTAAGCAGTCAAAAATTTTCCACCTTTTTTTTTCCTTTTAGTGTGGCCGAATGTTTCTCTCTCTCTATTTATTCCTTCTCACTTAAGTTGTCTCTCTTAATCTTGTGTTTGATGATGTTAATCACTCATTCTTTCATCTACCATGCTTAATTCATGCTTTTTCACCTGCATTATTTTAGTGTTAAACTTGACTTTTCTCTCTTCTCTTCTAATTGTCCAACAACTTTCACACCAAAAATAGGAAGAAGAAGAAAGGATGAATTTTAGCTCAGAAGACTATTTTCCCCATAATAAGCCCATGTTTTATTTTTATATCAGTCTAATTTGTCAACATTCTTGCAAGGCCTTTATGAACTCTGATTACCTTGAAATTTTATCCCCAGATAGAGGGATATGTCAGGAAACTTCATGTAACATTTTATTCGATTAGCCCATCAAAGAGAAAGTTATGCTTAATAGCGTAAAACTAGTTAGAAAGTGATTTTACACCAAAAATTTGAATTTTTTGTTTCATCCTTGCATGGATCGTATTAATTTTTCCATTAAATCCTTTGGATCATTTTCTTATTTCAAAATATATCTATTTTTCTTCTTTTTTTATATAATTTATTTCATATATGGACTTATTTCAGTTTCATAGTAACGTTCTGATTTTTATTTTTCAGGGTTTATACTAACACCTTTTCGTACAGTATTTTCTTAACTTTGATTTTTTATTTCCATTATAATTCCTTAGAATATTTTCTCATCTTAAAAAAAAATTATTTTAAAATTTTAAAATTCTTATATCTGTCAAAACTCATTATTGGTTTCGTTGATATTATGAATTTAAAAAAAAACTAATAAAAAATTACATAATTTCATTAGATTTCATATAAACTCGATGTGATATATATGTGTGTGTTAAAGGAAAGGAATATAGAATATGATATAATATTACATAATATGACGACACATCTATTTTGTTATTTTTATTGGTTCAAAAATTTGTAATGATAATATTTTTCTTTTAAATAAAATAAACAAGACGGCTAGGAAAAGAAAAAAAAGCCTTACAAACCACAGAGGTTAGATTAGACTCATTAATGTGATGAATCACTATATGATTTGAAAGTGCGCTATGCCCCACTTGAGGTCATATTCTGCATGTGTGTTCTAATGCAATTCCACCTCCTCACGATAGATAATAAAGACGACAAGGATGCAAGAGTGGGCATCATCTGGCCATGTATTGCCGCACCAACTTGCTCATAGCTAGATATTCTGTCATTTTTTAATTTAGATGCAATTCCAAATCCCTACAGCGGGCTCCCCTTACCTAAAACCGATCTAAAGATGAGTAATATATAGTCATTTATTTATTTATTCCGATTATATATTTGTTTTAGCACGAATCAAGAGCACCCACTAATTAATTAGCTCCATGCAATATGTTACACCATGATTTTTTTTATTTGAAAATAAGGATGTTCTTAAATTAATTAAGAATAAATTTCATTTTAGATAATTTTAATAACACACTCACTACAATGACATGATACGTTTAGAATTATTTTTTTATTTGGAAATAAAAGTATTTAATCAATTTGCATATCAATTGAAACTAATTTTCTAGATGATTTTCAAAACGCGCTCCCATATATTTAGAGAAATCATAATTTTTTAAAAATATTAATCATATAATTTGAATTTAAAAAGTCAAGAAATTAAACAAATATTCGTAGTTACTAGGGTTTGGCATATTTAAGAATGGAGATTCATCAAATGGTTGCAACTCTGAGCTGTAAGCAAATTAATGAAGGTTTTCCCCAACTAATTTGTAATACAATTAGATGTTTGATGGAGTAATTATAAAGACCTGTGCTAGGCTTCCTCCTTCAAAGGTATTTATGGCCATAAACTATAAATTGCAAGCTGTATTGTATATCCATTAATGGTTCGTCCATTCGAGATAGTTGGTGTACTTAAAAAAGTAAATTTTAGGCCGTATTATGCCTTTGCTCCCCTCCCGGTTGATTGATATTTGTACGTACCTAAACATTCTCAAAACCTATTACCAATACCAACACATGGAATATTTTGACGGAAATATTGACTCGATCTCTCCCTCCAAATCCTAAGGTTTTGCGCAGGCCAGAACTCTCTAGCTACCGGAGCTTTTAAAACATCATAGGTCAAGTATTTTTCTCTTTACAACTGGTAAAAACCTTATCCCTAATCCTAATTTCTTCGGCCTTGTTTAATACTTGTGATTTTTCTAGTTTACTCCCTTTTTTTCTTTTTCTTGATTCTGTATTTCATCTTTAACACCTATGTGTAGCTCTATGGATCCAATCTTTGGTATGGCCTTAAACCTAAGTATGCTTTCGGGTTCAGCTACAATATTCAAATACTTGCCTCATTTTTATGTGCCATGGTATCTTTCTTTCTTTTGAAAAGATGGTTGTCTCATGCTATTGTTCTTCTCCCTTGTTGTTTCCTTAATTGATTTGAATTCTGACCTCTGCCATCTGAATGTTATGATGCAGTTGCACTTGTTGATGATCCAGAGTAGGTTATAAACGCTGATGATCCAGTCTAGGCAAAGATCAATACTTAATTTGGGATGATATTGATGCAAGTTCTAGTAAATGGGTGCTTCTTTTTTTCTTTTTTCAGGTGGGGGCTTCTTGGTTTTTTCTTCTCTAAAAATGTTGCAACTTCTCTAAGAAAGTTAACAATGTTCAGTTTGCTACATTGACTAATTATGTGGGTACATTTATCCACTTACCAGTCTAAGTGGCTTAGATATTTATGAATATCTTGTCTTTTTTTGGCCAAAAAGCAAGAAATAAAACCTAAGAGATTTCTCCTAAATGGCATCACCAGTGCGAAACATGATTATATATTTGATTAAAAATACTTTTTAAATTAAAATTATAAATAACTAGAAAAGATATATATTAAAATTGATGATTTTTAATTTAAATATTGTAGATTTAACTACTGCTATTATATCTTGAAATAAATAATACTTTATATAAAATATTTTTTATTGTTCCATTAAACTATTTATAATTGTATCACGTACAAAATTTATCTGACAAGGACTACAGTTTTCATGGTTTTTTTTGTGTGTAACAAAATTAGGTAAAATATCATCAGAAACAAAATTGGAATTACGATCAAATTCTGCATATACTATGTCATCATGCGATCTTCTTCTAATTTATATAGTGTTATTAAATAATGTTAAACACTATTTTTTTGAATAAAACATAATTAAAAATAAAAAAATTGAATTTATTTTTTCTGGGTCGGACCTGGTCCAATACATTTAGGTTCGGACCGAACTCGGTCCGATCATGAACAGTGAAGACTGTTCACAAGAAGTGCAGAAACAATGCAGAGTGAATTATAATTCACTCTACACTGTTCACTTTACAAAAGTGAACAGTGCAGCCGGTTTTATGTTTTATAATTATAGCACAGTAATTGAGAAGTAGCTTGGAATTGCTTTTACTTCGACTGTGTTTTCAACAAAAAAATCTAACTAGGACCTACAAACAGTAAATAATTGATTATATGTTACCAAACATGTATTTTTTGTGGTTTGTTTCAAACACAAAAGCAACTACGGAAACAAACACACCCTATCACGCTGATGTCGAATCAAACAATGTCAATAGCCCTACCTATATATGGGGAAATCAACCGTCCACTTACTATTCATGATGAACAATCAGTGCAATCCGAGCACTAGAGCCAAAACTTGTAATCACACTGTATCATTCGTCAAGTTACTATTCTTGATTC
>Ga0307515_10015976_pt1 | contig 13781 bp, 1 predicted proteins | sample 17_EM_MG_FD_194513 | JGI IMG/M metagenome (GOLD analysis project Ga0307515, IMG submission 194513) | Populus trichocarpa ectomycorrhiza microbial communities from riparian zone in the Pacific Northwest, United States - 17_EM | ecosystem: Host-associated > Plants > Roots > Unclassified | place... | reverse complement strand
CTAAAGACGAATATATAATTCGGTCCTTATACCTATTAATAAGTTTTTAAAGTACGTCTAATACCTTTCCGTTAATAAGACAATTAATATATAAACACTCGCCAGCTTAATTAAGGAGAAATGCTTTCTTAAAGTAGATTAGCCGCACTCTATTATTACTAATAGGGGCAGCGTCTTTATAATCCAGTACTAGTTAGATTTATGCTTTTATTTAAAGATAGACCACTATTATAGTATAGCTTTCTATCTATAAACGGACGGGTAAATAGAACGCTAGAACTAGGAACTGGAGTCTTACCTATAAATATATTTAAACTACTAGTAAGACAACTAGTATAAGCTACTTCCGTATACGGAGTACGCTTATAATTTAAAGTAATATATATTATATAAGTATATACTAATCCAGATTGCCTATAGCGTTTAACTATTTAGGTTTAATAGTATACCCGATAATTACTAGCTAAGGCCGCATAATTAGTTATAGGATCCTACTAGGAAGTTTAAAGATATCTACTAAAGAGTATAAAGATACCTCTAGGAATAGGAGGAGTAATAGAAGTATATAAAGTAGAGCCTATAAGATGCCCAAGAGTAGTAGAGACTTTAGTATAACTATAAGTACTAGAATAAGCATTTCGGAGTAGGCGATAAGGTTCTATTATATTTAACAAATATTAAAACCCATTAACTATTAAAGAAGCTTAATATAAGATACCTAGGTCCCTTCTAAGTTAAGAAATAAATTAGTAAGCTAGCCTATTGTCTCTAGCTACCCCTATCTATAGCCTATATATATTTAGTGTTTTATATAAACCTACTAGAGCTATAGCATAGACTATTACCGGAAAAGAACATCCGTCTAGGCCCAATTAAACACCCTAAGGTAGTGGGCGAGTAGTACGAGGTTAAAGCTATACTATATTATAAATCTGTTAAGAACAAGCTTTAATTTAAAGTTAAATAGCTAGGCTAGCCCGCTAAAAACTCTATATAGGAACTAGAGGATTACCTTAATTATTGCAAAGATATTCTAAAAGAATATTAGGACTAAGGTTTATAATCTATAAGTTACAGAAAGCGCTCTAATACTATGGTGTTATTGCGACCTATAAAGAAAGCTTATAAAAAGAGTAAATAGGTTAAACTGGATATGGGATGGATAAGCTCTAGAAACTATAAGGATTAGGGCTATAGCCTAAGGTAGGACGGGTCCTTAGCCTTTTTATGTATATAGTATAGAGTTAATAGGGTATTTTGCTAGAATTGCATTCCTATTTATTAATCTATACTAGGAATATTATTCCTAGGGCTTCTAAGCCCTTTTTAAAGCCTTATAAGGCCTTTCCGAGCACCTAATTAAGGTCCTTAATTGCTACTATATATAAGAACGAATTCTAAAAGTCTAAACCACAAATGCCTAATCTAAAAAGCCACTACGCCTTATTATTATTAGGAGTAGGATTAGTATCTATTAGGCCACTAAGTGATGGCTAATAAGAATGGGATCTAGATCCCTTAGTAGGTGTATAAATAGGCATAAAAATAGGGGTAGGACGATGAGGTATAGCTAGAGTAGAGACTCTTAAACGCTTAACATTAATATTAGGTCTAAACTAATACCAACGAAGCTCTTAGGGAGTAAGCTTATAATTAATAAAGATACGCTTAAGCCTAAAATGAATAGAGATATTAACTAGCTAGTATAGTCCAGAACTACTAAGACCTTACTACGGTAACTGTTAGTTACCTATTTACTAAGTACTTAAAGGGTAACCTACCTAATACCGCATTATATTATGCTCTTTTAAAACTTAACGCGTATGCGTAAACTTCTTCCTATAGTAGATGGCAACCTTCTTCTTATTACTCCTATCCCGCACCCTATCCTTAGTATACTAACCTTACTCTTATATTAGGCGTTACTAGCTAGCTTACTAGAAATTATAGATAGTATAGATAGCCGTAGTATAGTCTTAAATTTGGCTAAGTTGTTTAGCATTTATACTGGAATAAAAGAGAGCCTGGGCGATATAGTAGTTAAGGATATTAAAGGAACGTCACTACTTAGGCCCAGGCTATTAAAGCTTAAAGTTAGTAATAGAAATCTATTAAGAATAGAAAAGCTTACCTTAATATAACTGCCGCTCTTAGTACGTATGTATTAATTATAAGAACTAAAGGTATTAGATCTAACGCAGTGCGTCTTATTATAAGCCTCCAGAATCCTATTATTAGATTTCTAGTCTTTTAAAGACGTATAGGTAAAATTATTTAAATAGGGCTAGTACCAATTATAAGTTAGTAGAGGTTAGGGTTTTATATATAAAGGTAGGGCTAGGATACGCTATAAAATCTGCTTAAAAGAGCAGTTAGTAAGAGAATAAAGAGGCATATTAAATTATTAATGGAAAAGAAGAAAATCTTAATAATATATCAAAGATACGTCTAAAATTAGACAAAGGTGAATAATAGGAAAGTAAGGTGTTAAGGAAAAGGAGCAGCTTAATAAGTAAAGGTGTCCTTATACTTTACTATCTAATACCCTTTTAGTAAATAACTATAACCTTACTAATATAACTCCGTTATAATAGCGTTATTTAAAAGGAAGGAAACACGAGCATGCATTATCTAACTATTACTTCCTTATAAAAAAACTAAGTACGCGGCTGGGGGAAGGTAATTAAGACGTTAATTAAAGACGTATATAGGTTAAATTATACCTAAAAACAATACTACAGTATTAAAGATTAATATTATAGACGTTTTTAATAATCGTATAATAGCTATAATTGCTATTACGAAATGTCCCTATTTACTAGGTAGTAGAGCTACGCCAAATATATAATACAGGACTACTAAATTTAAAAGTATATGCACTAAATCTTAAGAGATAAGTCTCTTTAACTAACTAATTAATACCTTAACCGCATCTAATAGCTTAAGGGCAAATGTGGGAGTAATGTATTAGTAACGTAGAGGATTATAAGAAAATGATTATAAGAAAGGATTATAAACTATATCTTAGTAGTTAAAGACAACGGTAAGCTAAGGCTTTATACGTTAAATCCTATACCAAAAGGTTCTACGGAACTATATTAGAATACTAAATTACCTATAATACTTATAATTAATTATAGACTAGCATAAAGGCTTAGAAGTAAAGTTGTATAAAAATCCCTATATTAGCTTAGGCAGTTACTAATATACTTCTAGTAGGCTTCTAATAGGTCTCCTAGTAATCATTATATCTTTTCTCTAGTTATATTTTTTTCTTATTAAGGTTTTTTAGAAGTTTAAAGTAGGGGTTAGATAGATAGATAATATATAGTAGTATATCAATATCTCTCCAACCCCCTTTTAGGACAAGCCTTTATAATCTCCCTACTATAAGTGTAACGGAACCTTGTAGCAAGTACTACAATAGGCTCGTTAATGGGCTAGGTATATAGGTAATGCAAATTAAAGTTAAGAACGTAATAATAACTGGTAGAGTAGTTGCCTAATAAATTAACTCTAATTGTATTTTAAAAATCACTATAAGGAAGGAACTACTTAGGTAGGGACTAAGGGTCCTTAAATATATAACCGTACTCCTATAAAATCCTTCTTATATATAATATACGTATATTCTATCTACTTTGTTATAGATCCTATAAATTATACAGATTATATAGATCACCCTATATAACCTTAGTTACTATTCCTCGTTATATAGCTCTATCGGCTTTATCCTAGACCGTACTTTAATTAGCTAACTAGCTGCTTCCGACTCCTCTCCTAGTAGTTATAATATTATACTTAAAGCGCCCGTAATACCATCTCCCTTCTCTCTATCTTTGTCCTTAGAGATCCCTAATATCTTTAAGTCGTTTACTAGAGGTATAATGTCCGTCTAATTAATTTAGTTAATATCATTGCTTATTATACCTAAAGCTCTTTCTTCTTCTACTCTACGTCACGCTCGCACTATTGTGGTAATATTGTTTCTTAGTAAGATTATACTATCTTTGTATTCTCGCTGTTTAAAAGAGGGGTTAGTTTATATTACGTTAGCGAACCTATCTTCGCGACAACTATCCTCTTACTTAGAGTGCACTAAAGCGAATATTTATTCGTCCTATAACGTTTACTTTATTTCTAACGCTAAATATACGCAACCTATTACTCTTAATAGTCGTCTAGTTCCCTAATTAATTTGTTTTAGAGTTTTATATTTAATCTACTGCTATAAAGCTAGATAATAAACTGTTGGTAGCGCTGACTAAACTTTATTATTTTTAAGACGCTAAGCGGAAAGCTGCTAATGCTTAACAGCGGGCCCTCGAGGCTCGTCTTGCTACGTTTACTCAGCTAATCCGTCTTAAAAAGGTGCGTAAGAAGGTTTATTTTAAGGAGTAGAAGCTTATAGAATAAGGTCTATAGGAACTTAGTAATAAAAGAATAGATTCTCTTCTAGTAAAGAAGGAAATAACTCTAAGTAGTTCGGCAGTCGCTCTTCCTAGGTCCCCCTTAGGTGACTTATTCTTTAGCGATCCTTCTTTATTAATACTGCCTAACCTAATTTCTTCTAATACTCCTATACCTTTCCTATAGCGTTCTTTAGGTTTTTTAATAGCTTCTAGGTAGTCTTATTATAGCCTATCCACTTTACCTCGTACTATATTTCGTCGTTAATATCCTTATAATTAATAATCTTTAAAACTTACTATTTGTCTTCTTCTTATCCTCTATATATATCTACTTTATAAACTAGTGGCTTAATATTCCCGTATACTAGCTCTAGTATTGCGATATATTATATAGGATAGATTCTTATTTTAGCTAGTAGGTTTAACTTAAACGTGATTAGTAAAATCCTCTACTTAATTTTAAAGGGTCTTAGTTTAACGTAGTCTAATTTCTTACTTAGTTATTAACTCTTGAAATTTTTATATAGTAGCCATACTTTATCTCCCTCCTTAAGATCTAGTCTCTTAGATCTCTTAGCATTATAGTACCTTTTTATTCTTTCCTATACTTTTTTTGCTAATTCTATAAGGTCTATATAAAGATTTATTAATATCTTTATTCTTTCTTTAGCTATACTACTTATTTTCTTTACTTACTATAGTAACAGCGATATTCTTAGCTTATATCTATAGTTTGCCTTAAATAGTAATATGCCTATCCCTTCTTATAGTATTATATTATATATAAACTATATAACTAGTAATAATAATACCTAATTATTCTATATATAATTAATATAGTGCCTTAGATACTATTCTAGTGTCTAATTTAATCTTTCCGTTTAACCGTCTATTTGTAGATAATATATAATAAAAGTTACTACTTTAACTCCTTATTCCGGTAAGAATACCTCCTAAAATACTACTATAAATCTTAGATCTCTATCCAATATAATCTTACTTAGTGCTCTATATTTTATAAATACTTCCTTAATATAGATTCTAGCGACATCTTCTACTAATATCTCTTCTGTGTATGCTATAAAGTACCCCTACTTTATAAGCTTATCCACTATTACTAAGATTACGTTATAATTTTATCTAGTAATAGGATCTCTTAATTTTAGCAATTTTATAATAAAGTTCTATAATATAACCTCCTATAGCCTCTCTAGTATTTTAATAGGTTATAGCCCCCTATATAGCTTATACTTTATTAGTTTATTTCTTTAGTAATCTAGGTATTCCTTTATAGCTTTTCACGCTAACCTTTAGATTCTGTTAATAATATACTTCTTCTAAAGTCTTAATACTAAGCCCATAACTCTATTATGTCCTTAAGTTAATCCCTTATAGAAATCTTCTATACAGTGCTCTGCTATACTTTACCTCTTAATATTTATATAGTATTTCTTCTTCTAAATATTCTAACTATTCCTTTAGCTATACTTTTAAGATCCTTTATACCTAAAAGCTTTCTAGTAACTTATAAACTTTCTTTAGTTCTTTTTAGGTTGCTGCGATTTTTAGATAGTTATACTTAATTAATCTATCTATATCTTTTCGCAGTAAAGCCCCTAATGGCTTTTTATTATTTTGCAGTTTAGCTTTCTAATTTAGAGCATCTGCTTATATGTTATCTGTACCTTTAGTATACTAAATTTTAAAATAGTATTCTATAAGCATCTCTACCTATTTAACCTATTTTTAGTTAAGTTCCTTTATTGTTAGGAATCCCATTAGGTTCTTATAATCCGTTTTAACTATAAATAGTTTCTTTATACCTTATAAAAATACTCTTTATTTTTTTAATACTATAACTATAACTAATAACTCTTTATTATAGATGTTATAGTTTAACTCTAGTAGTGTTATCTTCCGACTATAGTATACTACTAGGTGCTATCTATTTTAATATTTTTATATAAAGTATACCCCTAGTATATAGTCTAATGCATCCGTCTTTATAACCGTTTCTAGTCCTAGTTAATAAATTTTAAGAACTAGCTCTTAGGTAAACAATTCTTTAACCTTTTTAAACAATTTTCGCTATTCCTCTCCCCATGCCTATAGTTCTTCTTTCTTTATTAATCATATAAATGGGTTAATATTCTTTAACTATTGCGCTATAAACCTTCTATAGTAATTATAAAACCCTAGAAATAATCTTAACTATATAACGTTCTCTAGTTCTTACTAATTTACTATAGCCTTAATCTTTTTTAGATCTATACTAAGTTAGCCTAGTTTAATAATAAATTTAATAAAATTAGTCTTCCTAGTAAAGAACTTGTATTTCTTAATTGCTACTAGCATCTATTCCTTTTATAATCTCTTTAAAACCCATTTAACATGCTCTCTATATTCTTCTTTAGTTATTAAGTAGATTATAATATTATTAAAATATACTATAACAAATTTATCTAAGTATTCTCCTAATATATTGTTAATACGCTTCTAGAATATTACTAGTGCGTTTATAAGCCTAAATTACATAACTAATAGTTTATATAGTCCTTCCTTTAATTTAAAGGCTACTTTCTATTTATTGCCTTCCTTAATTTTAATCTAATGGTACGCCTATCTTAGATCTATCTTCGTAAAGATTTATATATTACCTATCCTATCTTAGATTTCGCTAATTAAGGGTAAAGAATACCTATCTGTTCGTACTAACTTAATAGCACGAGTGAGTCAGATCCAGGGGCACGAAATATGTGTAGTATCGTATGCTCTTTTGGATGATGGTGACTGTCGATTCTATTAAGGTAGGCTACGTGGTCTATATACTAGCGCACCCCCCCCCTAACTAGCCAGTGTTTTAGGAGTGCACCAGACGCGTAAGCGAGTGGGTACACCGAACGCGTAAACGCGTACTTGGTGTATCGAACGCGTAAGCACGCGGTTGGTACAACAGGTGCTATAATTATACACTGGCGGTACTTGGAAAATGGAACCACTTGCGTATAGCCTCCGCAATTGCCTCAACAGAACCATAAAAGACGTAAGAAAATACATAGGAAATCCTCCCCGAGGTGCCGTCTAGCCTGCCTTCCAAACGGTACTCTAAGCTAGCCGTAAGTCCTGCTTACGGTCCGCAAAATGAACCGTACGGCCTTCCGACGGGCCGTAGACGAGCCATAAGTTAGATCTTAAGGGCCGCCAAGGCGCTAGTGCTAAGCGAGCCAATGGCGATTTTCCATCCCGGGGATGGAAAATTGTAATTGGTTAATTCGACCACCGTAGCAGAATAATAGGCCGTATAAGCCGTACGGCCTTCCAACGGGCCGTAGACGTACCGTAGATGCTCCGTTAGTCTCGTTTCACCTATTTTATAACTTCTAGGTTAAGCCTATTCGTGTTAATTAGGGTTTTAAGGGCTTAACACGGCTTTGCCTTAGTTATAGCATCTACTAGGTTATTTCCGCCGCTAATTCATTTAACCTCCGCAATTTCACGTCGTTTATAGGCCTGACGTAAGCACATTAGGTTAACCATAAGCCTCTTCTCTTATATTGTACCTAGTTTAACTAGGCAGTCGTAGAGGGACTTTAAATTGGTGTATAAAACTAGGGGTAACTGCTCCAGTTATAGAATCTTCTAGACCGTTGATTTAATTGCGGCTGCTATATTAAAGCCATAAGCTAATATATATAGTTTAGAAGCTAGTATACTACGGGTTACTTATTTACATTTAATTGAAGACTAGTATAGTATGTTTGCGTCCTAATTACGGTCCGTAAGTACGATTATAAATCCAATTTATAATGATAGGTCTTTATTGTTAGTAAAGGAGGCGTCCATAAATGCTAGTAAGCTAAAGGAACTTAGGTCTAGTGGTACGAACGTAAGTCCCCTTGCTACATTGTTAATTTGCCACTAAATACGCTTATTAAGCTGCTTGATATTTTCTTCTTATAGATTTACTACCTAGGCCGTAAAGGATAAATCGTAGGTAGATTTGGGTTGGCAGACTATGGCAATATAGGCGCCTCTTGCACGCTGTGCAATATATTAGTCCTTTATATTTACGGTCTTGCGGGTTTCTTTACGGGAGCTAGTAAGGTCCGCAGGCTTTGCTATAACAGGCTTTAGGTTTTAAGCTTAGCGTTCCTAAGTTAGCTTAATTAGGTTGCCCTTTTATGTAATTAGGCCTCTATTAAACTTAATTAGATTCTGCTTAGTTAACTGCTCTTATAGCTTTACTAAGAACTTGGCCTTTTATAGTTTAGTTTCTTTAGCGTCTATAAAGGTCTGGTCTGCTAGGAATAGGGTATCGTCTATTTAGAGTCCAATAATACTAAGGCCGTTTAATGGGCTATATAGGAGGTAGGGGTTATAGGTCGACTGTTCTATTTTGAGTTTGCTAATATAATACTAGTGATACGTTTTAAACTAATGGTTTCTAGCTTCTGATACTCCGTAAAGGGGTTTTACAACCCGTAAAATTGTTCCTAGTTATAGGTTAAGCTCGCGGGGTGGTCGTATAAAGATGTCTCTACTTAGGTAGATGTTAGACTATATATATACTTGCGAGATATCCCGTAAGTAGAGGGCTACGGGTTTAGTTTGCTGTAGTCTAGGCGTAAGTGTAAGTATAATTTGTTAACTAACTTATTAAATTGTAGGCGATTGCATAAGAACTAGGTCCTTTCCTTGGTCGTTATAGGCTTGTATAACAAGCCTTGATTTTTTAAAAGCTTTATTAGTACCTAGGTGCTTAATTTCGTTAACGAAGCGTGAGTTAAATATACGGACGCCTTGCGGAACATCTCTCTCCGTTACGGCTGTGAAAATACCCTTTTTAAGTAGTCTATTAATCTCCTTGCGTTATAAGTCCGTAAAAAGTGTTTTCTATACTAGAACTAATATATCTATAGGCGGAGATTGCCTTGCGGATATTCCTGTAGAGGTTAGGTAATTCTTTATTATAGGGTTTTTAGTTATAGGGTGCTTTTGGGGGCGTCCTTAACTATACTTTATAGGTTTAACGGGTTTAGTAAGTTCCTAGGGGACTTCTAAGGTAGGTAAGGGTGCTTCTAGTTTGTCTGGCTTAACGTTATGGTTATCTTTGGGCCAAAAGTAGGGTTTTACGGACGTGCTTCTAAAGCTGGTTGGCCCGCTAGAAAGCTATATACAGTAAATCTCGTTTTCTACGGCTAGTAAATAATAAGGTCCTTTTTAATTGCCGCTCTTACGCTATATAAGGACTTCAGAATTAAGCGGGAGGTTATATACTGAGGTTGTGTTAGGTCCGTTACGGTGATATAGGGCGCTATTAATAGCTTATTTGGCCCGTAATTTAACTATCTTGGCCATTGCCTTCCGTATTGCGGCTGCTTATTCTATAATAGATAGGGTAGGAGGATCTAGTTTGCTTATTCTTGGGTAGGCTCTATAGACCAAGAGGGTAAGTACTAGTCCGTCCGGGCCAGCAGTATTATTAACGGCTTTTATAGCCATCTGTAGAGCTAGTTCCTTTTAGATGTCCTTATATTTGTCCGTAATAATCTAGTAAGCTCTCCGTAAGGCTAGGTAGGCTCGCTTAATAAGCCTAACGGACTAATGCGCCTTAACTAGAACGGCTTTTGTTAATATAGCCATAGCCGTAGTATACTGCTGGAATTCCTTACTAATAAAGTTCCTACTAGCGTTATAGGTGATATACTTAGGAGGTCCAACGTACGTGTTAATCCAGTAGGTCCGTAAAATATCCTAAGTATACTTTATGGATATATTTTATAACTAACGGGCGGCTTAATAGCGGGTTGCCTTATTAATTATATATAATACTAGGCTGCCGTTAATATATATAATGTCTATGTATACTAAATAGTTGAAGTTAAGATCCTTATAAAGGGTGAACTTAAATCGGCCTAGAGAACGTCCGTATTTCTAGCAGTAGGAGCAGTATTTAGTTAGGTGGTTAATGGCTTTCCTGTTAACGTCGTCGTGTCCAAAACGTTTAAGGACTCTATATAGCTTTTCGGCTAACGGGTGGCCGAAATGGTGGTATAGGCGGTGGATTTCCGTACTACTGAGGTAGCATGGGTTATAGTTAAAAGATTCCTAAATGTAGGTCCGTAGAGTCTTTCCCTATATAAGGAACGGGTGTCTAAATCGTTATGTAATTGGTAGGGTAATATACTTGCTTCCTAGGGCAGTTACGGGGCTAATTAAGGTGTCCGTAATATTGTTATAGTATACCTATAACCTGTCTATGTCTATAAGATAGAGTAGGAAGGGGGTGTCCGCTTTTACTACGTGGAAGTTAACTAGGCTAATTGGAGTCTTAACTTTAACTAATCTAATTAATACGGTTAAGCCGATGCCGAATTAGACGTTTAAAGCCCCAGTTTGCGTAATATTAATGTCCGTATTATTATTTATAGTGGTCCTATATATAAAGTATTGTCCGTAGCCTACGGTAGACTTCTTAGAGGCACCTATATTAATTATAACACCGTAGAATTCCTTAGGGGTATAGTGTTCTATAGTAATATATGTAAATAGGTCCTGCTTATAATCTATAACGTTTATAACAGGGGTGCTTACGGAATAGTTTTTGGGCGTAACTAAGTATATAAAGGAACGGTCGGCTAATACGGTCGTAATATTAAAGGCTTGGCTGTCCGTAAAAGGTCCAAAAGTAGTTAGGAATATCTTTAAGGTCTCTTATTTCTAAGTATTTAAGTTAAAGTTAATTATAAGGGCTTCTATTAACTTATTAGGGGGCTCTTCTACTTTCTCTCCTTTATATTCCAAAATAAACTAGTTAATACGGTTATTAAGTCTCTTTCTGGACTTGTTATATTCTTCCTAGGTATACCTTATAGACCAACATCCTTCCTTACTATATACGAAGCACTTCTAGCTAGTTTATCTGTGGGGGTATATTTTTATACAGGGGTTACTACGGGGGTTATAGGTAGGGCTTAGTCGGTACAGGTGCTGCTAGCGGTAGCGGCGGTCCGTAAAGTAGACGTCTAAGTCTATTTACGGATATTAAATATCTATAGCAAAGGCTTAAGTGCTACCCGGTAGGTTTAAGACTTCGTACATTATAATAAAGGACCGTAAATTGTTAATAAGGCCAGCTAAGGTGTCTATAGGTTTGTAATAGGCGTACTTATAGGGCTCTACTTCCTAGTAGGCCGTAATAAGTTTGTTATACAGGAAGTCGTCTATTTAAAGCTTGGCGTTAAGGCCGTGCTATAGGTGCCGGAGGTCTTTAATAAGAATTTGCAGGCACTCTATAGTCGATTTTTTAGTATTCTTGTTAATTACGGTCCATAGCTTAGTTGCATTCTATTAGGTAAGAATATTACGCTTATATTCCGGTCCTTTAAAGTAGTTACGGGTAGCTTTATATAGCTTATTAAAGGGAACACTAAGGGGGTTACTCTTAAGGTTGGTGTAGTAGTAGTTAAGTGCTAGGCCGCGCAGTATAGTAGAGTAGGCTTGGCTAAATTCCTATTTAGGAATATTAGCCTTTTAGCAGAGGTCCGTAAAGATAGTTAGTTTAAAGTTAAAGTTATTATTTTTACCGCTATACTTAGATTCGTCAGTATAGAGCTTAGCCAGGTTAGCTAGCTCCTTACTATAGGTCTTTACTTAGGTGCGTTACGGATCTATAACTTGCAAATCTATAGCTTACAGATATGTGGCTTGTAGATATATAGTTTGCGGATATATAGCTTACGTAGGTTGCGGATCTATAGCTTTGGCAACGGAAGGGTTTTAGTCCGTATTTTGGTTTACGGGGGTATTACGGTCCGTAACTTGGGTACTAGGTATACTTTAGCCCGTAAGATTAATTCCAAAATCGCTTAAGTTTATAGGACGAATTTGGTTAAGTAGGTTAGGTATAAGGCCAGCGATGCTATTAAGTTTGGGAGAAGTAGAGAGATTATTTATAGCTTTAACCTAGTCTAGGATTTTCTCTTTAGTCTATTCCGTTTAGTCCTCCTCCTATATTATGTTGTATAAGGACCGTACAATAGTAACTTATTTATCTTTTTTAACCTATATACCTTAGTGACGTAAAAGGGTTCGTAGGTTACGGATAGTAGTAGGGTTATAAGTCTTAAGAATAGCTTCCGTAAAGTCCGTAAAGTCTTCCTTATATTACTCCTATAGGTCGTTATTTAGAAGCTTATAGTATCCGTATTTAAGGATTTTAAAATTAATATAGTCGTTAACGTTATCTATAGACGTGAGGTTAACTCCTTAGCTCTACTTCTTTTGACCTTTACTAATTTGCTTACTTATATCTGCCATATTATATAGTGTTGTATATCTATATAAGCTGTAGCGGGTCGTAATAGCTTATAGTAGGTGGAGGAGGTCTTATAATAGTCCGTAAAATCAATTAGTAGGTCCGTAATAGTTTAAGGGGTCTTATAGTAGTCCATAAAGGTAATTAACGGGTCCATAACGGTTTATAGAAGGGTAGGGGGTTTCCATAAGGTCCAAAGAGGTTTGGGGTTTAAGGGGGTTAAGGATAGGGGGTTCCGTAAAGGTCTATATTCGCGTCTATAACTTCTAATAAACCGTACTAAGACTTAAATAAGTATACAGAGTTGGTGATAGTCCGTAATCCCCGACTTTTAACCTTTTAGCAGGTCGTACTAGGAGTCTAAACAGGTAGTCGCTGTTAAGTATCGCTCGGGGGAGGTATCGAGTAATTGCTAATCTGTACGCGCTCACTAATCAGTGTTCGTACTAACTTAATAGCACAAGTAAGTCAGATCCAGGGGCACGAAATACGTGTAGTATCGTATGCTCTTTTAGATAATGGTGACTGTCGATTCTATTAAGGTAGGCTACGTGGTCTATATACTAGCGCACCCCCCCCCTAACTAGCTAGTGTTTTAGGAGTGCACCAGACGCGTAAGCGAGTGGATACACCGAACGCGTAAACGCGTACTTGGTGTATCAAACGCGTAAGCACGCGGTTGGTACAATAGGTGCTGTAATTATACACTATCCTTTCTAGTAATGCTGTTTAACTGTCTATAGTTAATACATAGCCTTAGTTTACTATTCTTCTTTAGTATAAATAGTACTAGATAACCTGCTGATAACTACGATAGTCTAATATATTTTTTTAATAGGTTTTCTTAAATAAACTCTTTTAATACTCTACCTTCTTTCTTAGTAAGCTTATAGATTGGAAAGAACCTTAGACTTATTTCTAGTTCTAATTTTATTTTATAGTCCTATACTATATACTTTAACAGCTTTTTACTTTCTAGTAATTATAGTTTCTTACTATACTTATAGTATCTCTTTAGTATATAGCTTAATCCTTTTTCTATTTCTTTATAG
>Ga0307515_10015975_pt1 | contig 13781 bp, 14 predicted proteins | sample 17_EM_MG_FD_194513 | JGI IMG/M metagenome (GOLD analysis project Ga0307515, IMG submission 194513) | Populus trichocarpa ectomycorrhiza microbial communities from riparian zone in the Pacific Northwest, United States - 17_EM | ecosystem: Host-associated > Plants > Roots > Unclassified | place... | reverse complement strand
TTGCCGACCCTCGTCGCCTTCGCCACTTCGCTCTGGGTTGTGTTATCTGCATATCGCTTGTAGACACCAATGTACCTCTCTGGATCACTGGTTGTCCTCTGTACACTCTTTCGAGCCAGTGCAGCATCTTCCCACTTGGCATATCGCTCCCAAACCCCCTGGTCACCTTCCCGCTCGCTACTTTTGGGGAGCTCAAAACCCCTATATGGCTTGAGGACCAACGAGAACCGAAGGACCCACGGCAGCAACATGATGTCTACCGTTGTAAATTGTTCGCCAAAAAAGTAGGGTCCTTTCTCTGCTGGTGCCATGGCCTTGGCGAAGGCCTTCAGATGGGAAAGGAGCACCTCGCCGTTCGCCTGGATTTGTTGGGCGTCTCGGGCTTGAAGAAAAGAGTAAAACGCGGGGCATATTTTCTTGGATATATGATCCGACCAGATTCTGCATCTGGCTCGTTCCACAGGGGTTGGAGGGAGGAGGCGTGTGGACGAAGGATATGCGTCTTCAAGAAATTCGAGGAGAACAGTCGATTCCCATAAGGTTGCTTGATTCTTCAGTTCAATTGCCTATATGATAGGTAGCATCTTCGTTGAGTATTACACATCTCCAGAATCAGAGTTCAAAACCATAAGTTGATAGCACGTGCGCTTGAAGGAATAACCTGCTGCGCCGGACTGCTGCTATGCTTTCCTCTGTATAGAGAGTACATTGCCTGGAGATAAGGTATCATCCAGCCGCCGTAAGCGAACTCACGTGCCACCACTTCTTGGAATATACAGTAGAGGGTCCGCTATCAAGCTGGAACTCACTGGAACCAGACCGAGTGGATTCACGCGTATGAATTCTGGCTCCTTTTTATAGGGATTGACCTGTGTGTATGTGTGTTATTGGTTTGTCCTCTAGGGACATCAAGCTGACTTGCTTCGCGATAGGTGTATTCTATATCTCCCTTCTCTTCCAATGCGATCCATACCTGTTGGAGTGTTCAAGAGATGATTATTACAGAATGGTATTCTGTACCCTCTGGACGAACGGACAGAACCATGAGCCCCACAGCGTTAAATCGGATTCATTCTGATGGTTGTTCACAGTCTCCAACGCTGGACCCGTGGCGTGGGGGAAGGTTTCATAGTCTGGGTTTGACGACATGGGGTGGGTGGATGGAGGGGTGGAGATCAAGGTTTGTAGGTAGACCACCCAATACGAAGTATCGACATATGGCGCAATCGTTGATGTCACAGAAACGTTGGGCAATTACGCAAGACCTGCCGTAAGTGACTACCTAACTACCTCCGTCTGGTTCATGCCAAAGTGGAGCCCAAATTGTATGCTATAAATTAAACTAGGTAGATGGACAAACGGTAGCAACCAAGTGCAGGGAATCAAAATACTGACAACCTAACTCTACCTCGATATCCGAGCTTCTCTACTGCCAGCTCCTGGTTACCCGTCCTTGTTGCCCGAGTCTTGAGGTTCTCCCGTTATCCTCTGGTAAGGGTAGAGCACAACCATAATCGAAACATGAGTCGTGGTGGACCACCACCACTTGTTCTGGGCTTTGTCCACACTCGCCACTTCGACGAAGCCATAAAGCGTCCCGGAATGCGACCTAAGGAACGCAGGTAGCGAATTAAAATTAAAATTAAAAGCAGTTGCAGGAGCACCCTTATTACAAACCTATAGTTAGCTATCCTTCCATTTCCTGACATACCCAAAACTGAGGCGCGAGGCTCAAATGCAGGGAGTAATCATCCCATCGTTCGTCTCGTAGTGAATGTTGCAAGCAATCACCACAAATAAACCCAGTAGACAGGTCGGGACAATGGCGAGCATGATAACCCCAACTTTGAAATGTCCACAAATCTCGAAAAAGTGAAGAGGTGACCAGTCACCATAAGTCGTGCACCCAGTGCAAATTTCTCTTGTATAGCGCAGGAAGTGCGGGTGTTGTGGGTAACCGTTCGTCTTGCGCGTCGCTGTGCAATCCGTATTTAAGAGGTCGGGGCCAGCCGAGGCTAGCAGCAGCATGGTCGGGACCTGGAAAGCGAGCAAGAGAGCTCTCGGAGGTAAATGCCTATTTAATACGCTCTCTGGTAGACTGCGATCAATGTGGTCTTCGGAGGGTGCCAGGGCGGGTCTCAGGACGGCCCTTCTTCGGAAAAAGGCGAGTAAATGGGTTAAGGATTGACCTATGAGTCCTTCGGGCACATGAGCCGATCCCACGGACCTCTGCTAGTATACTGAGGTGTCATGGGTCGTGCCAACGGCCGAGAAAAAGAGACGCCGTACTGAGTTTGAACCTGGAGGGGTCTCCAGGGTCATAAAAGCGAATTTCGAAATTTTTTGCTACCCTTATGGCGATGTCGAATCGCGGTCGAAACCAACTGTAGTCGGAATGCCTTCACCCCTTCTCGGGACCGTGAACACGTCTGCACCTCTTACGTGTCCACACTAGCTGAGGTGTTCGATGCTCCTGGTCAATTCACCCCGCTGTTGGCGCGTTGGTCAAAGGTCACAACCAGCACGAAGTGTCTAGCATTGCGCCTTACATCGAGATACAGAGATGGGTGAGTTACTTCCAAAGGCGTGGCCAGCTTGGCGACGTCCCACCCAAAGTTGGATTGCCACCATGTCGAAAGACCTCATGAATTTGCTCACAAGAGACCAACGTTGCGACCTTATGGTTCTTCTAGGTTAGCTATACGCTCGATCTGAGATATGGGCCATTTCCTGATCAGTGGAAAGCGTCCATCCTTGAACAGATGCGCCAAAACCTTTCGGCAGCGTTCAATGGAGGGTCCACATCCGTACAACAAGAGAAGTCTCATCAAGCCAACCCCAACGTGGAAACAAAGGTCGACAAGGAGGCTCTGGAAGCTGAACGCAAGCTCCCGCACCCTAAGCTCGTGGAGCTCAAACCAAGAGCTCTTGCTTCATTTGACGAGTGGCGTGACAAAGTGCTAGGTCGTATCGGAGAGGTCCTCAATAGTTCAGAAACAGTGCCCAACGCAACACAAACGGGAACACGATCACTATCACCGTTTGCAAACAGCAGGCAAACCGGTACCGGAGACGAACCCAGAAACTGGTTCCCACCCATAGAAACCCATCTGGTCAAAGACCTTCCCGTAAGCGACACCCCTCTCATCATCCACGCGATGCTCCTACTGCTCCTATCTCTGGAAAATTACGACGCCCGTTCGAGGACCCTACTACTTTATCTTTGCGCGTCTTTGAACGTACCGTTGTCAGTTTTGATTAAACTGGAGAATGCTACAGCAGAATCTCTCGTAAAGGCTGCTACCATGAACGCGGATAAAGACGTCAAGAAACGGATCGTAGAAGGGGAGAGCACGAGGCGATGGAAAATAGGACTTGCCAGCGTCGCTGGTGCCGCTTTGATTGGAATTACTGGGGGGCTTGCTGCACCCCTAGTTGCCGCTGGTATTGGGACGCTAATGGGGGGGATTGGACTGGGTGGCACTGTTGCTGCCACTTATCTCGGTGCCCTTGCGTCCAGTGGAGCGATTGTAGGATCCCTTTTTGGAGCATACGGCGGTAAGATAACAGGAGATATGATGAAGCAATACGCTTCCGAGGTGAGGCAACCTGTCAGAATGGCATTCAAAATACTTAGGCTATCACAGGTCGAAGACTTTTCATTCATCCCGCTTGACGAAGCAGCCCCTGGAAGGTTGAAAGTTACTGTTGGTATCTCAGGGTGGATAACAAAAGAAGAGGTACGACCCAGTTCCTACACACTACATTCGCAGCTGACCTGTCAATAGGAAGTCACACGTCCCTGGAAGATGTTCATCAACGACGAAGGTTCCAATGCTTACGCCCTAAGATGGGTAAGTAGCGGTGTAACTTTCAAGCCTAGTGATATCTGAAACGCTAATGCTCAGGAAATGAAAGCGTTGCTCGACTTGGGAGCAGCACTGGAGAGCATGGTCACTTCATTTGCGATTGGGTACATCAAGACAGAGCTCGTTAGGAGAGCCGTTGCCGCCTCTCTATACGCAGCCCTTTGGCCCATCGCTCTCCTCCAGTTCGCTCGAGTTGTGGACAATCCATTCAGTGTCGCTAAAGCAAGGTCGGAAAAGGCGGGGTTGGTCCTTGCGGATGCCATCATCAATCGCGCACAGGGACAACGACCTCTGACTTTAGTCGGGTTTTCATTGGGCGCGAGAGTGATATATACTTGTCTACTTTCGTTGGCAGAGCGCAACGCCTTCGGACTGATCGAGAACGTGGTAGGTGCAAGGCACATATTGATGGTGATTTTGAAACGCTGAGACAGTCATTCCTTCAGGTGCTCATTGGCGCGCCAGTGCCTTCCAATGCGGAGACTTGGGCGACCATGCGATCCGTAGTCGCGGGTCGACTGGTGAATGTTCACTCCGAGAAAGACTTGATTCTAGCATTTCTATACAGGACCAGTGCGATTCAGCTCGGTATCTCGGGGATTGAGCCAATCAAGGGTGTCGAAGGTGTAGAGAATGTCGATATGGGGGAAATAGTTGGGGGCCATTTGGTATACGTTCATCTAACGTCAGGTGAGCATGATAGTTTCCAATTATGGGATACAGGCGCTGACAGCAGGGTGGCAGGAATTTGGAAAGAGGTCAACCGAGGAGAAGCTGTCATTGATTGGGCTCAAACTCGAAATTCAGAAACTGTATAGTCACAATGGTCCAATCGTAATCAAAGATTGTTCCCACAAGCAATAGAGACGTCCAGTGCCTGACAATTTGAAAGAGACTAGAGCAAACTTGGATTCCGATCACAAACCTTCTGCTCTTGCCGACCTATTCCCCCCTCGATTGCAGGGTCGCTTTACCAACTGCCTTATAAGTAATGTGGCAGCTCTCTGTCCATCGAACCGGACTCTCATTGTTCTATGCTGGAATTCCGTCGAGGGTTTCAAGAGCTGCGCTCCTGAAGGTAATTTTTAGTACGCATTCAAGTTATTGCAAGTACTCCTATCAGCCTCTCAGGCACATGAACGCAAGTCATGAATGCCAAGTCCCCATTTGTCGATTGTGCGCGTGACCAAGTGAACTCCTCCTAAGCGCGTCGAATGGCAACCTACTTTTTACTGGTAGACTTGTATGCGCTTGCAACGTCCGCAACGTCCGCACAGTCCACCATGTGTGTAAGGTCATAATTTACGCCTACCACATTTTCTTTTCACTTGAACTTTAGCTTGCGATCAGGATCATTTCCTGGCAATTTCATTTAACATTCGTAGTTCTCGTTGGTCTGTCGTGTTGTAGGGCTTGTCTGTGCAGTGGCAACTTGGTACGACTGGATTTGTTGCCACGTTTCTTGGGTTCCCTTACTATAGACTATGTATTTACTATGCAGAACATATGCATTTCAATATCTTTCTGATGTGCTTGACCCATAGGGAAGTGGGAACTGCCAACCGTGATATGCAAAGGCTTTATCCGCGTTGACCCGCTATCCGCGTTGACCCGTCCAGCTGTCGTGCAGTCCGAACGGAGGTGCACAAACGTGGGCGAAACTCACACGCTCAAAATAAAAGATACTCGCATTCGTGCAACGTCCCTCTCTGAGCCGAAGGCACTGATGGGCTGATGGGCTGATGGGCTGCCAAGCCCTGAACGAACAAATGCAAATATGACCCTTTATTTTTGTCTCTTATTTGCTGGTCCTGGTTTGCTGGTTTCCTTCTCCCCTCGTTCGTCCCCCTCGTTGGCCTCGTCAAGGACGACCCAAGCCACAGCCGAACGGCAAGCGTACGTTTCTGCCCGAGTTTCCATGCCACCGTGCTCACCTCTTCCATGCAGGTCTTCTCTCCAGTGCTTCACAGAGCGGCGTTTGGAGCAACCTCCTCCCCAGAGCATTAATTTACAACTTATGTGAGCTGCAGTGTAGTGGCGGCCTAGTGAGATTGCGCTTATCACAGACGAACAGAGCTCTTAGTCATGGTGGACTGGAAGGACCCCGCCCTCATCCAGGCGGTTTCGGACTTCTACTCCAAAAGCCTTCTCTCTATTCTTGGCCTTTACATGTGAGGGTTGAAGGGTTTAAGCTGTCTCCGTCACGCCCACCACTGAAACACCGTTGCAGCTGGGAAATTATAGTCACCTTTGACTTCGAGCAAAGCTTTCTTTCTTCAGCAACAAGGCGCCCGTGGCGGTGGCATTACGTGAGTGGCACAAGTGGCGTCTTCTAGAGCCCGCCCTGCGGGCACACTCATGTTCATTTCCCTGTCCAGGCGTCCTATTTCGTCTGTCGCTATTCTTTCCTAATCGCCACCATCCTGATGTAAGCGATTGCCGTGCCGTCCACCAGGAGAAGCAGGAAGTGACCATCCCCATTAGGACCGTCGTCCTGAATACGACCTGGCCAATAAATTGCCAAGTCACCTATACGATCACCCAATTCTTTGGGAACATCACCATAGGGACTGCTTCGCTAAATCTTGGCTTCAGAGTGAGCACCGATGGTATTGAATGCTCCTAGTATGGTTCTCACGCTTGCGGTTGCAGACAGTCGCCATTTGGCGAAACAATCGCGTGCTTAGCGTGGTGATGGTAATCTTGGCGGCAGTCCATTGGTGCATACTGTTATATTGTATGGCGTCTCTCTTCTGCCCGTATTTTTCGTAGTTGATATAGTTTCGCAGGCATCACCACTCTCAAGGCAAAGGACACCCCTGGTTCGTCGACCCCCTGTATGGTAACAGACATAAACCGCCCTTGGTTGGTGACCCTCTATGTGTATAGTAAGCTTTCGTTCTCATAGCCTCATAGAAGGCGGATTTTGAACACGCGCCTCTGCTCTCAGCCATGGTTTTCGACACGTTCATCATGATAGCCTGCATGTTGGGCTTATGGAGGTCGAAGCCTCGAGCGGGAGGGCGAACAGATGACCTCTACAAACTGCTCTGGACTGATGGGCTGTCGTACTTTATATGCGCCAGTGTAGCGAATATGATCCCAGGTGAGCTAGAATTTTCGGGCACTCGTCAATTCGCTCACCAATTGGCTCCAGTCCTCTTTTTCGGTCTCAGCTTGAATCGTACGCGTGCGACAGCTTGATTATTTATACTTCTAATGCGCCTCGCCTTTCAGCCGCGATGGACATAGCTACAACGATGATCTCCGCGTGCCTTACGACGATTGTATCGTGTCGTGCGGTGCAGCGACTCACTGCATGGGGTACAAGCAGCACAGGGTGAGTGTGATCGCAATATCATGACATCTTGTGATCTGAATTCCCTTTAGGAGTCAGGAAGTGGCATACAAGATGACTCCACCAGACCGCAGCGGTCGGAGCGACCCTCGGAAACCAAGCTCTGTGGAGGCGACAAGTATTGAACATGGTCGCAACCCATGGAGCAAGCGGCGATACTTCCCGACTGAAGGGGATGTCCACCTCTCTTCGTAAGTATCCAACAGACCGCTCGAATCCGTAATTCATCGTGTGCTCTACAGTGCCATGTTTGCCAGGACTGTTTGCGTGGATAATGAAAGACGCGACCCTGGAAACGGGATCCAATACGACGAACAACAAAAGTCTCGAAACGACGGAGGGGTTTTTTCGCTGCAATCTGATGATTACAGTACGGCAAGCAGTCCGACAACTTGGAAGCAAACTCCTAGCGTCAAGAGTGGTAGCGCTAGTAACGACAAGGACAAAGGGTCAGTGCCATACAAGCCGACCACAACCAGGGTGCCCGAGTCACCGGAACTGCCTGCATTTCCAACTAAGCCTGCCTCATTATACCAAACTAGCGAGAGTATCGAGGAAGATGAGAGGGGGAGTGAGTATACTCCTCGAGATCCCACAGAACCGCCACCGCCCCGAGCAGTACGTCGAGTGATCGAACTTGGCCCCGCGGAGAGTGGTGTAAGGTTTGCTTAGGGGTCTCGGGGATCGATAGAGCGACAACAACAGTGCTCAATAACGTGAATAATGCGGTCAATGGATCTGGTATGCATCTACCTGTCGAGATCCGTAAATCAGGAGGACTCGCTGCAGTTCATGCCTCCAATGTCCTTTATTGCGTTCCTGTGGTTTGTGTCTGTACATTTAGTCACCAGCAGCATGTGATCAGCGACTGCGTTCCCAGGTTGGATTGCGGCTTGACCTATGTTTCTCGAAGACCGTGCCAGTCTTGTGGCAGGTAGAATCAAACGTCGGATACAGTATACAATAACAGGTTTATTTCCCACAGGACTCATTGGAAGCAACCCAAAGACAGACATTAGCTCCCGCTGATTTTTATTGAGAGCCCTGTATCGACGCGTTCAGTGGACGATCAGAACGCCTGTATACTCACCATGTCAGCAGAAGGAGGGCTGAATGGTTTGAAGGGCCAAGTTATGGATTGTGGATCCTGCTCCCGGTGTGTCATTCGCGAGGAACATTCGACCTGAAGAAGTCGTTCAGGACACACTCATCACAAACAAAACAACGCCATGCGCCGCGCAGCAAACCAAGTACCCAAATGCAATACCGGAGTTATTCACAACCTTTTCTAGTCGAGGAAGACGATGAAACAGAGGGCACCATCGGAGAAATCGGACATATAGCGACAACAGTAACAACCAGGTACCTTGGTATGTTTATCAATACGTGGGGCTCCCAAAGTCTATCATAAACATGTGCCCTGGATGCGTCCTCGTGTCCCTGCGATTTTCATTTGAATATAGGGAATCACTCCAATACACCATACCACGAGGCTTCCCAATCTACTCTTTGTGTGACCAGTCTCCTCTATCCGAACCTGGAGCAGTCTCGCCACATTGGTTCGGGACTGATTTCGGGTTGACAATGCACGTACTATTACGACATGTCTGTATGACCCTACAATCTTCAATCTCACTATAACCTTCTTCTCACCCTACCTCAATCATTTCGATTGTTCGCTGAAGCCAGGACTTTCCATACCAAAGCCCCTACTCTCCCAGTACCATCATGCTTCTTTACAGCATTCAATCTTGCCTTCTCAGCGACTGCCTGATCATAAATCCCTTTCTCTGCCCGTATGTCGACGACCTTCTCAACAATCGAGGCGGTGAACTCTGGATGCCCCTGGAAAGTTAGAATGTGGATGTCTGATGGTTCAATCTTTTCTGGAGGCGCGCTTTGGTTCGTGCCGTATATTTGCACCATTCCTTGGTTTGCGCAAACTGTGGACGACCCGAGCAGTGTGAAATTTGGTGGGAGAATGGGAACGTGATCTCTATGCATTTCTTGGATATTCTGTTCCGCAAGAATGTCTGGTATGAGTACCATCTAACGAACCGCTATGTTTTACTCACTATAATCTCACCACCATCTTCTCCAAAGACGTCTACACCGGCTTTCGTGAGGTTCACTTGAGATACTCCGATCTCCCAGACTCCGTCATTTGGGGCCACATGCCCACCCATTGCCTGTGCGATGACCTGGTGTCCGAAACAGATCCCGACGATCCTGACTCGGGAGTGCGAAGTAGCAATATCGCATATGTACTGTGCAAGGGTTTGTATCCACGGAAAAGGAGAATACGCGGAGGCCACTGGCGAAACACATCAGTCAGAATGAGCCTCAATGGGTCGGAAGAGAGAACTGTGAACCGGAACCAGTGACAATGACAGCATCGAACTCCTCGGGGTTTGGATACGTCTCTGGGTGGTTTACAATGTCAAATGGCGTGAGGTTGTACGGAACTCCGGCGACATTGGAGGCTTTTAGCCAGGTATCATATATCTCGGGGTAATTCCCATACGCCTCTACCACTGTAGGTACAGGCGTATCACATACGAGCAGCGCCAGCTGGAGGACCATGAGCGAGGAGGACGAGGAGGTTGACGAGTGACTGTCAACTTAGTCATCAGTTGCGACGTTAACCTCAGAGTGCGTCAATGGCACGACACCGCATTTCCATTTTTTATGTAAGGTCAGCTGGACTGTCGAGATCCTCAAGTCTCAATCATGTGGGTCCACTAATCAGGTAATCGGTTTAACCGCCTTCAACGTGTGCCGCCTGTCTTTTAGCGCGTTTTGAACGCGAATATACTCACGACTCTATCTTAAAGAGAAGGACACAAGGACATAAATCAACCCTGAAGTATAATTCGCGAGACAGCGGAGGTTCAAATAACCAGCTCTCTGATTTGGGAAATCGATGCATGCGAAGGTGATGAAGAAAGTATCAACATCTGGTTATCAGTCATTCTGGTTATCCAGAACACCCAAACCCCAATCGTTTCAAGCATATTCCCACTGCAGGATGCGATAACACCTTGTCATGACCTATCTGGGCTCCGTTTAGATTAGTGATCCAAAATAGGTGTCTTGCTCTCTTCAGGTAATCGTAGTGGACTCGCTCTTGTCAACGACAGCCTGGGTGCCATCGAAATGTCAAGCCAGTGGGTGCCGCGCGGGCCTGAAAGAGTCTGGAACATTTAGAGTGTCCAGTGAACCACCACTTACATTGGTAAATGCCCGTGTAATCCGTCTCTTGTGCCGTCCTCAGACTACCTCCATGTTGCCCACCTCCAAGTGAGGTCCCTGAAATCAAGACTGGCGTAGGCTGGCGAGTCTGTCATGGCCGTAAAACAAAATAGGAGCTGACGGTGGTGAGCTGGACAGTCGAAAGGCTCGGCAGAGTCGAAAGTTGGCGCTTGAATCGACAAGCAGGGGCGCTAGGCATCTTCCAGCAAGTTTATATTACAAAGCGAGAATGGTTCCTGGTACCCATACGGGCCTTTTACGTATTGAGAACGGCGAACACGGCTGCGGCGGTGGAAGGATTCCAAGAAGCGCGAGCAATGATCCAATCACAAGCAATTGCTCTCGCCATTGATGACTGATTGTTCGGGGAAAACCAACTGGGGACTAGACCTCCACCAAATAAAGAGTTGGCCCTTGTACTCCTTCAGGACCGCAACTCCTCCGTGCACGTCGTTGCCAACGTCGAGGACAGTTCCCAGGTTCATTTCCCACCTCTCTAGTCTTGTATCTCTCCCCTCTTCGCGATGGCCCACAAGTCTAATGGCTCCGCGACGCCCACAAATGGTGGCTCGTCGATCAACACGAGCACTTCATCGAACACGTTCCGATCTGGGCTACTCACTCTCCGCATCTTTTCCGGTCGTAACCTTGCGCTACCTCCCGGCGTCCAAATGCCCGACATCATCGAGCGCGCCATTGCCAACCACCATCAGCAGCAACAACAACGCCCAAAACAGCCACAGAGCATCCGCGACTCTATCTCACGAAAGCGTTTCTGGTGGCTACCTTATGTCGTCCTCGAATTCGACAAGAATGAGATTCTCGTGGATGCACTCGCAGGCGAGATCAATACCCCTCATTGGATGTACAAGGCCAATTTGTATGTATCACTAGCTTCCAGTGTTCTCCCATGGTGATCTGAATTGGTGCTGACAATGCTGTTCGCTTACTCCGCAGTGATGTCTCGAGGGCTACGACCCTCTCCGTCTCTGCGTATCTGAGAACATCCCCATGTATACCCGGTCAGAATCACAATGACATGGGTAACGATATCCTATTGGCCCGTGTCGATCTTACCCCACACCTCGATGCTCCTGTAAGCCACAGGATGACTTACCCATGAAACCAGCTAACACGCTCTCGATACACCAGTACCAGGCTGACCAATGGTACTCAGCCACTGCTGGTCAAGGAGAATTCCACCTTCAAGTCCTTTACAAGCCGAGCCGAAACGAACCTCTGACGATCGACGCATTCGACCTTCTCAAGGTCATTGGAAAAGGCTCCTTTGGCAAAGTTATGCAAGTGCGAAAGAAGGACACGCAACGCATTTACGCCTTAAAGACTATCCGCAAAGCCCATATCGCTTCGCGTCCAGGAGAAATCACGCACATCCTTGCCGAGCGAACAGTGCTCGCGCTCGTCAACAATCCCTTCATCGTACCACTCAAATTCTCGTTCCAAACAGCTGATAAACTATATCTTGTGATGAGCTTTGTTAACGGTGGGGAGTTGTTCTACCATTTGCAGAGGGAGGGCAAGTTTGACCAGCACCGATCGAGGTTCTATGCGGCCGAACTGCTATGTGCGTTGGAGCACCTCCACGGGTTCAACGTAGTATATCGGGATTTGAAGCCAGAAAACATCTTGTTGGACTACACTGGTCATATTGCGCTTTGCGACTTCGGTCTTTGCAAGCTTAACATGTCTGAAACAGACAAGACTAACAGTGAGCATGGGTGTTAAAATCAGTGCTTTCGTTGCTGACCTAATTCCGAATGCAGCGTTCTGTGGTACCCCTGAGTAAGCTCCCTACCTCTCATATATCAAAGTAGACAACTCATAGCACTGGATTAATAGGTATATCGCCCCTGAGTTGCTTGAGAACCAGGGTTACACCAAGACCGTCGATTGGTGGACACTTGGTGTCCTTCTATATGAGATGATGACAGGGCTCCCACCGTTCTACGATGAGAACGTCAATACGATGTACCAACGTATCCTTAGGGACCCCCTCCGCTTCCCAGAGGACATGGGCAGCGAGGCCAAGTCGGTTATGGCTGGCCTATTGCAAAGGGATCCCACCAGGCGACTAGGTAGTGGTGGTGCAGATGAGATCAAGCGACATCCGTTCTTTGCGAAACACATCGATTGGCAGAGGTAGGTGCCGTAGGCGTAGCGAGTCTGGAGAGAGCCATTTGACATATCCACTTGACCAGGTTGATGGCGAAGAAGATTCAGCCCCCCTTCAAGCCTTCTGTCGAATCTGTACTGGATGTGGCAAACTTCGATGCGGAGTTCACAAACGAGCAGGTGATCGACTCCGTCGTCGAACCCTCACACCTGTCGGAGACCGTCCAAGACCAGTTCAAAGGGTTCACATATAACCCCACCAGCGAGCACTTGGGTGACGGTGGTCAAAGCTACCAGTCATAAACCTTCGCAACAGGTTGGCAATCGTGCTCTTATATCTCGTTTTGCTCAGGAAATTGTTCGTTCACGCAGTGTTTTCTTTACTTCTTTTCTCTTCTCCTTGCTACGTTGGTTTGATGGTGGTGTAGATGTGACTGCGTCCCCGATTGAACAATTCGGGATTTCAGCCGGTGGTTGGACGTGACTTGTACACGGAATACGTGTTTGTCTTTCGGAATTTATCGCAACTTCGCTACCACCGGCATCTGGAACATCTGGAACAGGAATGCTTTGGGGTAGTCTATGAATGCCAGCCTGTTTATATTGATGCAACGGTGGTACTAGAACTATGGTGATGATATAAGGTTGGTGAATCCAGAAACCGAGCTAGACAGAAGATATACGCTTTCTGTGCAGTGGAACAAAAAAAATCCTAAAATGGCTTTACATACTCGAGATCTTCCTTGATGTTCTGCCATAGGTCGCCCTCTAAGTCGAGTGGAGTCGGCCTCCTAAACGTCCCATTCCTGCCTGTTTTGAGTCGGACGGTAGGCATTACCTTCTCCGGGTGCTGGATGCACTGTAAAGATTCCTCAAGAGACTTCTTTCTCCCTAAGGATTCGGAGAACAAGCGCAGGGCCTTATTGAACCATCGCATGAAATCCTCGTTAAGACTCCAAGCATGGTTCTGGCGTAGGTCGAAATCAGTGCATCGGCAGAAAAGAGAGACCTGTAGGACGCACGATGTGGTAGTCAAATGGGTCCTGGATCATGAAATATGACGTGCCCTTGTCCCACGTCCTCCTCGAGGCGGGCCGATCAAAAGCCCGCTGCTTCGTCAGGGCCAAGAGGTGTGAGACGGTTCGAGGTTGGAATTTACCCCGCGGGTT
>Ga0307515_10015974_pt1 | contig 13785 bp, 13 predicted proteins | sample 17_EM_MG_FD_194513 | JGI IMG/M metagenome (GOLD analysis project Ga0307515, IMG submission 194513) | Populus trichocarpa ectomycorrhiza microbial communities from riparian zone in the Pacific Northwest, United States - 17_EM | ecosystem: Host-associated > Plants > Roots > Unclassified | place... | reverse complement strand
ATATATGAGTACAAGTGTGAATGCGTGCGTACGCATCTATGTATAGACCCTTCAGGCCGACAGCAATCTCCGGTCATACGAGGCTCACCTCCGGCCATAAGAAGACAGAGACCTATCATGCAATACATTACACGCCAATTGGGATCCCCGTGGGATCATGTGTTGTCGGAATATATGAGCGGAGTCACGGTTCTTGGATCAGATATATGAGTGCTCACCTAGCTATCGCGGGGAATACGGGACAGTCGGGGCCTACCGGGCCGAGGGCCGCATCGTAGCCCACCAATCAGCGGCATATTCTCGTTTGTATCCTTATTCTTGGCGGCACCTCATTCTGTATTTAAGATGCACCCCAATTAGTCGCGTATGTAGCCTGCCTTCCATGGCCGCATAACATATATCATATCCTATCTGTTATATTCCTACCATAGTGCCTCACACAGTTTCTGTAATAGCCTCACCAAAATCACGACTACGTACTTGAGATTTGAGGAAGATATAAAATCGATAGCCAATACAGAATACTTTTCTGATTTGGCCAGGTTCGTCATCAAATGCGGTCAACCGAATTCCGACACGTTGTCCCAACCATACTATAGTGTAATCAGTATAAAGGCGAGTAGCACACTTGAGTTGTAGAGATAAGTGCGCATCATGCACGATTGTTGTGGTCTTACCAAGGCGTTACATGCGAATCATTCCTCCCTACACGCTGCTGTGGGTCTTGTATAGAGGAAAGTGATAGTACATGGAGCCGAGTCCTGAGCTGACACCTGTGCAGCTCACTACTCCCCAGTACAAGGACATCACTATATATATATGGAATGGCGTTTTGGACCAATTAATAAGCAGAACAGCAAATCCCTTGCATTCCCATTTTCAAAAAGTGACAACAGATCTTAAGGAGTAATCAGCTGTTTACATAATGTTCGTGTAGTAGTGGTATGGATGTTCCTTGTTGCAAAGCGCAACTAAGATGCTGAAGACCGATATACTATTGGCAAATTGGTCTCAGCGTTGCACTCGGCATCTCCAGTCATTCGTCTGCCGTCCAGGCTGCGCTCCATAAAATCGCATCTAACCATCATGGTAGGATCGTTCAGTAAGTTCCCTTTGACTCCCTTCAACATTTTTATGGGAAGTCTACTGGTATCTGCCGCATTAATCCGGATTTTACCATATTACTCTATGTCAAGGGAGAACTAAATTTCCCCATTTACCGAGTCCTACAAAAAACACGTCGGGTGATGTATCTGAGGGGGGACAGAGGGCCCTTTAAATAATAATATGATTTATTATAGCCTCTTGTTTCATCCGTGCGTGGGGACAATAACTTGCAGAGGGAAATAAGTGCAGAGGGAAATGTGTGATATGACCGGTCGCTCCACACATATACGTGGCTAGTGGGAATGGATCTAGTAGGAATAATCTCAACTTACCTCGACGCCCACACACGGAATAGATTTACACGAATCTTATTACACTGATTCACAAACAATCACTCCTTTCTGCAAGTGAGCTACCGTGCCGTTTTCACTTGCCGGAGTAACTCTTAGCTCGACTGATCGGTGTCTTGGACAATGTCTACTGGAAGCGCATTAGATACCCGGAACGAAGAAGTCGAAAGAAAAAGGGGACTAGAGGGATTTTAGTGCTGGATTTCGCTGATATTATGGAACTTGGTCGAGAGGCCCCGAGACTGCATCTTTTTCTTTTATTTAGCTTTAATTGCGCTTGTTTTTCGGAGCGAAAATCCTAGGGTATGTACATGTAATGTCAGGTAGGGGCGGGCGGGGGCGGATTTATAATAGTAAGCGGACGGTGGCGAGTGAGTTGAGCCTTGGGTTCATGATTTTGGTGTGGTATAGATTGAAAGCCATGAAGATGTGGTTTGAAGTGTCTTGTGGGGTAAATTAAATACCGTATGTAAATAATATGTAACTCTTATAATAGATATAGAGTAAGGTATAATTAAATTATGAAATCATATTTCGCGACACTCTAGAGGATAGTATAAATCTCACTACAAAGCATGATGCAAATAAAACTGTTACTATATAGCCTAGAAGGAAGTCGCTGATGCACTGAGATCGCTAAATTGACTCACAGGCTGCAGACTCGCAGTTGTAGACTCATACACGAGTTTTCACTCGCCACTAGTATTTCTAATCATGGGCTTCCATAGACTTCCACAGAGCTCCAGGCTCTTGTGTATATAAAGACAGAGCTTCTCTCTTAGATAGTTTAATAGACTTCTTTTGCTTCACATTTGCAACACAAACCTCGTTGAGACTTGGGTGATACTGTGTGCAAATTGGCGATCAAATGACACCTAGGAGTGTAAATCAAGTACTAACGAGTTATTGTGTGAAACACTTTAACCATTACTACCAGATTTTGTTCTTGGTGTTGATCATCAACATGTAAAGTATTCTATATACACCTAAGAGACACTTTGCCTTACATACATATCTTATTCTATTACCCCTTCTACCCGCCTACCTACTCCGTTACAACAAAATTCCGCTTCTCTTACCATATCCCGCACAGAGCTAGTGGAATGCTACCACAAGATTCATTGTCCAGAGCTGGAGATGAAGAGTTTCTAACAATGATGCCTTGACTTGCCCAGTGAAGTGAACCGTCCCGTCCGTCCGGGATCACTGCGGACGGGGACGGACGGCAAAGTCGCCGTCCGTCCAAGGGCAGGACGGAAACGGCGCCGTCTTTTCGAGGCAGGACGGGGACGGACGGCAATGACGGCCAACTAGCCGTCCCCGGCCGTCATCTACCGACATCCATGGATCTCCTGCATTGTACATTATAATATCTCATAAAACTAGTTACATCTACTTTGACCTCGAAGCAAGATCATTCAGCATCTGCTCCGTCTTGACCATGTCTGACTCTGTTGCTCCAAAGATTAAGCCTTGTTTCACCCAGGATTTCAGACACTCAGCAGCCTCAGTGATATCATCACCCAAGCGATTTGGTAGGTCATTGATAAGCAACTTCGCACTGCTAAATAGACGCTCTGGCTTATCTGACATTGCTGGAATACTCATCAGCTCAACACCCATTTGAGCAAGAAGTGTCTGGCGTGGATCATGCTCTGAGTGGGTGTATCTTCAACCTTTATATACACCTAATTCGCACCTACTCATTGTATAGCACTGTAGCTAGATACAAGTGTCACAGCACCCCTGGCATGGGTCCATGTATATCTCGTACCGCGCGGTCTCAGGGCTATTTTCGATATCATCTAAATTCATACTGTAACCGCCCGATGTCGGCCAGGGACGGTGGATGACTGCCGGGGACGGCAAAGTCGCCGTCCCCGGCAAGTCCCTGGCCGTCAGGCCGCCATTGTGGAGTAAGGACGGGACGGACGGCTTTGGCGCCGTCCCGTCCGTCCTAGAGAAATCTCGGACGGCCCACCGTCCCCGGCCGTCCGAAGGGACGGTTGACATCACTGGACTTGCCCGGTCCGTCGAATCAACCCGAAGCTTCGAAGTTGTTCTAGTCCATTCACGGAGGCGGTTCCTCCGCGGAGTACCTAGTCAGTTCACGGAGGCCCACCTTCTGTGAACGAACTGTCCATTCACGGAGTCCGTACCCCACCTCCGTGAACTGACTAGTTCATTCACGGAGTCAATGAAAAATTATAAATCATCTATACATCATCGTGATCCCTACAATGGGATACCTCTTGGACGTCCTGATGCAACTACAATTACGCTGTGCTCCATGTCATCGTTTGACACCGGCTCATTTTCTCATTTCCCTCCTCCTCATTACTCTCCTCCTCTTCCTATTCCGCTTCCTCCCCAGTGACCCCTTCCTCCTCGGGAGCCTCCTCATCCTCAGTATCCAGGTCTGTCAAATTACTGCTCTCATTAGTGTTGACTAGGGATTTGGCCCGGTAGCTTCCTTAGTCTCCGATGCTGGTGGACTCGGGCATGAGGCCGGTGGCTTGCCGCCCCCATCTGCCTCGCCTGCCCCCATCAGCCTCGCCTGCCCCCACCAGCCTCGCCTGCCCCCATGCTGAGTGTTGGCACGGGATTTGGCCCGATGGCTTGTGTGGCGTTCGGGGGCTTACAGCCCCCATCGGCCTAAGGCTGCGGGAATGAGGCCAGTGGCTTGCGGCCCCCATGGGCCGCCACCAGCCCCCATGCTGAAGAGTAGGTCTAGCCCCGGCAGTGATGCTCGGCATCGGTCACCGGATGTGATACTCGGCTCGCCCAGTATGCCCGCTTCTTTCCCATATATATTTGCCTGTCTTTCTCTCTCTTTGCTCTTTAGACAATCACTTTTGTACGATAGTCAATTCAATATCTCTATTCGTACTCGATTGATCTCAACACACCCTCAGCGACTGGACTGGTTCATTCGCGGAGCGTACATACAATGCGCTACTTACACTTAATGCCGTGGTGCAACTATGCTCCATATCCTAACTTGAAACCAGCTCTTCTTCCTCGATGCCTTCTTCTTCTACATCATCCTCTTCCTCTTCCTCCTCGCCCACATCTTGGAACTCTTCGAGACCCTCTCCTTCCTCAATATCCAGTTCTGTCAAGTCACTTTTGATGTTTTCCTCTGTGGCATCGCAAATCCGTACGAGTCGCTTTCAGGGTCTTTCAGCCTTTCACCGGCACGAAATCAAACCCAAAAGGTGTCAGGACTCAGACGGGAGCCAACTGTGAAAGTATGGCAAACTTCCAGGCTTTTGCCGGCTTTTGCTGCATATTTCCTCTCGCGCAGATACACTTTCATGCCTTCTTGCAGATGTGGCTGCAGCAGTATACTCAATGTTATCCGGCACGGTACACTCAAGGTTCGGCTGCCAGCAAAGAGGTCAGAAGCTCTGGTCTTCAAGCGAAGCTCAAGTTCTGGCCCACATCCGAAGCTCAAGCTTTGGCCAGCGGTGCAGCTCTGGAAGCTCTAGCCAGCGTCGAAAGCTCTGGCCGGCAGACTAGCCAGCCTCCTAGCATGCGGACTTAACTGATTGTCTGATCTCAACTTAGAGTCCTAGTGCAGTGGTATTATTAACTATTGTAGGACCATCAGTGTCACCACCATGTTCATGAAGATCTAGTAGACTGTCGATTATCACTATATGTTCATGTTCGCACTCAACACTCACACTCACGCTCGAACTCACACCGGCCAATCACCCTGAAAATTAAGCTGCAGATTCCACTGGCAAATCTGATTAGAAGATCTGCTCTCTCTATGAGTCCAAGTATTGCCATTAACCCAGTACCATTGATTTAAATCCTCAAACCATGGCAATTGGATATCGTGAGATTCTCAGACTGAGACTACAGGTGTGGGCAGGCGTCCTAATAGTCCATCCCGTCCGGGCAAAAGTAAGCCCCGGACCAGACGTCAATTTTCGGGGCAATCAAACCAAGGACTGTTTAGGACTAGGGCAGCAGAGCCACGGACGAAAAGACTGTAGGGCCCTGCAGTCTAGCTCTGCGCACTGCGCACGGCGATACTATAATACAAACATGATAACATACAAACAAACAAGACCCTCTGCTCACTACCAAGCTTCCTCCATTCACAACTGTAGCTCCTCCGCTTCCGTCTGCATGTGGGCCCTTGAATTGTCAGGCACCCAGCCGCAGCATTCAGACGCATCCAGAATTTGGAGTTCGTATAGACCCTAGCTTCGTATCCTAAAACTGTATCCAAAAACTACACTCATCTATATCGGGCCCTAGGTATTCAGATTCCGTACCGGGACGGACCAGGCCTCCGAAATGCATACCCCGGACGGCACCGTCATTCGGGGCCCCAAAAGACGCCGGTCGACCCGGACCATTGGGATGCCTGGGTGTGGGTGCCAGAGTTGGTCGCAGAGTTAGTTAGTCGCAGGAATAAACTTCGTCTAAAAGTCTATTGATTGATATCAGGATTTGTGAATAAGAACTGTAAATCCACTAATTTAGTTGATTCTCAAGAACTCTCTTTTTCTGCCGTGTAACCTTATACTGCTCAGTTGAAGATGCCTTTCATTCATAGCCTGGGGAAACCTCTCGATACTCGCAAAGGGCGGTGAAGGTCGCTGCCGGAGGGTGCAAAAGACTAGCTGCATCACCGCAAAGGTCCACGTCAAAAAACCAGCTGCGTCTCTTCGATAGACCAGCTGAATCTAGTGTGAAAGAGGTTCTGCAGCGTAAGAGGTTTTGCAGCGAAAGAGCATTCGCAGCGAAAGTGTGTGGAAAGCAGCCAAAAGCGTGAAATCATGTGGTACAATGAAGAACTCTCAAAGTATGGTCGAGTTTCGCAATGTGGGCTGAATGCACGTAGTTGCTCTGGGGTGAATGCAATTTCATTGATTAAATTCAACTGGATATGGCCAGCTGAGTGCGCAGACATGCGTGGGCATATGTGTGTAGAGTATTCACCGAGTGTACACTCGGTGAATGGACCAGTCCATTCACTGAGGTGGGGTGCAGGGGTGTACTCCGCGAATGAACCAGTCCAGTCACTGAGGGTGGGACTCCGTGACTGGACCGGTCTCTCCGCGGAGGGACATCTTCCGCGACTGGACTAGAACATTTTTCCCCTATTCTCATCAATCGCACAATTGCTTCCGAATTTTATATTTTCACAGCTGCATCAAGTGCTCTCCTGAGGGTCTTCGCAATGTTCTGAGGTGATTGGGGTAACAGGTTCTCCCCCGAACCATGTCCCAAATTGTGATAGAACATTGTGTAGTCGAAGAGGTAGAGAAAGATATCCATCGTCAGGCCAATGATTCCACCAGTCCGGACGGACCCGGTCTGGGGTCGGGCTCAGTACGGTCCGGTCCAACCGTTAGGTCGGACTGGACCGAGCCCAAGACTGGCAGTCTGGGACTGGATGGGCTTGGTCTGGACCAGTCCGCACACGCTTGCAATTTCGACATTGTTTCTTAGTCAAGTACCACTGAAAACATGACTCATCCTCACATTTATAACCGCACACCTCTGGATACCCACTCTGGGTGAAATTATGACAGTTCTGTCTGTATATTTGGTGCCATCGAGATATATTTCCCCCATTAAAAGACCGATACAGTGAAAAAATACCCTAAACCTGGACACTGTGCTGGACTGGTCCAAAGCAGTCCAGGCCAGTTCAGTCCAGGTCCCGAAAAATTGGGGATTGGTCCGATCCCGGTCCAAAAATTTCTTGGACTGGACCTGGACTAAACTGGACGGTTCCAGTCTGGACTGGTCCATTGCTGGACTGGTGGAATCATTGGTGAGAAGGGTGTTAGGTGTTAGAGGCGGATTGCAATACTTGCTACAGTGGGTTGCGTTACAATGATGCGTGTAACAGGGGATTGATTTTGTATTACGTGGACGGTGGTGTCTGCTATAAGCTCTACCAGAGCTGATGATCGATGCAATGCATGTAGTCTGGGATATGGCGTGGCAACGCGCTAGCGAGAAAGAATCCGTCTGACAGACTAGCAATGTAAGCTTGTGTTGGCGATTAATTACAGGAGGTATTCATCGGTAGAAGTAGCAACCTCGAGACCGCATTTATATTGGTTCCCATGCGCAACTTCGCTATTGATTGATCATGAACCACGCCACAGTGCTATGTTATTTGTAGATTCAGCTGATGTGCCAGTCGCCGAAAACACCTCAGGGCAGTGAATAAGAGCAGAGTGAGCCGGAGACAGCGGCTTGGGTACCCAATGGCGGGGAATTCTCGGTGTTACAGAGAATGAAAATACACGCTATGTAAGTTGTGTTAACATGATGCGAGTGTGGAGGGAAAGGAGTTTGTATGGAGTAGACCTGTGTAACGTGGTTAGTAGTTTGGATGCCTGTTCACAATGCTGGTTTGCGAGGTGTTGTTTGTGCTGGTAGCCGAACACTACTGTCTGATAAGATTAGATATTATGGGTCGTTGAACTTTAGGATGTCATTTGATGTGTCGCCAAGGCGCTTACATCGGAAACGTAAAAATCGGACAAGTAGCCTGCTCTTTCGGCACTAGAGACATACCGATTCCCCCAGATCCAGCCAAGTCTGCTTCTCATCGCCACTCTCGGGAAGAAATCGCAGCCGAATAGCCAATTAGCACAACTTCTGTAACGCCGTCCAGCTCAACGATTGCCTTCCCTGGCAGCCTGATGAGACCGACCGCAATCATAACCGTTGATTTCACGAGCTAACCGCGAATTGTAAGCCATAAGCCCAAGGCAGTGCTAAACAAATATTCGACAGCAGGCAATATTAGGACCAGGGTATTACGCACCGTTGTCTCGTTTGCCTGCGAAATTCCAGCCGAGCGAGCTAGAAATCTAGGCCAAACCTCACCGTCGGGTAGTCAAGGTTGCACAGAGACATTCGAGACTACCGATAATACTCAACTGCATGTACCCGCGATAGAAGAGTTGATGTTAATGCCGAGCGCCCGACGGCCTAACCCGCGGTGCTCACTTTATTGTATTGTGTTTCGCAATCATTTCCATCTAGACGTGCCCAAACCTGACGAATTTTCTGATCAACCCGGACCATTTGATTCCCGTTTCAGATAGACAAACCTTTGACAACAATATCCCTTCACAAGACTTGCCCTTGATGACTGGGTTTCCCAAACAGTACAATATTGATTCGAGCTGCAAACACCGATGTTACAGGTTGCCGGATCGTTCCAACCAAGCGAATTAAATACCCGTCTTCTCAGCCGACGGAGTTCTGGGGTTGGGTAGGCTGAAACACTGTGCGTGGTCCTGTATTGTGTTCAGATGTTGCAGTTGATGATGCAATTATGGGATACCAACTAGTGGATGTTGTGGCGGCTGCGTAGTTGGTAATAGCACTGTGGTAGGGTTGACAAGATTTAGTAGCAGAAGCTTCATGGAGTATTTTTTCAGTTAGAGTTCCGACCGAACAGCATGATGCCAGCATTGCCCTTATGAATCCCACTCGGCAGAGCATAGTAGTCTTTGAACGGCCAGTAGTCACACGCATAAGTACCCTTGTATGCAGAGGAACCTCGACCAATATCGGACATAGCCGATCACGTACAGACTCCACATATGATCTCGCCACCTCGCTCCACATAATCAAAGGCACTCCATGCTAGCGTAGACTATGTATGCAGGAGCTTACCTAACAGGTGCTGTTAGAAATGCAGAGTCGACGCTTCTTCTTGGCTCCTCAGAGTTAGTGACAGGTGTCGCATACGTACATAGACCTGACACGAGCTGACTATATGGTAACACACAAAACACACAACTCTCTTGTATATATCTTGAGTCTTTCTCCTTCTCTCTTCTCTGTACCTTAAGTCTATACATGCACACGGTTCTCTCCTTCGTATTTGCAACAGGGATTAGGATTGAGGCGAGTGACCGATTGTAATTCTACTTTTTCTTGCTTGCAGCCCCCCTCCACAACCACCACCACCACCGCCATCCTTGTACTAGAAGAGCGACATAGAAAGAGAGAGAGAGAGGACAAGGACGACTAAGGCAACCTATCTATTATTCATTGTACCCGGACTAATTGAATCGCATACTAAATGCTGCCTTGCTACGAAACATCCGGCAGAGTTGTAGGCTGCAGATGATACAGCTAGCATGAGGGCACGGACCCGCTATCAGACTAAGAGATGAGGGGGAATCTATAAGTAGTGAGAATGAAAACGGAGATCATTTTTCAAATAAAATTCAGGCGCCACCACAGGGTGTGCCTCTCTGGAAGCTCCAGAGTTGGCCAGGAACATCACATCTACGCTAAAAGCAGAGTAAAAATTCGTTATACCGGTAGCGTACTGACCAACTAAACCTGTGTAAGTTAGGACCATTGTGGTGGGATCTTCGTGTCAATAACCCCGCCAATACACCCCGTCAAGTCTCTGTTCAAACGATTTCAGACTGCACAGGCGCTACAAGTGGTGTACTTTGGTCCAATTTTCAGCCTTGCGCTACGCTAAGAGCGCCCACATGAAGCTTTACAAATCATTTCAAGCGACAGTGAGTCGGTATGAAGTTTCATGAAAGTATACCATATAATCTTGGTTATAACAATGGAAGGTGGAAGACGAGGATGGGGTCAATGATGCATGATACGTTAAAATTGGGTTGGGCGATTTGCATTAGTTCACTAACCCTGTACCTTCGCTGAGGCCGTGGGGTTTCAGACATACCGTGCATCGCTTGTGGCACTAAATTCTCTAAGCGAGTGTCTTGTCTCGTTACCACGCAGAACTCAAACTAGTGTGGAAAAGGCTGCCCCATCGCAAGAGTATCTCACCTTGTCAAGATAGCGGCGACAATTTTCGCAGACCGTTCAAGCGACAAACAGAGATGCCATCGAGGTAAACCGTAATACTTCGTCGGTCGTACCGTACTAAACCGAGCCCCTGCGTCATCATACCTTAGCAACCCTCGCTACCAATAATACAACCACCAACCGCACGGAAATAGCCGAAAGGCGGTCTAAATAAGCCTCTTCTCTCGGTGTAACATCCATTCTCGTATTCTGCAGCAACCGCTAATCTTTCTAAACCGTATCCACGGCACGCTAAGGGCTTTAGTGTTATGAGGCCGTTTTGATCATCGTCGATGGGCTAGCTGGGAGAGCTGGGTGGTATATAGGATTTGCAGTCCTCCCTCTACTATGCAAGAAGAGAGATTGGTTTACGACTTCCTGTTTTCAACGCTCTTACGGTACATTTCCCGGTAGTTCCTGCTACAAATCCAGTTCCTCTCTTAACAACACCGACAATTAACACGCACACTCCTGCATCATCGCGCTCCAGGGACACCACAACCATGCATCTCATCTTCCTTTCGCTCCTCACCCTCCCCCTCCTCGCCGTCACCCAGTCCACCCAGCCCGCATGCGTGCAATCCTGCTTCTCCGCACACCCATCCTCATCCTGGTGCAACGGCGACGAAACCGGCGACGCCCTCGATACTTGCACATGCACGGGCTTATCATATGCGACAGCGATGCTCAGTTGCATTAAGAAGTGTCCCACTGCGGACCAGGAGAAGTATGCGGCCACAGTGCCGGAACGCTGTAGGAGTGAATTGCTGCCGGGGGTCAAGGCGGCGGCGGTGACGAGTAAGGCTACCGAAACGGCAACGGTAACGGGGACGGCGACGGGCGGGGCACAGACGGCGGCAGCAGGGAGGAATGGTGTGAGGTATCTGGCGGCGGCGGGGGTGGTTGTCGCATTTGTGGTTTAGAGGGAAGGACGCTGGATGGTATGGGTTACCGACGGATGATACCTAGGTTGGAGGATGATATAATGATGTCTATTTTTATGTTTATGGGAGTAATGTATTGATGGACTTGCGGTTTTGTCTGTAACTGTTTTCCTCAGTGCTCCGTCCGCTAGGTGGTTAGTGCATCAATTCGGCGCAAAGCCAACCTTGGCAAGGATAGAGTCTCGGCTCGTGTTGACACTATCCCCGTGCCGGAGTGTGGGGTGGGACCGTTTACCTGGAGTCGTCACATCTTGTACAACCTGGCCAGAATCATCACCGTCACATTCAGGTGAGGTTCTGGCGGTTACTTGGCATCCGCAAATAATATCGTCAGCCATCGAACCTACGTCTAGACAACCGGAAACATACCTCGCAGGTTTACGATCTCTCTGCTCTGACGCACCGGAGGATCGTTTACATGTGGTAACAAGGCCCTTGGCAGGGCTCCCCGCTACTGCTTTTATAGCTTCGTCTTTATTCTCAGCTCCAAACTCACGCTTGGGAAGTTGGCAATGAATACACGAGCGATTACCCTGTGCATGAACTCAATTCCAATACCTGAGGACATGAATTTGGTGCTAGTTCACAGCTTACTCTGTGCACCCCATTAATCGAACTTAGTAAACGTCCCCTCACCCTTAGTTAGCACCCTGCCCACACATTAACACTTCAGAATCAGCGCAGCACCAGTACCCACCCTCTTTAAACATTACGCATGGCCCTCCAACGGGCGAACAACACTGTGGGATCCTATAGCGTACTCTACTATGGCTCTGAACGTTGTAGTTCGTAATCGGAAGTGTGAGAGTTAAGGAGCATGCTCTGTCTATCGTAGTAGAGCGAAATATTGGGTGCCTGGATAAGACGTGATAGCTTCATGATCGTTGCGGGCACTGCAGTGTCGGATACCATAGAAACTGGGAGGAGAGGGTGGAGATTTGGGGGGGGGTGTAGTGTTCTTTTCTCGATATGCTGGAAGTTGATGGAGTCCATAAAGGTGTAGCTTTAGACATGTATTTATGTCTTTTGTCTTACCCTTTGCAAGTGCAGTACAGTCGGCAGTCGACTGAATATCGCTTCGGAGGATACGTGACATCTAGATTATTGAGTATACTGTATCTCGGTGTAACATCGCTATTCGAGAGGAAAACCGCGTATAACGCCGCCCATTCCTCTTGCAGCCAATCTGGGAACGGTTGGTTTCGTGCCCGTTGCTCGACTGCCGCATACCCGAGAGTAATTAATTCGGTCTAAACATATGTGCATCTCTACTTGCTCCTTGCATATTATCCCGAGGGTTTCGATAGACGTGAATACAAGCATACGGCTCATCAAGCCAGTTAGTCCCGATTCCTGGTAAATTGTATCATCAAGAATGCTCACCAGACGCCTCAACCAAACGCTTGGCGGTCTGTGGATCGCAGAGCTGCATCGCTAACACGTCTTAGATGAAGTTTGAGGGCAATTTCCGTACAAAACCCATTCACAAGAAAGCGATCAAGAGGGGCATTGTCTGGATCATAATAGATCAGCAAGGCATGGAATCTAGACTCAGAGACTATTTAATTGTACCATCAGGGGTTGCTATCTTTGAGATTTAACCAAACAAAACTTCTACATTCGCAACTGGGGAGCTTTCGCAATCGGGTAGCCTGTGACTGTAGCGGGTGAGAGAGAGTTGGAGAATAACTCACTGAAGGTCAAGCAAGATCGATCAATGAGTTCGTATTTGCTAGATCTCCCCCGGAGGTGAGGTCTGTTTTATGATGGATATATGTATCCAGGGATAAGCTTCGGTAAAGGTAGCTTAGTTGCGTCTCTGGTCTTTTCCGACCTGGCAGGGTATGAATCTGCGGGCTGCCTGCGTATACTACCCTGTGCATGTCTCTGAGCAGGGTATCGGTGTATAGTATATCTGCAGTGAGTGATAAGTGAGATATTTCGTCTGGTGGATTATACTGTGTTTCAAGTTAGTTACTTGGGTGTAGCATGCCAGCTCTCCACAATATGCCCTAGGACAGAAGGTTCAGTCGGCTTGTAGGAACAGTACTGCCAGCAGAATTTATTAGATATTTTGTTATTAATACTCGCACATAGCATGGGAATGAAGCAGATACCAGATCTTTCTATATACGAGAATCATTCACCCACTGAATTAACCGGCGCCGAACCTGCGGTCCTCACTGTATTGTTAGTCATAATAGCAATTAGCAAGTATACAAACCGATGTTCATCAGATGCTAAAGTGTATAAACTATGGTACACAGAGAAAAGAAGGAGAAAGACTTGAGATATACTCTATACAGGAGACATCAGCGCCGGTTAACGTGAGCTTGTATGAGGTCTGTGACATGTCTCAGATCTTCTATATGTACCATCATACATGTAGTGTAGCATATCTGGCGCTTGTGTTGGGTATGTACAGACCTCCCAACGGTTGAACCAGTGCACTGCTTGTAAAGAGTTAACCAGTGCGGTATGTAGTTAGTTCTTGGCAGTGCAGTGCAGTTGGTGGAGGCTCACAGTGCAGTGCAGTGCAGTTTGTAAGT
>Ga0307515_10015973_pt1 | contig 13785 bp, 5 predicted proteins | sample 17_EM_MG_FD_194513 | JGI IMG/M metagenome (GOLD analysis project Ga0307515, IMG submission 194513) | Populus trichocarpa ectomycorrhiza microbial communities from riparian zone in the Pacific Northwest, United States - 17_EM | ecosystem: Host-associated > Plants > Roots > Unclassified | place... | reverse complement strand
AAGCACCTTTGAGCGATGATTTTATCGGTACTGATGATGCTGCTGCAGCTGGTGCACCCTCTGGTGGTGATGCCGTTGTTCCAGGACCAATGGGAAGTGTTGAAGCAGCTGGGGGACCTTCTGGATCGCCCAAAAGTGATTCTGCTGCCCTCAAGTTCTCTGCCATTACAGGAGTTGCCGCTGTTGCTGGCTACCTCTTCTTCTAAGCTAAGTTATATTGTGTAGTATACGTAAAAGATTTATGTATCTCAACTTTCAGTGCAAGAGGGGAGGGTTTCTTGCCATCGATGTCTATCTATTTACATTGTAACCACCAATATTGCACCAGATCATGAGCTTGGTGTATCAATCTCCACCAAAAAAAAAAATTTGATTAGTGGAATCATATTCTTCCTTTATGTATTAAACACGCATTGATGCAGATTCTTCATTTTTCTTTTCAAACTCGATGCAAGGGACCCTTGCTGGTAATTAGTTAGCTCTGGGTTGGTGGACAACCTCTGCGCATACACCTGCGAATCTAAGCCATTATAGTACTGGTTGAAGAAAAATTGGACCTAATCAATCATTTACACCTTCCTAACTCCATTTTCCGCCCATGGCATTGGAAACAACAAAATTGTTTTTCGGTTACTCTTACGAGAACTGAGAATGGAACGAACAAGCTTAGGTACATTTCACTGCAATTTCAGGATGTTGCAGACCCCCAGTTCACAGACAATTACATTGAACATGAAGGAATTCTCCACTGAGGGTAGTGGGTTTTCGATTTCCCACCTTCTGCCATTTTCCTACCTAGTATATGAAACAGGAGCCAAACTAGGCCAAGTTAGGCTCTTACCATCACAGAAAATATGATTAGGAGAATGACGGCTTTCCCTTGGTAGATTATGATGCGACTCTCTTAGCTTACAAGCTGAGGATGCCTCTTAAGTCTTACCGTTCAGGCCTCGAATCATTTAAAGGGAAAAAAAAAGGCTCTAGAAAGTGATTTGATCAAAACCGACCTGATCAATCATGTAATCTAAGCTCACACTGAAGCATATGATAATGGTCCAACAAATATATTTTAGATACATCAAAATAATATTTTTTAAAAAATTATTTGACATTAATATATATTATATTAATTTAAAAACATAAAAATTTATTTTTAAAAAATTTTCATGACAGCGCCTTAACATGTGACTACTCCTTGGCTGGACCGAAAGAGAATTTCATAGCTAATTTTAAGCGAGGATCTACGATCATTATTGCAAACCCCGGAAAGGACCAGGCATTGGTTACAAGATGTTCATCAGGTCAGAACCTAACTGCAAGTAACTAAGGCAAGAAAAGACCAGGCATCGGCTTCAAGGTGATAGAAGGATCAGATGGCTGGGTACCATCTAGCTAATGGAAGGATATTTTAAGAGAACACGATGTACAATATTTCTAAATTGTGATAACAATAAATCTGGAACAAACCAAACATGGAAAAAAGAAAGAAAAGGTGTTAGCCTTGGCTAAAACGCAAAAGGAAAAGCACAGATGCATCCAGGCACACGAGGAAAATAGATTAAATTTTCAGAGAACAGGCAAAACTACCTCCAAACACAAAAGTGCGTGGAAAGGGAATGCACAGCAATATGGCAATGCTCCTCTCAGTTTTTGCACAGAACAAAGCTCAACTCTCCAGGTAACACTTTCTCCACCCACAGCAAAACAAAAGGAAGAAAAGAATCAACTGTTCAAACAAATGCATGCGGCTATCGTTTGGTATAAATTTCCACTCAGAACAATACTTGGATAAGATAATACTTACACTGGACACGTTTGATGACCGAAATACTAACAAAAAATTCCAACAAAATGCCCCAACACTTTGAGCAACTGGGAAACGTCAAAGATTTTTGATGCAAAGCTGCAGGAAGAAAAGTAGACTGCGCAACAGAACTGCAGGAATACCGAAGAAACAAAACTTGTAGAAGTTTAAGGAAAGATGTGTAACGGTAGGGTATGAGAATTTCATTGAGAAAAGGCTCAACATAACATTATCTTAAAGCCTTACAGACCGACTTATCCACAATCTTCCATCAATAGCATAAAATTGCAAAGGAGAGAATGGATGCCAATCCAGTTATCCCCTTTTCCTCTCCCCCACAAAACTACCCCATATCACATGTAAAATTCCTAAATGAAACAACTGCACTAAACAGATCAAGCATTCAATAATAAAGCCCAATCCAAAATGATATCAAATTTACAACCACAGCTGTGCAGTTGATATAAAAACAAATCATTACATACTATCATGAACAGAAAAACAAAAGGTGAAGGAAGTGCATAAAAGGGACCAGAAAAATTACAAGATGCCTACAACAACATAGTTGATACAGCTGTGGCAATTTTCCAGGTCAGGAAAGCAGTACGCATCAAAACACTGAGTGTGCACCTTCAAGATCTGTGCCTGTCCTTGTATACAAATTACAAGAATATTGAAGACCGAAAATCTAATAAACATCTTATGAAAAACTCCACATCCTAATGAAAAACCAGAAAAGAAGGGTATATACAACAAAAGATTCATCAGAACTACAATATACAAGGAACTGATGACATAAACTCAATTCCGGGGGGGAAAAAAAGCTAGATTCTACTTTGTTACAGTGGAAACGGCAACTCATCATTATACAGCCTTAGCTCATCTCTGACCCTTCTGACATCAGATAGGATGACGAATTGCAGGCAATCAAATATGTACAAAAAAGAGCCTCATCATCAGTACAAGGCTTTTTACAAGCTCAAAGAAGAGCTATGGTCAAATAAACAAGTGAGGAGGCTATGCTATGGACCTAATACATTTATTCATTTACAGAAGGGAGTGGTGTCTAGAGATTTACAAAATATAAACATGATGCTCACATCCCAAAACTTGTCACAGACATCCCATACTATATTCTACAGCTCCACAAATACAACTCATTCTAAACATATTATCGCAGGAGCATTATTTGAAGATTCCTAAATGATGCTTGAGGAAAGAAAGAGAGCCAAAAATATCAAGGCTTCTTTTGCAAACTTTGCAGTCGAAAACCATTATGGAAGGAACCAATGAAGCTGCTCAATCTAACACATCTTCCCCAGACATCACAAATTGATCAATCATGAAAACAGAGAGTTGCCCAGTCCACACCCTGGATGGATGATAAAGGCAGAACCCTTATGTCAATAGGCATGTTAAAAGAAATTAATGAGTCAAAAGACACCACTATAGAATTTATCTCTACCACCCAAATATATTAGAATGAGCATTGCATATTCTGAAGCAAATTAATCAAATTCAACTGTTCCCTAGTCCAATTTTTCACCGCCCTATCCTATGTCAGACTTCTATGACAGACAAACAAAATTATTCATGCACTATTGTAGTGTTTAGATTAAACCAACCAAATCTGCCAATTTCCTACAGTTGTAAGTTGAACAAATCAGAACTACAAAGGTAAATATGAAAACAAATCAAGTACATTAAAACAGAGATAAATGAGCCTCAACCAGAAGAGGTACATGGGGATCAGGATTACAATTGTTGTATTGGTAGACATATTTCCATATGCAGAACTACTATCCTAAGGAGCAGTTTAATATTCGGCATGCAGTCACAGTTTGAAACAGTAACCATAAACTGAAGAAATTATGATAGGCTTGGTTGAATGCAAGATAACATAATGCAACGCAATGGAAGAATGAATGTGTAATTAAGGAAATAGCTATTGTTTCCTTCTTCCATTACATTACATTGCTACCCAAAATTTTCTTATGGAAACTTCGAAGAGAAATAAGAAAAAATGAAGAGTATCAAAAAGGAAGAAGAAACAGCAGAATGAATCAATGCAATCGAACCCTCAATGAAAGGCTTGAAAGCATATCAAAACCCAAGAACACCGAAATGAGAAGTTTTGCAACCCCAAATGTACACAAAAAAATGTTAAGCTCAAAATTTAGGTCTTGAAAATGACCATCATAGCAATCCATTACAGCCTATAGTTGAACCTTAAATGCCAAGAAAAAGCAAGTAATTCACTTACCCAATATGTGTTGAGCAAAAAAAAAATAGCAATAGGTAGAAACACCATTACTGTTACTACTTAATAAATTGAACCTAAAATGAGAGCAAAAACATCAACTGGCTTGTAACTACCAATGGTCTATCTTCCACAGCTAGAACATCGAATATTCACATGACTTGTTTTTCCTAAGTTGTTGAACTTAAAAAGACAAAATACAATAAGCTTGAAAAGAATAGATTCAACATTGACGCTTTTTCCTCTTCAAAAATACTACAAAAAGGTTCTGGACAAAGAATAAAGAGGTAATGGGAGGACCATGCAGATGGGCTGTTTCTTAAGGCAGGTAAATTAGCAGTGTGCAGAGATCGACATTCGACATCAAAGGCAAAATGTCTTCCAAAGCCCATGCTAGCAACCATCAATGATGACACCACTACACAAAATAATACTAGAAAAAGAATTGAAGCAATAAGTGAATAACCGCAAGCAAGTTTGAAAAACACGAGATATAATCTAGCTAATTGAAAAACAGAAGATGGCCCATAAATCATGCCAAATTCATGGCCAGAGGCTTAAAAAATAAGCAGTGATGTAATGTCTACTAACTGTGAATAAAAAATCCACCAGCAAAAACTTTGAAGTGAATAGTGCTGAATCATGGCACTCTTAACTTTGCACTATTATAGACATCTAGCAAAGCCTGAAGCTTTCACATAAGCAACAAAAAAAATATCAAAATGATAGACAGTATGCTAGCCATCATCTAAAACAATCCCATAGAACAGAAAGTTTCATGCATATCAAGACAACAAGCACTCAAACAGAAGATTCAGGAAAGACATAAACCCAATGGGATGCTCAGCTGTGGGATATTTTAGTCCAACCCCACAAGAAATATCCACATTAGCCATCCTACAAACAGTTACTATTAATGTTTTAAAGCACATAAATACTAAGTTTCAGGTGTTCAGCTAATAAAGTTCAGGTAATGCAGTAACGAAGTAAGAGATTAGCTATTCTCCCCTCCCAATCCAAACAAGTAGAACTTACTTCCTCTCCCAAGAAGACACCCTCTGCACCATCCTAGGAGGATGAATAGCATAGTGTTGTCACTCTGATGGTAGGCGTCTCCTCTTGCCATAGTCTACATCCCTTGTTCGAGACCTGTAATCTTCTTCTGGAGCCGCACGGGATCTGCTCCGAGCTCTTGAAGAAGAGTGCCCTCTATCCCGATCATCCTCATAACCTGAGTCACGCTCCCTTTGCCGATGGCCACGGTAACTATCTTTCTCTTCCTTGTACCTGTGCTCCCTTTCTGGCCTGTCCCAGTCTTGTTCCCTCTCATCACGGTGACGCCTATCAGAATTACCCGACCAGTCACGCTCAGAACCCCGTTCCTTTTCTCTAGAGGCACCGCTTGACCGAGCTCCCTTCTCATGGTTCCCCTCTCCATATCCATATTCAGAAGCACCCTCATCGCCATCATAACTTGACTCCCTTGTCCTTCGACCATGCTCTTCTCCCCATCCTCCCATGCTTGTGTCAGACCACATTCCTGGATTCGGTCCATCCATTCCAGAGGAAACCATCATTCCCATCCCATTAGGTGCCATTCCTCGGGCAAAGAAAGCTGGGTTGACATGTGGAGCCACCCCAGCAAGTCCCATTGAATTAACAGCAGGAAATGAAGGAAGCATGCCAGGAAAACCAGGACCAGCAAAACCCCCATAACCACCCCCTCGTCCCATGTATAGTGGATCAAATCCAGCACCCATCATACCTTGGGGAGGCATCATTCCACCGGCAGGCCCACCAAATGCAGGACCTGCAAGGCCTTGTCCATACCCTCCACCATTGGCACCGCTTCCAACTCCAGCAACATTCCCAGCCATGTTTTTGGGACCCATGGCACCTCTTCCCCTCATTGGTCCACCCCCAGGTCCTCGGTTGAGAATTCCCTGCCCACCCCTTCCCCAAGCACCTCTTCCATAGTTCCTTCCTCCATCTCCACTTTGAAAGTTCGCATTACCACCTCTTCCCGCACCATCATTCATAGACCCCCTTCCTTGAGACTGAGTCTGAGGCTGACCCTGGGTTTTGTTCATGTAAGAAGCCCCCATCTGCTTTAGTGTTTGTGGAGAAGCAAAAGCCACAACACAAGGTCGTCCATTGAAAACATGACCATTCATTCCCTCTTTGCATGCTGCTGCAGCAGCTGCTTCATAGAAGTCAACTTGGCAATAGCCTTTAGACTTACCACTAGCCCTCTCATCAAAGAATTTAATCTCTTTGACCCTTCCAAATTGAGATGCAAAACTTTCAAGCTCTGCATCAGTGGTCCACCAATGTAATTCTCCAACATAAAGCGTGGTAGAACCATTCTCTATAGGTGGCCGGACCTGATTTTCATTAACCACAGGGCGATTAACATCTGCACTCATATGCATTTGATTAACTTGCATCTGTGGAGCACCTCGAGGACCTGCACTGCCAGTAATTGGCAAAGGTTCAGGCTCGATAGCATTTTTTCTACTCATATCAGAAGGATCAACCCCGATACCTGGGGGCACTGGTGTTGATTTCTGAAATCCCATGTTTCGCACTTGAACATCATGACTCATCTCTATAACCCTCCCTTTCTGAGCAACAGAAGATCCATCAACAGGCCCTACATCCTGTGCTTCAACAGCAACTGCCACCTGCTTCTGCTCTGGAAAATGAGCCTTAGCATTAGAATATATCCCTTCAACTGCAGGCCCACCCCCAGTGATAGCAAGCGCTTGTGAACCCCCAGTTTCAATTCTTGATTCATGAGCATTTCGAGTTTGGAATCCTCCATTCCCCACTGTAGCAGGTGGGGCTGGCGCTTCCGAACCATGCATCTGCAAGAAATTCTCCCCAACATTGACATCATTGTATAGATCGTCATACTCATCATCTTCTCCCATCTCTTCCTCTGCAAGCGCAGGAATGGCACCACTTCCCTGATATTGCATCTTCTCCTCTTCTTCGTAATCCATTTGCTCACCAGCCACTAGATTCAACAAAACATATACTTTTTAAACAACCCCCCTTATCTCCGCCTATATAAATAAACAAAATAACACCACCACCTATATTAGATCTTCATGGAAAAAGCAAAGCACTACATAGCACAGAAGTAGCAAAGCAGCAAACTACTTAGTACCCATGTCGTTAAATAGCCAACAGCACGTAAATCTTAGTACTTAAACCTAGGCATCTTGAAAAACATGACAGGAATCAGATACCCATTACCATGAATAGAACTAAAAATCACAAAACCTTAAAATACCCATTTCCAAGATTCGAGAAATAATTAGAAAATCGAACATAGAGATGATTAATAACAGATTAAACAGTGAGTGAGTTCGCAAACCTAGTTTCAGCAAGAAAACAAAGCCGCGCAGCAAAGCAGATAATAACAACCGACTAGCAGCTGTGCAAGAAGGAAAACAAAACCCAATAGAAATATCAACGATTCGCTTCTCTTACTGGAGATTTTCTGCTTTATCTTTGTAGCAGACCAGCACGCAGGCCTCTCTCTCTCTCTCTCTCTCTCAGCTACGGTTGTAAGTTTTATTTTCTCTTGTCTCTTCTTTTTTGTGTTTTCTCCAATCGCTTCCGCCTTTGAAAGCTGTTTAGAGAATTGTGTTAACCCAAGAGCTAATAATAATAATAATAATAATCTAATGACTACTTCTTTCGTAAATCCAAATTAATTTATCATCAATGTTTTTTTTTTTTTTGTTATTAACTCTTTTCTTCTTCTTGGATAAAAATTGTAAAGGTTAGTGACTAATTACAAACACAAATTTACAGCCAAAAAAAAATATTATCACAATAAAAATAATAAAACTAAATTCATTTTTATTGTTTCTTTTTTTAACTTTTCATAAAATAGTTAGATAGCTCATCCCACCATGAATGGAAGATTAACTAGACTAAAAATCCACCTTGCTTGCATCACGGGTCAATAATGTTTCAAGAAAAGAAAAAAAAGCTTGATATTTAAGTTATTAACTTGTCTATATCAAATAAAATTGATTAAATTATTAATTTGATTTAAACCGAAAGCAACAATAAAAAACAAACTGTCAAAAAATACTTGGCAATAATAAATAAAAAAATAACTCATTAATATAATACGAGAAAAAATAAAAGATCATTGAAAACCAACTGACACTCTACTGAGAACATCGCCTATAACCAAAGAAGCTTTATGAGTTGGTTCAAACTCTACTACAAATAGCTGCAAGATGACATCGAAAAGAAGTTACATAGTTCATTAGAGCAATGCCCTCTAAAAGCAAATCAAAGAAAACACAGTGAAGTTAGTATTCTTCTCTATTCAATCAATCAATTCTGTTTAATTAAAGAAAAAAATTATTCCGATAAAATATATCTAACAAAGAATGAAATATAAAAAGACACCAGATAACTCAGCCAGATAAAAAAACAAAAGATGTAAAAAGCGTGTAAAAAAAACACAAAGCTTAATCTCTAATAAACTAAAAAAAACAAAAAACAAAACCACTAGCTTAAGAGAATGAAAAAAAGAAAAGGCAACCCTGAATTAATTTTCCACACTAAAATCCGTGAAAATTTAAAATGAGATTAGCCAAGAAGCTCAAGTCCAAATCAACTCGATATTAAAGGATGTAATTAAGTATAAAAAATACAAAACTAAAAAATTTAGCAAAGCAAAAAAAATCAATCAAAAGAATAAAGACAAAATTTGATAGGAAAAACAATAATCAAGGGTGAAATCATCAAAAAATTACACTATAAAAATTATCTCATATGACATAAATAACAATTAAAATAACAAGACTAAATCAAACAAATTTAAAAAAACAAATGAAGATGAAACTGAAAAAACTTCAATTTTCACGAGTTATTTCAAAATAAAAGAAATATCAACCAATAGATCAGGGACAAAATAAAAAACAAAGAGAAGTAAAAAAAATCAAATGAGGATGAAATTGAAACAAATTTTATTTTTTATAAGTTATTTGAAAAAAAATCAACCAAAAGATCAGGGACAAAATAAAAAACAAGAAAAAATTAAAGGGCTGGTTTGAGAAATTATAGGATAAGGCGCAAGAATCGAGGGAGAGAGAGGGGAAAAAGAAGAAGAAAAGAAATGGTCACCTAAGTCAAACTGGAGCTCCGACATAGAGAAGACACCGAGATGAATTTAATGACACCCAAAAATAAAATTTTTTGTTTCCAAAATCAGCCGCGCGTGTTGTCCAGAGACGGCAAAGCAGCTGACATGTTGACAACCGCCAACCTTTTTTAAAATAAATCCTTTTATTTTTTTTAAATGACAAGTCTAAGCCTCACTTCATCCAATAACAACAAAAAAACCAATAGTACAATATCCAAAATACTCGCACGTCTAAGGCATAAAAAATAAAAACATATAGGCAAAGAAGTATTTTTATTGTGCAAATAAAAAGAATAAGACGAAAACACCCCTCCTAGCCAGCCAAAATAGTATATAAGGTTAAATTGATTATTTTATTGTGCACTTTATAAGTAAAAATACAAATCTACCTCCTAATGACACCAAACAATGCATTAATTTTAAGGGTATTTATGATAATTTAATGTGTAAATTTAAAGTAAATACCCGTCTCATCCTTAGTCAATTTAAAAATGCCGAAATTCCCTAATTGAAAAGACAACCTTGCCCTCAACCTCCGACCAAAGTTTTTTTTAAAGGGTAAAGAGGTAAATTCACTATTCCCTTCCACAGTAAAATATGTCTAATGGAACAGTGAATTCACCACTCCTTTCTAGTTTTTTTTAATGTATCAAAATAATTTTTTTTTATTTTTTATATAAGTACATCAAAACAATTAGAAAACATTTAAAAAAAAATCAATTTAATGTTTTTTCAAAACAAAAACATTTTTTAAAAGTATTTAAAAGTAGAAGTTATATCAAACTCCTCCTAAGAACTTTAGGCCTTAAATATAACTCTTGTTTACTATTTTTTTTACAGAAAAGACGGGGGTAGTAAATATAAAAAATATTTGGTTAAAGAAACAGAAATAAAAAAAAATTATGTTTATGAATTAATTTTGAAGTAGATTTTTATGCTCCCAAAACATGAGGTATAGAGATGACATATAAATTATTATTTTTTATTTATAAAATATTATTGTAAAAAAACTTTCAATTAAAAAATTATCTAACTAAGATATGTAAAGATAAAAATAATTATTATCATAGTTTTAAAACTCAACTCGGGGTCGTTCTGGGGTAAAGTCTAGGTCACATGTCAAGTTGACCCGGTTAACCCGAGTCGACGTAAGAATAAAAATGATTATTATTATAATTTTAAAACTCGATTTAGAGGTTAACCCGAGGCAAGGCCAATGTCACGAGTGAGGTTGACCATTGACCCAGGTTAACATAAGAAAAAATAATTATTATCATAGTCTCAAAACCTGAATCAGGGGTTGACATGGGATAAGACCTGGTTCATGAGTTGGGAGAGTCAACCTAGGTTGACCCGAGCAACGTATGGATAAAAATTATTATTATCATAATTTTAAAACTCAATTATGAGGTCAATTTAGGGTAAGGTCCGAGTCATGAATTGAGAGGATCAACTCGCTTTGACCCGGGAATATAAAGATAAAAATTATTATTATTATAGTTTTAAAACTCAACTTGAGGGTCGACAGGGGCAAGGCCCAAATCACGAGTTGAGAGAATTAAGCTGAGTTAACTCGAGTCAACGTATGGATACAAATGTTATTATCATAGTTTTAAAACTCAACTTAAAAGTTGACCTAAGATAAGATTTAGGTCACGTGTCAGGAGGGTCAATCTTGTTAACCTAAAAAAATAATAAATAAGCGAAGCACCCTTGTTCTGACCAAAAAGAATTTTAAAAAATCTCAATGGGTTTTTTACCCATGTTTTATCCTGGGTTGACCCAGGTTTTTTACCATGTCAAGTTGAGTCAATTCCGAATCTATTTTTTCTTAAACTTGGACCAATCTAGATCCTGGATCAACCCTGTTCCGAATCAATCTATCAAATCAATCTTAATTTTATAACTATAGTTATTATAATATTATTAAATTCAACACTTTAAAAAATAAAGTAAAAAAAATAATACAAGTAAGTTGGACAGTAATACATATCAAGGGTGAAATAAATTTTTTATTGTATTTTATTTTATTTTGTCTGTCATAACTAAACCAGATACAAAGATAATCACTTTATCTTGTAGAAAATTATCAAACAAAATTCTTTCTTTTTCTTTTTTATCTTCATCATCTTTATATTTTTTATTCCATAACAATAATCAAATATTATTTTAAATATATTTATCATATCGATGTGATAGATAATGCTTAATTTATCTAACAAAAATACAATTAAAATTGTTCTGTATATCTTTATTATTATCATATAATAAATTGTATTCAATATTTATTTAATTGTACTAATAAATTAAAAATAAAGAAAAAAACATGTACTGGCAAAAATGATATAAAAAAAATTATAATAAATATTAATATAATAATATAATATTTGGATATAATAAAAAATTAGATAGTAACTTTTTTCCTAGCAGAATTTTGTTTATTGTATTTTCTAAATTGGAATAATTGCACTATTAATATACCAATTCTACAGATTTTTTTTAATTGAGTACATGAATTTTTTTTTTTTCATTGAATATACCTTCTTTTTAAAATTTTCAATCAAGTATTTCCATCCACCTTCCATCATTTGTTTCGTCATTTGATGACATGTCACTTACATTTAAATTAACAGGGTTATTACTCCAACTTTTATTTTATAAATATTTAAAAGGGTCTCCCTTGCGCAAAAATATACAGATCCCAACGTCTAGAAATTAGTGCGAACAACTAAATAAGATCAAAATCAAATTGTGCAACTAAACAGAAGGAAGTAAAAAAAACATTTTTTTTGGTTGAAATTATGGTGTGTTTGGGAGTTTGTTTTTATGTCTTTTTTAAAAATGTTTTTTTTTACAAAACATTAAATTAATATTATATAGTATTTTTATGATTTTAATATGTTAATATTAAAAATATTTTTTAAAAAATAAATATTTTAATATATTTTAAATAAAAATAATAATTTTAAAAAATATCACATGCCATCACATCACTCGAAAAAGGAAAAATAGGAGGTGTAAAATCGCAAGCACAAAATGCCTAACAGAACATCTTCGAACTCCTTCCTGTACATCAACTTATAGTCAACGCCTATGAATCGCTCAAAGTTGCTAAGCAATCATAAATAGTGATTCCATCAATCATGCGTCTATTTTTTCCAGCATCAGATGCACAGTTCCCGAATGTAACTGAATCCTTAATCAGATCAAACATTCTTCTACAAAGTGCAGATCGAAGTGGTAGTGAAGCTACAAGAAAATAAAGCAATAGATAGGACACAACTAACGATGGTATGGTTGTTTCATACAAGCAGTTGCAGTTTTCCACCTCAAGCAACAATGGCCGCTCAGAGTTTATGGGTGCCAATGGTCAGACCTTAAGTGGGATGCCGTTAGTTCTTACACACAAATGCAAGATTGAGCCAAAAATATAAAACATCGTATGCAAGGCCCTGCAATGAACAAACCAGACAGCATGGTTTATATAGCAGCAAATCAGAAGATTCAGAACAGCATCGCACAAGAAACTGCATTTTTTTTTTATCTTACTTCAGACAACAAAATATTTGTTTAGGATAAAGGGAAATGAAAAGGGATACGGGAGAAAAGGAAAGTAATCCAAAACAACTAAAAATCTGTTCTTCAGACCTTCCACAGCATTGCAGCAATTCGCGAGCCATTATTCCTTAGGCACACATCATAGTTTACACAACAACAAACATCATGAATGCCCAAATCCTTCAAGCTCTCAGGAAGTAGGCCTCGCACAGAAACAGAGTCCTACATGTGTTGTTGCGGGAACATCTACCCATCATTACAAGGTATTGTTAGCTCAATCACGACCCTTCGAACACAGAGATAACATGACTGAACTACGAAACAACAAATATGTACAGAAACAAGCTACACCATCCGTACAAGTCTTTACAAGCTCATAGATGGGCCGATACTAGGTTAATAGCCATTACATGTCATGACCTTATAAACATATCCATTTACACGAGAAAGTGTAGTGCTTTACAAGAAATAAGCATGACAGTCTTAGAACTTATGCATCAATATTTTACAGCTTCACAAATACAACTCTCGCAAGACAATTTTGCAGGAGAACATTTTACAGATTCTTAAGTGGTGTTTGAGATAAAAATGGTGGAGGAAAATCATCAAGACTTCTTTTGCAAAAGGGGGCAAACCAAAACCATTACATTAGGATTCCAATGAAGGCAACTCAATCTAACACATAGTCTCCAGCCCAGGCAACTGACATGGATTGATCCACTCATGGAAACAAAGAGTTGCCCAGCCCTTTCCCTGGAAGGTTGATAAAAAGAGAACCCACATGTCAATAAACATTAAAAGAAACTAATTTGTGATAGAGACCACCCTACAAATCCAACTATATGACTTAAAAATTAGATAGCATAATAACATCAAACCCAGATGGCAAATCAATCCATCTCAACTGTCCAGTAATCCACTATTTTATCAGTGTCCTACGTTTCCTTCTTCCATTCCTTTACATTATCTTCCACCACATGTAAGCGA
>Ga0307515_10015972_pt1 | contig 13785 bp, 11 predicted proteins | sample 17_EM_MG_FD_194513 | JGI IMG/M metagenome (GOLD analysis project Ga0307515, IMG submission 194513) | Populus trichocarpa ectomycorrhiza microbial communities from riparian zone in the Pacific Northwest, United States - 17_EM | ecosystem: Host-associated > Plants > Roots > Unclassified | place... | reverse complement strand
GCCATCGTTTGGGTGGGGTTTGCGGGTTGGTTGAGTTGTGTTTTCGTGTCTGGTTCAATAGAGGGTGAGGGGTGGATGTTTCGCGTTTCTCATATTCTGCACTTTTCATATCCCGCATTTTTCGCATTCCACATTTTTCATATTCTGCATTTTTCACATTCTACGTTTCTTAGGTATTCCTTTGGGTTGGGGTAGTTGGGGAGCTGGTAGGAGTGAATGGTAAATGTGTGACTACGGCGGGTAAGATCGATGTTGTTGGATAGCTGTGTGGTTATGTGGTTTCGGCATCGCATTTGCATAGCGCATAGATAAAATTAATGACAAGGAATGAATGTACTGTATACTTCAAGATCATCATACACAGGTTCTTCTCTTTTCGCATATCATGGTTAATGTGGGGAGTACGTAACCTGAATGAGGCAAATACCTTGGTAGTAGAGCTGCAGCTTATCAGCGGAGAAGATGGTGTGGCTGTGAACAGCCCTGAACATGGGAAAAGCGTGTTTATTTCGCAAAAACCGCTCATTAGGCTGAAATCAGTGGAGGCGCAAAGTGGTTGGAGTTAACCAAGCTGCCCTGGGAGACTTGCGGCGGAATTTTGGAGACGTCAAGGCTTCGAGGAGGCTTGGCAGAGGCGCAGCAGGGTTCACTCACAACTCGCATCTAGGGGCGAAATAAGGTTGGGCAGAGTATGAAATGAAATTTTGCTTTTGGTGCTAGTGCTTCGTGTTGGAATGCAGCCAAAGCCTCTCTAGATCTAGAAGGACCAATGATCGTCAACCACCTGCAATGCCTGAGGGGCAAGATAATTTGAATAAGCATACTGACGACACTACGCTTTAAATGTGAGTTTTCAGGGGTGAACATTGATGAACTGAGTGGTTAAATGAATTGGAATAAAGTTCTAACTGCAATAAGTAGTTGCTACGGAAGCAAACTAAAGACGAACAAAGGGAAACGCGTGTGGAGGACTCTTCCAGAACTATCCTCAATCATCTCGTCCTGTCCTGGAAGACCCGCTCCAACCCAGTAAATGCTGCACTACAAACTCCATTACACATCTCATAGCCAGTATGTGTAAGGCTTTTCGTGTTTTATACCTAGGTGATGGAATATTATACCATTTATACCATTTATTATACTTGGTTGCAGTTACTTGACCGTTCTTATCCTATTCTCACTGTAGATTAACCGGCACTAATCAAAAAATGTATTGTGACGGTAATCCAGTGGTCACGCTCAAGCCATGGCACTGACTCAGCGCCAAGGCTCCACAATACAATACTGCTGCCTAGATCTGCTGTTCAAACAAATTCTTCCTTCTACAGCCTAATACCTAACTTGCTTTTGCACATTTTCCTTGCCTTCAACCCCGTCACGCTCGTCGACTATCTTGGCGGCTTCGATCGCCGTGATACGGCCGAGGCATGGAGCACCAAGATAATTACTCTAGAGCCCAGAGCCCAGCCGTAGGCTCCCAAGATATGATGCATAATCTGCCGTATTATGCAAACCCTCCGGTTACACAATCTGCCTCGTTGGAGTTATCTGATGGAAGGTTCCTTCGGCCAAATCCTGTAAGAGCCCTTAAAATAGGAGCTGGTTGAAGAATTTTAGAGCACTCCTAACCGTTGGTATTACCAATGAAATGCAAGGCAGCTTAACGCTTGGCTGTCATGCTCTAAGGAAAGCTTAAAATTTCTCCCCGCTTATAATCTAATATCTAGAGCCTTATAATAATATCTAGAATGCTTTAAAGACTAACCGTTTAACTAGTATGGGGTCAGCCGCCTAGACGACACTGGGTATAATAGTTTATCTGCGCAGCCGTCAAACAGTCTTAGGACCGAGTCGTTCTGGTCACCTTGGCTTAGAATGCCGTCCGAACCACCAACCTTAGGGAGCCCTTCAGATCAGCACAACCTATACTGTTCTTTCCCTAGTAACGAAATCCCCCAGGATAGCACTCCATCAAGGAAAAGACCGCGTTATTCGGGTACGACGGATTCCGGTGAACAACCTTGGTCAACTAATAAGTTTTCTAAATCTCCCACCAACAACCAGTTTGGGAGGCAGTTAAATATGTCTTCTATAGATCCAGTTTCCATCCATACGGTCCATGGTAATCCCTCGCGTGTCCCGGAATTACAACTAGCTATAGATCTACCTGGAGAATCTAAGAGCTTGGGGTATCAACTCGGCCCAGTTTACGAACGAGTCACGATAAAGCAAAGGAAGTTTATACGAAGGTGGTATAAAGGCTTCCTTAGGGAGAGAGGGCAGCAAGCCTACATTTCCAATGACCACGTTGAGGCACTAGCTACACTTATCGATCTGCAGCCCCGGACGGTGCATAACTGGATTTGTCGGAATTTAATGGATCCCAGTGGTAGTACCCAACTAGAAGAGGTCTTTATATTCACAGGACTGGATCAAGAAGCTTCACTAGAATCTGGTTTCTAGACGCTAATCGGACTGGACACACCAAATTCTAACGAAAATAGTTATCTGTCTAGGGAAATTATACAGCTTATTAAGAGCCATGTGGAAACATGCAATAATAAGCGAACTAGAAATAATGGTCGCCGACGGGTATATGTTGGAAAGTACGAATGCACATTTAATTGCGGTTATCGCACAAAGCGTGCCTTCGACTGGAAACGACATGAGGAAAATCATCAGCCACAAAATTTCTGGCTCTGTACCATCTGCAGCCAAAAAAAGAGAGCTACTTTTCTAGTCCATCGAACCGACAAGCTGTTTAAGCATGTTCAAGATAAACATGCAGATAGTAATCCAGAGGACGTTATAAAAAGCTCTGAATTGGCTTATAAGGCGAGCTTTAAACCTCAATGTGGATTTTGCGGTTACGCCTTTAATTCTTGGGGAGACAGAAACGAACACATTCTCTACCATTTTGACGCTCAAGGTAGTGAAACTCTGAATATGAGTCAATGGCGAGAGCCGTGGTACTACGAAGATTTGAAAGGCTCTGCTAGTGATCAAGATTCGGATGATTCGGATGAGTTATCAAGTAGTGATGACTCAAATAAAGTTTCCGGTAGACCGGAAACCGCAAGACGAGCGGTTTTGCGTCAAGAGCCAGCAGGTAGGGAAATATTGGAGTTACCATCTGATCGACCGACGAAGAGAGGGCTGGAAATGTTGTTGGATGATGATGACTGTTCCAAACCCAGAAAAAGGCAGTTGCATCAGACCTCACTTGGCCCTAAAATCGGTGGGCAAGCCGGAGCTATGAGCTACAACAATACCGACCAAGATGAAACGCATTCATCAAGTAGTCCGCTATCTCCATCTACCAAACTCACTGACATCACAATGTCTAGTGCTCCTAGATCTGTAGAAGACATTTCTAATGAAGGAACATCGGAGGTTGATGACTCAGTCGAAGATCCAGACGACCGATTTCTTAACCCAACAGGCTACTTTAATAAACTTAAGTCACTAAGGTCAATGGTCTTCCGGAACTCTGCCATTCAACACTATAGTTCTTCTGTGATAATACCGACCACGGACGATGAATCTGCGATTTCGAGTAATCGAGCATCACTTCCTATGGCCCGAATAAACGAGCGTAATATTTGGCTTCGTATTTCATTCCACCCAAATGAATGGTTCGAGGCAGACACCAGCGACGACTTTTGGCTAGGAGCTTGTAGCCGAACGTCTTCCAAGGAAATCTTCGACCTATTGGAATGTCGAAACTTGATGGTGAGAGTATACAGTAGCCTCAAATCACTCCAGAAAGCTGGATTCTGTGGCAGCTTCTTCAGCGTACTGGTACTAGACAAGTATCGACTCGCTGTTGCGAGGCTGGTACCAATTCAGATCACAAGTGTCGAGTTTTTAGTACAACTGTTTCAAACTACCCTTACTGCTATCGGACATGTAGCTTTGAGTTCTTCAGATTTAAATATCTCGGACGGACAAGGTGCAAGTTTTATGTACGACCTTTCCTCTCCCACTTTTCTCTTCACTCTTTCTTTTGGCATCCTAACTGTGAAAGCAGTGCCGGAAATCCACACAGTACCAGATACGACCGTACGCTCTCCCAAGCCTTGACTAAGAGCTGTCTAGATCTTTTAGCCCTTGTGCAGCTAGAGCCAGCTGGAACCGTCGCTCCTCAATATATATGGCGTTCTACAGCTCATTTTCTGGATCTGGCAGTTCTCTCTTACGTCGGCGCTCATACTGAGAACATTGGTGAGACTTACCTACAGATGCCTATAAGTTCATTTACTGTCTCTGAGCATTTAATACCTACCGGAGACCAAAAGGACGAAGACTGTGGAAGCGAAAAGTACATCTATATGAAACAGCGGAAACTGCAGTGTCTTGACCAGTTCCTACGCCAAAAAGATGTGTGGGTGTTCCATGCGGGTGCGGTCATAACATCAGACCAAAGACTGTATCTATCCACCGATGCAGACACGTTAGCGGATATATGGGGGCCGATGTGGAAGACAAAATCGGATCCAAGTGCCCGCGAGGTATCTCGATATAATATCGGCAATGGGTTCATTGTACCATGGTCGCGAAATTCCCCAACAGATCCTGAGCCTCGTTCCCATGCAGTCGGACAGATGGAGGTATTCTGTCACTGGATTCCGTCCAGAAACTGGGATGAAACTCTAGTTTCGCAGCATCAGTCAAACTTACTGAGCAAACAGTTTCTCGAAACGGATATGCTGCTCATTGGCGCTGGTGTCAAAAATAGACTTGTCGTTAATGACGACTGCCATATGTCCCTCGACAAGAAGCTCAAGATAAAAGAGTCCTGGAAAAACAAACGCAATCTGAGACATATAGGCACACGAAAACCGCGGCGTGAAAAGGATTCCCAATCTTACCAAGTTCAAGCGAGCGCCATGGGATTCGTGACGGTAGGCAGTACCGTATCCTATAAGCGATCCGATGGCTTTGATATGAAGGATGCTCTGATAGAGCGCTGGCGGAACGGGACTCGCAAAATACAAGAGCTCGAAGTCTGGGGTGGAGTTGAAGTGTCCCTATGCACTCAGAATGCACGACGAAGAACACTTCGGCATCTGTTAGGCTGTTCTGGAATGCGCAACTACCTAAGAGGGATTTCATTCAAGTGGCATGACGGTGACTGCGAACGTCAATATTTCGAGTCTTTGGAGAATTGTCAAACATTTCGGAAATTTTGGAAAAACCACCCGCAGTGGCACGATAATGTTGGAACTGCAATTAATGAGTGCTTTAGCGCCCTCGAGGAAACAGGGGTCGACGAGACAGGCGATGAGCTTGCTATTCTTTGGGTTGAAGCTCTAGAAGAACTTGACAAGGATGAATCTGATGAGGTTGCATCGAGTGTTGACGCCAGCTTCAGTTTTACTCCTGTTGAAGAACATCTCGTGATTCTTCGCCGCTCCGAACACGGTTGGACAGGGTTCCTGAGAGACAGTCCGGAGTCCCTAACTATGGCTATGATTGGTGACAAATGCCTCGATTTTTGTGCTACCGAAGACTACGGCATGCGTTGTCAGGATATTCGGCTTGGCAGAAACGGGACAGTCGCAAAACGATATTCTCTGGGTTATTCTGCTCTGCATACCTCCTTGCTTATTAACGAAGAGCTAGTTAAGTCTATGAACGTCCAATACAGATACCCAGATCGCAAGCGTAAACAGAGAACATGCGGAGCCACAGGCTCTAACGTGGGACTCGAAGGAGAGAACTGCCGTGGAAAACCTCAGCAACACGAATGTCTCCTAGAGAGCCCGAAAGGCCACTGGGATATGATGAATATTAAAAAAAGCAGCAACTTCAGTCTCGGCATCCGCGGATACCTAACCTTGTATAAACTGCCAGTAGTGTCATGCGATCCGCTTCTAATGGAATGGGAGCCTGTCTTAAATACGTTTGGCAAGGAATTGAAGACCGACTTTAATGAAAGGGTGCTAGGGAAGAGTGGAGATAAATATCATTCTGAGTATAATGGGGGAATTTGGAAATTTTCGCCAGTGCCTTGTCTTCTCATCTCTAAGACAGTCAATCAAAGGCAGAGTGGGTAACAAGCAAGCTGGCTTGACTAGCTTGCTTGCTTGCTTGATTATTAAGCAAGCAAGCCAGCAAGCTGAAAGGCCTAATTTTGGCAAGCAAGCAAGCCGAATAAGGCCCAGCTTGCTTGCTTGCTTGCCCGCTTGATAGAAAATATATATATAAGTTTAGTAGTTAAGAGTCGCATCTAATAATACACTTTAGGTGCAAATACTGCAAACAAACCCCGTTTATTTATTTTTCCGTACCGAGCTTTTTTGCCGAGGTATATAGGCACGCCTCTCACGTGCGCAATCACGTGCCTCCCGCGCACCCCCCCCAGATCCCTTGAAGCCTGGAGCCTCCCTTAGAGCCTCCCTTAGAGCCTCCCTCGAAGCCTTCGTGATAACCACTCCTGCGCAACTACATCATACAATTACTACAAGTCGTGGCCACGGAGGAGCTTTTGGGTGGTTTATAGCCTTAATTTTGTATACAACACTAAAATTCTATGCAAAATCAATCAAGCGGCCAAGCAAGCAAGCAAGCCGAACGATTTCGGTCAAGTAAGCCAAGCCAGCAAGCTCGAGGTGTCTAAAATTGCAAGCCAGCAAGCTGAAGGCCCTCAGCTTGGCTTGCTTGCTTGTTACCAACTCTGATCAAAGGTGAAGATTTCCACAGCCATAGTTATGCAGAGCAAAATTGGGACGTACTGCAAGAATCTTGAATAGGCAAGTACTCCGCTTGACTGTTCCAAAATGGCATCATGATCTGAAATTTATGGGAAATCAATTAGGAAACCACTCAGAAGTCATCTAGACTACATATTGAACTTCCCTTTAGCGGCTTATAGGCATAAGATGCTAGGAGCTGACCCTCTTTGTGACGTCTAAGCAGCCTCCGGGTATCAATCTACCACCAGGCCATAAAACTACCCAACCACCAGTGTCAAAGCAAATATTGGACCCCTTTACTAGAACACCAAGCCGAAGCACATCTGCTTCTAGAACAGAGAAGTCCATAGCAAAGAACTGTATTCCTCCCCAATTAATCTCCAGCTCGCAGTGTCATTGCATATCATTCGTTTGAAGATGGAAAACTCCTGGTGTCGTGTGAAAGGCTGCCAACGGAGCAAATCGGGCGGAGCAGGCAAGAGAGCCGCAAAGGTGGGAGACCGTTTGGTTGCAAGGATAATTGTGCAACGTATGTGCGTAAGGCCTGTCGACAAAGCTAGCAATATTTCTATGAAATACTAGTTACACTAAGGAAAGGTTGAGGTTGGAAGAGCTTTGCGTTTTAATATTGTTATGGCAGCTGATCGTTGTTAGAGTTTCAGAGACACCAGTGTGCCTGTGCACGTTTAGGGTGACGATGACCAGTATCTTATTATACTCTCGTTGACTTAGCTAAGATTTTTGGAATAATTTATTAATGTCTTATAAAACGGTGAATAATATTTAGGGGTTGTTCGGCTGCAATATGGAAGCCTCATATTCAGTTCATAATCTGTTGATTCGGAGTAATTTTGTCTGCATAGCCTTAAAATTTTAATATTCCTCTCACCGCTAGCAAATGCCAGAATAGCACGCTAAAATATTAAAATGGAGCTCTTAGCGTCATTTCAATATGGAGCTCTTAGCTCCTCGTTTGAATCTAAAGGCTTCGGATTTGCACACGTCCGTACAACCCGTAGAGCCACGGACGCGTGTCAAATCGGGAAGGAACGCGTCCTTTCTGCCGGACTTTCAGTTCATATTCAATCTGACGGTTTTGCAACCGAACAGACCCTTATTAATTATGTATTTTGAATGACCTACTGTCACTTGTGAGAGAGCTTGGCGAAATACTGAAACGGCTTAGCGCGCCAATATCCCTTAACCCGCTGCTTCGGGCGCAGTGTTATCGATAAGGCCTGGCCAATAGGAGGCTCTTGTTTCAATCTCATGATGAGAACTGCACACGAGGACACGCGACGCGTCGCTTCGCCCGAAGCCCCTGTTCCTCAATCTTCTAGTTCCATCACTCTTTCAACTAAGAATATGCGATTGCCTTTCCAAGACTCTGAAAAGATATCACATCAGTCATATCGAAACTATCTTGCCCCAAATTCCCGCGCTTCAATTCAAGTGGAAATTGCTGCGCCTCCGGCATGGGTTACTGGAACTCATCCGATGATGAAGCGCCTACCAGCTACAGCCAAGCGGACTTGAGTATCCAGAAGAAATTTTCCGAGAGTCTTGACGATGTCCATCGTCAACACCCTTCTGTGGTCTTTGGAACGCGCTGCAATCCCGTAAATCCTGGGCTACATGTCAACGGATTCGGTACGCTTGGCCTACCTATTTCGGATCAGGATGCGGCTTCGCTCACTCATGCTACCGAGCGGCTCATGAGTGGAGACGCTGGCGACTTGGCAACTTCAAATTGTACCCGGAATATCCCAGCTAATCAAATTCAGCTGAGGAATTTGGTGTGGAATGATTTCGCGAATGCTATCTTTAAGGATGTGCTGAAGGAATTCGGTCTGGATCCGGAGTCATCCCACATTACTGCGGAACTCGCCAGATTGATGATTCAGAGGAAAAGCTCAAGGCGGCCGTCGGAGTTCGTGTTCATTCTATTTAAGCGAAGCCCTTCTAATGCAGTACAGATGGCTCACACCCAAAGGTACGTTTGCTACCATGGTATTCTACTTGCCATCCCAGCACGAAGGCGGCAGATGGGATTTCAAGCAGAACGAAGTAGTACGCTTCGAACCCGCACAGACTTCTGGATTTGATATGTCGTACATAGCTTGGTAGGTCCACCAGTATCTTCTTTGAATCCCTTTTAACGAGTATTAGGTGTTCTGGCGTGCCGTTGAGCGTAAGCGTTTCTGCTGAGTTACTTGAATCGCTTTCGATTTAGTATCGGCCGTGCTAATTAGCTCCAGGTTAAACCCATCACTTCAGGAAATTGTCTGACTCTAACGTACCACCTGCGAGCAACTACTTCCGTTACAGAATTGAGCCAAGGCCTTCAACAATTCAAGTGCAAATCTAACCTGAAATCTATATTGGGTCAATGGAACCAGCGCACTCTAGAAGATGGCTCATGCCCCAAAGTCCTTGCTCACATGCTTGACAAAGAAGGCCAGTACAAGTATGATGGAGAAACTATCAACCACTCCCACCTCCAGGGAATTGACCGCACGCAGGTCGACTATCTAAGGGAGGTCTGCTCGGAGGCTAGCTGTCGACTTCTCCTTGGGACCTTCGTCGTTGTCTTTCGGGGGGACAGCAAAGATTCGGGTGACCGATCTAATGAGATGGTGAAGATCAGGAAGAGAAAAGTAACTTTTGGTCGAGTGGTCGATCTGGCTGGAGTCGAGTTGGGGAGAGATATCGAATGTAGGAAAAAGGATAAATATTATCCTTGTTCAGTCCTCTTGAAGGAACAGCCGGATGAAGAAGAGTCATCAGGGCGTTACCTTGTGGAGCACATTTATCGTGGCACGGTACTGTTTGCGTGTTATCAGCGGCAGAAGTAAATCATGCTAATTCACTGGTAGGCTCTTATAGTCATTCCGAACAAGCATTACGTTAACTTTCTCTTCCAACCGCGGAAAATCACCCCAGATATCATACACCCCTGGATGATGCGCCTGAAGAATCTTTCCCAGACGTCTCAAGTATCTCGAGAAGAACTTGCTGAACTCTGTGAACGGACCATTCAGAACTATGTAATTTTGAGACCTGCGACAGTCAAAATCGGCTTCAATCAGCCTATTGTAGATTCTATACTGGATATGATCATTGAAACCGCGATCGAAAACTTACATGGCGAACTTTTCGGAATAGCGGTTGTTCTCAATAATACGCGATCTAGTCTACCTGCAACCCGTCTTTTAAACGCAGCAATAGAAAATGTAGGCAAGCAATTGTTTCTCGATGGGTAAGTAATTCTTAACCTCTGGATCACGCGGTGCTGACATCCGTCGAAGTCTTGAAAAAGCTTTGAATGCTCCGGAATACCATTACCGATTTTTTCGCACACTCCAGCAGCGCGTTCAGTTCATTGAGACATTGCAGAAGCAATGGCATCCCTACCTCTTTGACTTGCCTTCGCCGGCATGGTCTGAATGGGGCAAGTCGAATATTGAACGCGGTCTCAACTACGCAGATTTCTCCCCCGACAAGGATACAAAATCTCTCTGCTATCTTGAGGAGTTCTTTGGACATGACTGGCTTTTCGAGTGGTGAGTACATTACATGTGATCTGCCATGCTTTTTGTCGCTAATATATGCTATAGGGTGACCAAGTGGTTAAAAAGATTAAGCGAATGGCGCGCTCGTGATGCTGCTCTCGAACTAGTCCGGGAGGTGCCTAAGACTATACTCAGGCCGGACCGTCCTAAGGACGCTCCGGTTGCTATTAGCGTCGAATGGTGGGTTCGGTTTTACGGGACTATTTTTAAAGAGAGTCTCGGGTCTACGGGGGCGTATCATGGAGAGGCTTTCATCAATAGTTTCGTTCAAGCACTCTTAGGTGTTGCAAAAGATTATCACATCTTCGCTCCCGATAGTTTTGCCGCCTTGCTCTCCAGTATCCTCAAAGCAGGCTATTATCATAATTGGGGCTTGGACTCGGTCAGGACATTGTTCAACTTACTCATCGCGGCGGAAGGTATTACTACTGCTGCGGGTCAAACTCTGCTCCCGGAGACCATGGTCTCCCAACTCATCCAACCGTATCTACTTAAGTTAAGCACCGACCGCTCAACGTCAGCAAACTCAGCAGACCTGGTGACTGAATGCCTTGATGCCCAAAAAGCGGGGAAAATAAGTCGAGAAGCCGTCGCCGCCCTAGTTAGAGCCTTCCTATTCAACGCCGGGGGTAAATCTGAGAGCAACACTTTTACAGCCGCTCTGCGGAAGCTCTACACAGCTAAAGCTCAAGGAATCATATCAGGTGACGACGCTAACAAGTGGCTCGGAGACTTCAGTCCAAAAATGCAAGAGGCCCTTCTTAACAAGTCGAACGGGTCAACAGTAACTGATATTCTATTCCAAGCGGCTAAAGAAGGCACGCTTCCAAGAAAGGGCCTTACCACTGTCTTTCAAAGCGTGATAACGTTTTATCTGAGTCGAATCCGGTCAAAAGACCTGATCTGCACAACCTTAGAACGACAAAAATATACAGGCAATACGCAAGCCCAGCAGAATAACGCCTCCATCGACATCGATACAATCATAAGCTGGTTCCGCCTCTACATGATCCTGGGCCTTGACAGCGAGGCCGACCGCTTCCTCAGCGCTGTACTGGAGAAGTCCCGACTCGTACCTGGTTCACTGACTACGGCCGCCCTGTTCGACATGCTGGCACAGATTCTCGGAATCGTTCAGGAGCTAGGAAAAGGTTTCACTCGACCGGCACATCAGCGCTTCTTCAAAGACCTGCTCGTTCTCCATAAACGCGAAAAAGAGCCACTTCTCGGCGACCGCGATCGCACCATCAAGGTGTCTCCCTGTGGCGAGGACTGCCATCTTTGCGAAGACTTTAACAAGTTCATCAAAGACGGATCGAAAGATGCTCTGCGGATATACGAAGATTGGAACGTGAGGCAGCATATCCAATCACGCCTCCACACAGGCCTGCGTATACATGTGGACTATAGGACGTCACCGTATTACTTTATTGTCACGAAACTGCTGCCGGAGTGGCAGCGCAAGATGAAGCTATGGAAAGCGAATCAGGACGCCGCACGAAAGGTGTTTTGGGGTATTGATCAGGGAGCTGTCAAGTTGCTTCTGGGCGCAAAATACGATGAACTGGCGCTCTTTCCCGCACCTGAGGTTCCCGCCACGACGGACGATATGTCGGATGGTGCAACAACCATGCGAGCTCCAGCGACGCAGGCATTAGGCACAGAACAGCGCGGGGTGGATGCAGTGGATGCTCTTAGAGCAAGACTTAATTCCCCAAGTTCTAGTAATGGTGGTGCTAATACAACGTCTCTGCTTGCTGCGGTGAAGCGAAAAGGTGAAGCGGAGGCTGTAGGCCCGGATACGAAGAGGCGGCAGGTGCAGGAGAGAGAGGTGGAGTTTATTGATCTTGCGGGTGATGATTCTAATTGATTCTGAAACGCCCCTTCAAATACTTGGAGAAAAGTTGTATTCTTGGAAGCGGTCAGTAGCCTTGCTCTACATATTCTACGTCACAAGGTAGCTGGCAGAGGGTTGGCGGGTTGCAGGAGTATCAAATCTCACGCGCGACAAGCAAATTTTGAAGAAATCGAAAGGATGAAGACTGTCTTGGTATTATCCAGTTCTACGCAACTCACTATCATGAGTAACTCGAGTAATGCTAGAAATGGCACATTGGCCCAACCACGGTGTGTACCTCTTATCATGTGTCAGAAAAGATACAAGATGCAATAATTCAACTACTCATGCTTACGCCTTCTGCCTGTCTAAACCGTGTAACATTAGCAGAAGAATGATGTTATCTTTAATTGAGCTCGGGCTATGCGCATGTCGTTGGAGCAATGTCCCCACAAGTAGATCACCAGTAGTGCTTTTATCAATATTCAATATCAGTATAAGGCCGTATTGACATTAATATTAAATATTAAATATAGGATAGTCTTAGTATGGTGTTTTAATTGAAAGTACGCTCTATACCCCTGGGCTCTTGTTAAGCGGGGCGATTAAGAATAAGAACTCTGTCTATTAAATGTGGCTCTAGGGCCTCTATATATATATAAGGAAGGGGGTAGTAGACTAGGTCGGTAACCAGTGATGTCAGCGGTTAGGTTAGGTTTCAAAAATGAGGCCAAAACCAATCCAAAATACAATTTTGAGGCTTGAACCGGTTACAGAACCGGTTAATCCAGATTAACCAGATAACACGTCTTAAAAGTGTTTATTTACGTGTTTTAGCGTGTTTTAGCGTGTGTTTTTTTGCCTTGGCAAAGGCTAGCCTTATTTAGATTGTGGCGCTTGTCCCTATAGGGTAAGGCTTAGTCGGGGCTTATGTAGAGGCTCGTGCAGAGGCTCGTTTTATATTGTGGCCGGAGCTATCTGGTTTTATTGGATAACCGGTTTATCAAAATACCTAATAACCGATCCAAATTGAGCCAATGAAATCGACGAACCGGTTACTCTCAAGATTTTGGTTAAACCGAACCAATCCAAAGAGTAACCTAACCATTGACATCACTGCTAGCTCTGCGAGCTTCGTCTTCCCCCGGCTATTAGCATCCTTGGGTGAGGCTCGAACAGGTTCTTCATGCTGTGGTAGATCAGTCTCTGGTGTCGATGGGTCGACATACTTCCAGAGACGATTGTTATTTGCTTTTGACTTGATGACCTCAATCCATTCGTCCCAATCGTTTGGGCTTGCTAGGATAACGGATGATACAATAACGGGAGGGGTTTCTTGTTGAGAAGTCATTGTGGGTGTCTATGATCAAGATGATGATGGAAATCAACTGGAATAAAGGCTTTGAATCAAAGATGATGCAGTAGACGGCCCGGGCTCATAGCTGTTGAACGGACGATTAGGAATGAGAACTCTAAGGAGAATACGATGAACCACATCTTCGCAAGGGCAAGCGACGCGTCATTTGGAGACAATCCAGTCAGCAGGAAGAGCACAGAAGGCTATCTGTTCACCTTATTTGGAGGACTAATTGACTGGCGATCGACCAAGCAAAGATCAGTGACGAAATCAAGCACCGAAGCAGAGCGCCTAGCCGCATGCGACAGGGCTAGGAGCTCT